>Ga0182011_10000510_pt1 | contig 33920 bp, 28 predicted proteins | sample 711E1DmetaG_FD_120481 | JGI IMG/M metagenome (GOLD analysis project Ga0182011, IMG submission 120481) | Permafrost microbial communities from Stordalen Mire, Sweden - 711E1D metaG | ecosystem: Environmental > Terrestrial > Soil > Wetlands > Permafrost | place: Sweden: Stordalen | collected...
GCTTCGCCCCACGGATTGCTCCGCCTCACGCTCGCTCGGCTACCTGCTGAATGGGCAATTGACAGGGTAAGCTCCTTTCAGCTTACAAGATCAGCCAGGCTTATCCTGGCGCTCCATACATTGACCGCGAACCTGACCCGCGGCAGAGAAGACCCGGTGTATTCACCGGCGTTGTGCTCCTGTTCCTTTTCCTGTCATGTGCATTGGGCATAGACGCTGAAACCGTTGGATGCGCGAAGCGGGTTGTGCACATCAGGATTACGGAAAGCCAGATTGCGCAAGAGGAACTACAGGCGACGAGGAATATGGCCCTGCTTTCCGAAATTACTCAGAGCGAGATTCTTCGCTGCGCTCGGAATGACATGTCGGACGCCGTGATGAGAACTCAGGCGGGGCCTTTGCCTTACGGATTTGGCTCGGTGCCTGCCCTTTTTGCCGCCGCTCCTTTCGTGGCCCCAACTTTGCCACCCGTGGCGTAGGGAATCCAAACCTCCATAGCGCCGGGAAGTCGATTGGCCCAAGCGTAATAGGGGATGAAAGTCAGGTCAACCTCCTTCTCCTGGTTTCGCGGCGCCTTTTCGAAGGCGTGATACAGTGGTTCTTCGGAAAGCGGCTTGGCCGTGGCCAAGCCTTGGTGCTTCAGCACCATGATTCCCCCAAGGATGTCGGGGCGAAACTCCGACGTAAATCCCCAGCTCGGAGCGGCGCTCGCCGACAGCGCAAAATCGAAAATAGATCCTCGATCCTCCTGGTCCACCTGCTCCAGGCAATACACCAGTGGTCCTCGCTGGACAGCAACTCTTCCGTAATCCGCGCTGACGAGGGGATTGGCCGCCACGGGGTGCGGGGTCATATCCAACTGCAAGCGAACGGTGCTTTCGGTCTTCCATTCCCGATGAATGGCGAAATACTCACCCGGTTTTGGCTTCCCCGGAGCGGGCTTGCCCTCCAACGTAACCGTGGCCTTGCTCGACCAGCCCGGAATTCTCAAATAGAGCGTGAAGGTTGCGGCCTTGGCCGGGCTGATCTTCAAGGTGATGTCGCCGTCCCAGGGATACTTCGTTTGCTGGACGAGCTTGAGCCCTGTGCCGTCCTCCAAGCGCCAGTCGAGAGTGGAGGAGTGGTAGAGATGAACGTAAACCCCGGCAGGGCTCGTCGAGTAGAGATAGCCAGGAATCGCAGCGAAAGTCCGCTCGAGGTTCGGGGGGCAGCACGTGGTGTCGTACCAGGGCTGGCGAATGTTTTCCTCGCCTCGGGACTCCAGGGGATTGCGATAACAATAGAGCGTCCCGGAAAGTGACATGCCGGAGTTGATTCCGTTGTAAAGCGCCTCTTCCATGACATCGGCGTAGGGAGCGTCAGCGCTGGCCGCCAGCATCCGCCAATTCCACATCAGGTTGGCAATGGCCGCGCAGCTTTCTGCATAGGCGCGCTCGTTCGGGAGGTCATAGGCCGCGCCCACCGCTTCCCCCTCCGCGTACGATCCCACTCCACCCGTGATGTACATTTTCCGTTCGACCAAGTCTTTCCAAAGCCGGTCGAGGGTTTCGTGATATTCGGCATCGCCTGTCTCGAGGTAGTAGTCCGTGGCTCCGCTGCACGCGTAAAGAGCCCGCACCGAATGACCCTCGAGTTCGGTTCGTGAAGTGAAAGGTATCCCACTGAACAGGTACTTCACCTGGTCGTCAGTGAGCTGCAAGCGCAGCTTTTCGCCGGTAAACAGATAGTGGACGAAATCCAGGTAGCGCTTGTCGCCGGTGGTGCGGTAAAGCTCCACCAGCGCCATTTCAAATTCCGGGTGTCCGGTCAGAGCGGGTTTCTTCTCGGGTCCCAAGGTCCGCAACACGAAGTCGGCATACTTGATTCCGCCATCCAGGAACTTCCTGTTCCCCGTGGCGCGGTAATAGGCGATGGCTGCCTGCAACAGATGACCCAGGCAGTACAATTCGTGGCTGCGGTACATCTCGGAAAATCGCAGCTTGGCGCGATCCCCAACATAGTAAGTGTTCAGATATCCAGAGGGCTCCTGGGCCGCCAGCACGTCGTCAATGAGCTTATCCAGCGTTTGGCGCAGTTGCGGCCGGTCACCGGATTGCAGAACGAAGGCGACCGCTTCCATCCACTTGTAAAGATCGGAGTCGGTGTAAAGCGGCCCCTTCCGGCCTTCATTCTTGCGGCCTGAAAGCCGCCGAAAGTTGTCCACCACACCGTGTTCTTCCAGGAGCTCCAGCAAGCTGGGGATGCTTTGTTCCACATTCGTCCGCATCCGCTCCGACCAGAATCCGCTGCCCATGGTTACGGCGCGAATGGGCACCGAATGTAACTTTGCCTGGGGACTCGCGGCGGTATTGATGATCCCTTGCGCTTTCCAGGCTTCGTTCCCCGTCTGGGCAAACGCGGCGATCTCGAAAGCCAGACAGAGGCCGAGCAGGAGCGAAATCCCGCCCAGAAAACGGATGACTGTAGAACTCATCGCCAAACCTCCTCGCAAAAAGCGCATTCCCCTCCTGGGTCAGGAGGGGCCAGTGGTGGCCGAACGGCGCTTGCTCGATCAACCCACCACCCCCTACCCCCTCCTAATCCAGGAGGGGAGTTTTCGAAGGAGTGGCTTGACCGCGCCTTCAAACTCCTCAAACGTCGTCGCACCCTGCCAGCCTTCAACCAGCCGTCCCTCCCGGCCGTAAAGAATGGCGGCAGGGATGCCGCTGCCCCAAGGGGCGGCCCTACGTTCGAATTGGGGCGCCAGCCCTTTTCGATCGTCCACACGACGGCTAGATTCATTTACGACATCCTTAAGAGCCAGCGCACCGCGTTCTTTTGGATTTTGTAATACTCCGGTTGCCACAAGGCGTGAAGCGTGTGGCCCACCGCCGTGAACACCACGCGACCCTTCCCGTAATCATACGCCCAGGCACTGATGGCCGTGGCGCCATAGGTGTCGAATTCCAAACCGTCGATGTTCTCGCTGCGCAGGAGGATATCCTTAGGGTTTTTATCGTAGGTCATGTAGTGCTGCTCGTCATTCACTATGAAATCGTGGATGCCTTGCGTGAGGGGATGCTCGTGGTTGACCACCTTGACCTTGAAGGGGCGCAGGGGAGGGTGGCCGAGATAGGCTCCGCCCATCACTTCCCGAAAATTCTTGGAAAAGACCGAGACATTGCTACTGTTGTGATACGCGTAAAGGCCGCCCCCTGCCTCGACAAACTCCTTGATCGCCTTGCCTTGCTCCTCGGTGATCCAGCCTTGGTACTCCTCCTTCGGCCACTCCGCGGAGTTCTCCAAGTAGGAGGAATAAGCGTAATCGTCCGGCTCCAGATAACCGTTGGGCCAATTAAGGCCGTCGCGAAAGACGACCAGGAGCCGGCATCCCGCGAGGTGGGCGGCGTCGATCTCGGAAAAGTTGATGGTAAAGAGGCTAGGCAGGTCGAGCTCACGAAAGAGCCGGGTCAACGCCGTGCGAATATAATCCGCATTATGGTAGCGGTCCCCAACCAGTGCCAGGACGCGGGGCGGGTCACTCCCTTTTGGTGTTGCGCCCCGACTCGTCGGGGCACGTGCCGGGTCAAAGCCTGCCGCTGCGTTCGTCATTCCAAGTCCTGCCAGTGCTCCCATGCTGCCGAGGAGCCTTCGGCGTGAAACTCTAATGTGTTCACTCATGGTTCGGCACCTTGTTCTTCGATTTCTGAGATAAGTCGATTACATTACCCGAGGGTTCCCAGCTTGGAATCTCGGGCAGCTCTGAGTCTACACCCCACAGCTTCGTTTCGGAAGCTGTAGCGGCGATCCCGCTAGGCGGGATCGCCAATTGGCGGACCAAATGGCGGCGTCCCGATCAGATCGGGACAGGTTCCGCCGCCTCTACATCCAATTGCCCCACTACCAGAGTGCGGGAAGTGGTGCAGTTTAGTTTTGTAGCGCCGGGCTTTAGCCCGGCACAGCCCCAAACTGCCCCGACGAGTCGGGGCGCTACGCCAAACTGCCCCACTACCAGAGTGCGCGCGTACTTCGCCTTTCGCCGCACCTGTGCTAGGATGACGAATAGCGCAGATTGCGCGGCATGGGTGTGCGCGCGGCGCGCGATCTTCATTTGGGAACAAAAAGGTAAATCCATTGAGCGATGGAAGCAACCGACGTCCTCGGATTTTGAGCGGAATGCGCCCCACAGGGAAACTGCATCTGGGCAACCTGGTGGGCGCGCTTCAGAATTGGGTCAAGTTGCAAAATGAGTATGAGAGCTACCACTTTGTGGCCGACTGGCACATGCTGACCACCGGCTACGAGAATACCCTCGGCCTGCGCCAGGACACCTGGGAAATGGTCGCTGACTGGCTGGCCTGCGGGCTGGATCCGAACAAGGCCACGTTTTTCGTCCAGTCGCGTCTGCCGGAACATGCGGAACTGCACCTGCTCTTTTCCATGGTGACACCGCTAAGTTGGCTGGAGCGCGTGCCCACGTACAAAGAGCAACTCGAAAATATACGGGACCGCGACATCAACACGTACGGCTTTTTGGGTTATCCGCTGCTACAGGCTGCCGATATCCTGATGTACAAGGCAAACTATGTGCCCGTGGGCGAAGACCAGGTTCCGCACGTGGAACTTACACGGGAAGTGGCGCGGCGGTTCAACCAAGCCTTTGGCAAGCTGGAAGTGAAAAAGCGTTCCATCCAGGAGTGGCTCGCGTGGGGAGAGGGAAAGAGGGAGATGACCCCACCTCCCAATGTCAATCCTGAGCAATTCTGGCTGGACCGTTACCACAGTGCTTCCTTGGACAATCGTGCTGATTTGCTGAATCGCGACGTGGGGACGCTCGAGCCCATTTTCCCCGTGCCGGAAGCGTTACTCACTTCCGCGCCGCGTTTGCCGGGCACCGATGGCCGCAAGATGTCGAAGAGTTACGGCAATGCGATCTTCCTGACCGACGTACCTGATGTGGTCTCGAAAAAGCTCGCCACGATGATGACCGATCCGGCTCGCAAGCGGCGCAGCGACCCCGGCAATCCGGACGTCTGCCCGGTGTTCGACCTGCACAAGATTTTCTCCGCTCAGGGGACAATCGAGCGTGTGAACCGCGAGTGCCGCACGGCGGAGATCGGTTGTTTGGATTGCAAGAAGCTTGCGGCCGGACATCTGAATGCGTTTCTCGCGCCCATTCAGGAACGCCGCAGACCTTACGAGCAGAACCCCCACGAAGTGTGGGACGTGCTCGAGGACGGTACGCGAAGAGCGCGGGCGGTGGCCCAAGCTACCATGGCGGAAGTGAGAGCGGCTGTGAAGTTGACTTAGCACCACGTGAGCGCGCTTTGGAGTGCGGCAGCTTGCTGCCGCTTTTCTCCCGCGAGCTTGCTCGCGCATCATATTTCCAAGTAGTGCGCTCCAGTGCACGGCCAGCAAGCTGGCCTGAGCAAAAGCGGTCCCGCAACGCGGGACCGCACTCCAGAGGCGTTGATTGATGGGGGACGATTCCCGGGACCCGAAACCCGGCTCCGACCAACCGACCGCGAATCCGGCTGAGGGCGAGCCGAGCGCAGGAACTGTTGTGCCGGCCCCGGGCGAGGGGCCAGCCGAGTCGGAGCCCTCCACCGCATCGTTCAGGGAGGAGGAAGGACCGCTGGCGCAGCCTGCTCCCAAGCGGGTCACGCACGCAGGAACACCGCCACCCCCGGTCAAGCTGGCGTTGTACGAAGGGCCGCTGGACTTGCTCCTCGACCTCATTCGCAAGCAACAGATCGATATTTACGACATTCCGATTGCGCGCATTACCCAGCAATACCTCGACTACCTCCATTTGCTCGAGGAGCTGAACATCGATAGGGCCGGGGAGTTCATTTTCATGGCCGCGACCCTGATCCACATCAAATCGAGGATGCTCTTGCCTCCCGATCCGAACGCGCGGCCCGAAGAGGAGGAAGACCCGCGCCAAGATCTTGTGCACCGGCTGCTCGAGCACGAGCAGTTCAAGAATGCGGCGCAGATGCTCCAGTCCAAGCGGATGGTCGAGGAGGCGATGTGGTCGCAGCCGGGGATTGGTGAGTTCGTCGAAGCCGAAGATGAGCCCGGCCTCGCCGTTTCGGTCTTTGATCTGATTTCAACCTTCCGCGAGATACTCGAACGGGCCAAGAAGCAGCCCCAGATTGAGATTCGGCGCGAAGAAATAACGATGGCGCAAATGGTCGAGCACATCAAGCAGGTGCTGCGCGCCAAGTCCGGCCCCGTTTCTCTCGAGGAACTGATCGAGGGCTATCTGTGGAGGCAAGCCCTAATTGCGATCTTCCTGGCCCTGCTCGAATTGGGAAGGATCCGGGCCATTCTACTGCGGCAAAAGGAGCTGTTTGGTCCCGTCATCGTCTGGAAAAGCAAGCGGTTTGAAGAGATCATCTCCGCGAAGAACGTCGTTGCGTTTCAGGCCGGGTTGGAGGAGAGTTTCGGTTAGAAATGCATGCTCAATGACGAAACATTAAAGGCCTTGATTGAGGCCATCATCTACGTGGCGCCGGAGCCTGTCTCGCTCGATGCGATCCTGAAGGTCCTGGAGGGAGAAGAGCGCGAGCGAGTGAAGGCCAAACTCGAGGAACTTACGGTGGACTTTCAGCAGGCGCAGCATGGAATTCAAGTCCGACAGGTGGCCGCGGGCTACAAATTCTCCTCGAAACCCGAGCATCACGAAGTGCTGCGGAAGTTTGTGAAGAGCCTGAAGCCGCCCATCCGGCTCTCCAGGCCGGCGCTGGAGACGCTGGCGGTGATTGCCTACCGGCAACCCGTGACCTCACCGGAGATCGACGAAATACGCGGCGTGGACTGCGGGGGCGTCATCCACACGCTGATGGAAAAGAAGCTCGTCGTCACGGCCGGCCGGAAGAATGTAGTGGGGCGGCCAATCCTCTATCGCACTTCGCGCGATTTCCTGGTGCATTTTGGGCTGAAGGATACAAGCGAGCTTCCCAGCCTGAAAGAATTTGAAGAACTGGCAAAGCGCGCCTTGGGCTCGGAGTGGGCGGTTGCAGAGGCCGCGCCTCCGCCGCGAGAAGCGCCTGCTGCCGCTGAAACGTCCCCGCAGATCGATTCGGACGCCACTGAACCCATGCCCGAGGGAACTCCCGCTTTGGCCCAGGAAACCCAACCGGCGCGATCGAGTGAATTGCCTGTAACCGGTGAGGCAGAGACCGCCAGCGGCCCTGACAGTTTCGCGGCCGCGCCGTACGGGGATTCTGACAAGACTGGAGAGAAGCCACCGGGTGAGCCCAGTAAAGCCGCCGAGACATAACCATGCAAGAACGACTTCAGAAGATAATCGCCCAAGCCGGCATAACCTCCCGTCGCAAGGCTGAGGAGTTGATCGTGCAGGGCCGCGTCTCGGTGAATGGCCAGGCGGTGACCGAATTAGGCTCCAAAGCTGACCCCGATAGCGACCGCATAGTCGTGGATGGCAGGCCGTTGAGGCGCACCGGCCGGCGGCTGTACCTGCTGCTCAACAAGCCCCCCGGCTATGTTTCCACCCTGAGCGACCCGCAGCACCGTCCCACGGTGATCTCGCTCCTGCGTGATATCAAGGAGAGGGTTTATCCGGTAGGGCGGCTCGATTATCACTCCTCCGGGCTAATGTTGCTGACCAACGACGGGGACATGGCCAATTTCCTGATGTCGCCCAAATCAGGCGTGCCCAGGACGTATCACGTCAAGTTGGAAGGTCCGCCGGGAGCAGAAGCTCTTAAGAAATTGGAAGAGGGGATTGTGCTGGATGGTCGCAAGACCGCCCCTTGCCAAATCCGCCCTCTTGCCTCCCGAGAAAAACCTTGGTTTGAAATCACCCTCGTCGAAGGACGATACCACCAGGTTCGGCGGATGTTTGAGCGCATTGGACAAGCGGTGGTAAAGTTAAAACGTGTCCGAATTGCCTTTCTGACGGACCGTGACCTTGCGCCGGGCCGGTTTCGCCAGTTGACGGCAGCGGAAGTTGAACGGTTAAGAAAATGGAAGGGACAGAAAGAAAGGGTAAAGGATAAAGGGTAAAGGCCAAGTTGACCACACTACACACTGCGCGAAATCTGGTTTGGACGGCTCCCGCGTAGCTTAACTCGGCGCGAGCCGCGAATAAATAAGGGGAATTACACCCAAAATAATGTCAAAATCGGACAAGGAAATAAGCGTGTTATTCCCTAAATTAAGAGCATTACTTAGAAGCCCTAACTCAGCAACGATTGGCAATTATCCTTTACCCTTCAACCTTCACCCTTCAACCTTTACCCTTTAGCCATGCCGCAATCCATCATCTACGAAATACTCCCACCCTGGTCGAGGCGAATCCGGCCCTACCCGCCCGGAAAGCCCGTGGAAGAGGTCGAACGCGAACTGGGGCACACCGCCATCAAGTTGGCATCCAACGAAAATCCGCTCGGCCCTTCCCCCAAGGCCCAGGACGCCGTCCGAAATTACCTGGGTAAAATGCACTATTACCCCGATGGAGCCGGCTATTACCTGCGCAAGAAGCTGGCGGAAATTCACGGGCTGAATATGGACGAGGTCATCCTGGGCGCCGGCTCTACGGACCTGATTGAATTGATCGCGAAGACTTTTCTGGGGAGTGGCGACGAGGCGATTACTTCCGAATCAGCTTTCTATATGTACCGGCTGGCGATCGAGGACATGGGCGCGGCACTGGTTATGACGCCCATGCGAGACATGACTTTCGATCTCGCGGCCATGGCGCATGCCATCACCCAAAGGACCAAGGTAGTCTACCTCGGCAATCCTAACAATCCCTCCGGAACCATGTTCACCGCCGAAGATTTGGACCACTTCCTCGACGCTATCCCGCCGCGGATTCTGGTTGTGCTGGATGAGGCCTATTACGACTACGTGCAGCGCCCGGATTATTCCCATTCCGTGGACTCTGTGCGGGCGGGTCGGAATATCCTGGTTCTTCGCACCTTCTCCAAGGTGCACGGCTTGGCGGGCATACGATTGGGCTACGGCATGGGCCACCGCGAGCTGGTTGAATGCCTGAACCGCATCCGTTCGCCCTTTAATGCCTCCAGCGTGGCGCAGGTGGCGGGACTGGCGGCCCTCGACGACCATGAGCACGTGGCGCGCTCGGTGGAAATGAACCGGCAGGAGATGAAATTCCTGACTCAGGAACTGACCCTGATGGGTGTGCGCTACACACCTTCGGTTGGAAACTTCCTGCTTATCGACACGGGCCGCGACTGCGAAGAAGGTTTTCTCCGGCTTCTTCACGAGCGAGTGATCGTGCGGCCGATGAAGCTCTACGGCTTTCCCACTTCCCTGCGCGTCACGGTAGGAAAGCACGAAGAGAACCAGCAGTTCCTCGAAGCTTTGCAACGCGTGGCTGCCTCTTCTCTCAAGGCAGCGAGGCTATAACCATGGCCGATCGCACTCCTTCGTCTTCGATTTTTCACGGAGGGCGCTTCGGCAACCTGAGGTTTGGCATGGCTGATCCCATCCTCGACATTCTGGAAAAATGTAAGACCCTCGCCGTGGTCGGCCTTTCTTCCAAGCCATCACGGCCCAGTTATGGCGTGGCCGCCTACATGAAGGCCCACGGCTACCGCATCATTCCTGTGAATCCCAACGAGCAATCCGTCGCAGGCGACAAGGCTTACGCGGCCCTCGATGACCTCCCGGAGGCGTTCGAAGTGGTGGTGATCTTCCGCCGGTCAGAATTCGTGCCCGACGTTGTCGAGACCGCCATCCGCAAGCACGCCAAAGTGGTCTGGATGCAGGAAGGGGTCATCCACGAAGAGGCCGCCGCGCGCGCCCGCGCCGCCGGCCTGTTTGTGATTCAGGACCGCTGCATCCTCAAAGAACACGCCAAGCGGTTTGTGACGGATGGGATTTGATGTCGGGGTCTCTCAAGAGGGGGAGCGGGGAGAACAGTTCCCCGATGGCAACTGGGAAGCCCACACCGATGGGGATTAGAGATCTCAAGAGCCCAAGCCTTAGCGACACACCAACGTGATTCGCGGTGAATGGGCATGAAATACGACCGCTTCGAAGATCTGCCTGTCTGGAAAGCCGCCATCGAATTGGCTATCCAAGTCCATGGCATGACGGCCAAAGTCCCATTCAGGGGCCGCTTCAGTTTGCGGGATCAGATTGAGCGCGCCGCCGTTTCCGTATCAAACAACATTGCGGAAGGATTCGAACGAGGGACCACCCAGGAGTTGCTTACTTTCCTCTACATTGCTCGCGGGTCTGCTGGGGAAGTCCGCTCTATGCTTTGCTTGCTGGAGGGGATCCCCGGCTTGGCGGATCTGAAATCTGAAATCTCAGATTTGAAATCCGTCGCGGAAGGCATTTCACGCCAATTGCGCGCCTGGGCTGATTCTTTGCAGAGTTCCCAAATTAAAGGGCAACGTTATCTGACCGAGAAAACACGCCAAGCCGAAAAAGCGGCCCGCGACCGCAAAGAGTTCCTCGAAAAGCTCCGCCAGATCAGAGAACAGCATAAAAAGGACTCAACCAATAACGGGAAAAATGGAAAAGAATAGCGCCCATTTTTCCGCACTCACCGACGAGAGCTTTGCTCGCACAGCGTTGCGTGTAGAAAGCGCACAGTGTCATTTCTGCGCGTATTTCTTTCTCCATTCCTGAATGGCCGCCAGCTTCTCCTTCAATCGTTTCTCGAATCCCTGGTCAGTGGGGCGGTAGTAGTGGCGGTCTTTGAGGTTGTCAGGAAGGCATTGCATGTCGGTGATGCGATCGGGAGCGTTGTGGGCGTATTGGTAGCCTTTGCCGTACCCCTGGTTGGCCATCAAGCCTGACACGGCGTTGCGCAAGTGAAGCGGCACAGGTTGGGCGAGAGTTTTTTGCGCGTCTTGCGCCACTTCGCCATAGCCGACGTAGAGCGCATTCGACTTGGGCGCGAGTGAAAGGTAGACAGCGGCCTCGGCAAGCGCCAGGTTACCTTCGGGCATGCCCAGGAAGTGCACCGCTTGCATGGCTGCCACGGTTACGGCGAGGGCATGGGAGTCAGCCAAGCCAATGTCTTCCGAGGCCATGCGAATCATGCGCCGCGCAATGTAAAGTGGGTCTTCGCCGGCCTCCAGCATGCGGCCAAGCCAATAGAGAGTGGCGTCCGGATCGGAATTGCGCACGGATTTGTGGAGGGCCGAAATCAGGTTGTAGTGCTCCTCGCCGGCTTTGTCGTAGAGGAGCATTTTGCGCTGCAGGGCGTCTTCGAGGATGGCCTCCGTAACCACGGCTCGAGGCGCTTCACCTTCGTCCTCGTTCTGGGCAGCAGCCACGGCCGCTTCCAGGGTATTGTAAGCCGCGCGCGCGTCGCCGTTGGAAAACACAGCGATCTGGCGCAGCAGCTCTTCCGAAATCTCCACTTTTTCCTTACCCAAGCCGCGCTTCTCGTCTTTCAAGGCGCGCTCGAGCAGCGTCATGACCTCATCGGTGGAGAGCGCGGAAAGCATGTAAACCTTGGCGCGCGAGAGGAGCGCGGAAATGACTTCGAAGGAAGGATTTTCAGTGGTGGCGCCAATCAGCACCACGTCGCCGCGCTCGACGTAGGGGAGAAAGGCGTCCTGCTGCGCCTTGTTGAAGCGATGAATCTCGTCAATAAAAAGCACCGTTCTAAGCCCGTACTGCCGCACCTTTTCCGCCGCGGCCATCACTTCCTTGATTTCTTTGATGCCGGAAAGGACGGCGCTGAAGCGGATGAACTCGCTGCGCGTTTTGCGCGCGATAATCGTCGCCAAGGTGGTCTTGCCGGAGCCCGGCGGCCCCCAGAGGATCATCGAGGCAATCTCGTCGCGTTCGATCTGCTTGCGCAGTGGCTTGCCAGGCCCCAGGATGTGAACCTGGCCGACGAATTCCTCGATCGTTTCCGGCCGCATGCGGTCAGCTAAGGGCGACGATACACTCTTGCCTCCCGGTTTTCGAGGGTGGGGTACGTCGCTTTGTGGAGGTCCGAACAGGCCCATGAGAATTGCCTCAATACTTGAAGCCGCGCTGGCGGGCAACTTCGTAAAGAAAAACAGTGGCGGCAGCCGCCACATTAACAGAATCCATCCCTGGACGAATGGGAATACTCAGGAGCAGCGAGGCTTCTCCGGCAATCTCCGGTGGCAGGCCGGAAGCCTCTCTTCCCACCATGAGGGCGAGCGAGCCTCTCAGATCTGCCTGGCAAAGCGACAAGGGACTGTGGCGGTCAGCGGCGATGATGCGAACCTGAGCTGCTCGCAGACGATTCAGGAGTTCATTGGCCGCCAAGCCCGCCAGGATCGGAAGGTGGAAGATCGCGCCGGCTGAAGACCGCACGACCTTGGGATTGAAAGGGCTGACGGTTTCGTGGAGTGTGAAGAGGGCTGAAGCCCCGAAAGCCGAGGCGCTACGCATGAGGGTACCTAGATTGCCGGGATCCTGGAGCCCACAGGCCACCAGCAGAAGCAGATTCTCGCCCCCGAGGATGGTATCTAAGTTGTGCCGCGGCAGTTCGACAAGCCCGGCAATCCCTTGGGGGTTCTGGGTCTGCGCCACCCGCTCGAACAGGCGGTCCGGAACCTGCACGGCTTCGGCTTCAGCGGGCAACCGTTTCATAAGCCCCGCAAATTTCGCCAGGCCGCTTTCGGCCATGAGCAAGCTATGTGTTCGAACCGCCGGGGCCGCTCCGAGAGCTTCCTCCACAAGGAATGGACCTTCGACCGCCAGCCACCCCTCGCGCGTTGTTCCTTTTGCCAAAGCCTGTCGATAAACTTTCAGTAGGGAGTTGGTAGGACTGCCGATTTGGCGCATTCTCGCTTGACCCATATTCGTGCGGGTTACCCCGAAGCCCTTTTCGCGCCGGCGGCCTGAGCTTCGAGCTCGGCCATGTCAAGGACGATGACCTTGCGGCGTTCCAGGCGAATGATGCCTCGGTCAACAAAACGCCGGAGGTTGCGGGAAACCAGATCACGTACCGTACCAATTTCCGCGCCGATCTGCTGGTTGGTTTCGTCCAGGGGAAACTCGACGCCCCGCCGGGTGCGGACGCCCAACCTCAGAGCGCGGTCGCGCAGGAGGCGGGCCAGCCGGTGGCTGACCTCTTTAAGCGATAATTCTTCCACCAAGTCTGCAAGGTAGCGGAACCGCCACGCCAGGGTACGGATAACGGCAAGGGCCACTTCTGAATTGCGACGGCACAAATCCAGGAATTCTTTCTTGGGAAGGAAGAGGAGTGTGGAGTCTTCCACCGCGGCAGCAGAAGCAGGAAAATTGCCCCCGTCAAAGATGCAGAGCTCCCCGACGGTGGACCCGGCGCGCTCGATCACAAGAACTTGCTCGCGGCCGTTCTCGGCCATCTTGAAGATCTTGATCGCTCCGGACTGGACGACGAAGAGGCCATCGCACGCATCACCTTCAGCGACCAACATCTCCTCCTTGCCCAGTCGCCGGGCTACACAATGGCAGGCCAAGGTTGCGAGCTCATGGACCGGCAAAACAGCGAAGAACGCCACGCGCCGCAGAGTCTCAATTGGATCGAGAACCGTCACTCTAACAGAGTACCAGACACTCTGTCCTCGGGCACGACTTAAGTCATCGCATGCCCAAGGGCGGCGAAGTAATCTATAGCATGATAGGGCGTAAGGACACGCAAACAAAAAGACCCTCAGGAGGAACCTCGTATGGCTTATGTGATTGCTGAACCCTGCATCAATACCAAGGACACCGCGTGCGTAGACGTCTGCCCGGTTGATTGTATCCACCCCCGTAAGGATGAAGCCAACTTCGCCGACGTTCCCATACTTTACATCGACCCGGTCGAGTGTATCGATTGCGGGGCGTGCGTGCCGGTTTGTCCTGTTTCCGCCATCTTTCCTCTCGACGATCTGCCGGAGAAATGGAAGGAGTTTACCGAAACCAACGCTAAGTACTATCAGAAATAGCTCGAATTCAGCCGCGGCGAGGGGCGCAGAGGTTCCTCGTGGACTCGAGTCGGGGAAGTTGGTGCCTCCCCACGCGTTGGGTAATGTTCTTCAGGACATCCACACTTCTTGCTCCACAACCTGTCTCCTGGGTTACCCCGAACGCGACACTATGTCAGTGATCTAACCTTAGGAATTCAAAAGGTTTGATCGACTTTAAGGTTGACCTTGGTGGGCCTTGCCCGCTAAAATCTGCTCGTGTACCAGGGAAAGGACGGACTGACTTATCGACCCTAGGATGGGAGGGACATTTTCGCAAAAGGCAAAGCTCTTGTCGAGCCTGGGCGCCGTTGCCCTTTTATTAAGTTGCGGAGCTGAAAAGCGAACGGCGGTAGTTCAAGCCCCAGCGGCAACTCCGTCCGTTCAAGCTTTGCCGCCAAAGCCCCCTGCGGCGGTGTCTGATAAACGGCCCGCGCCGGACCCCGACCCTACCACCGTCCTCGTTTCACAAGTTGAAGCCCTCTACAAAGCTGGAATGGACGATTATCGCTCCGGAAACCTGGAAGGAGCTAAGGAACAATTCGATCAAGCGGTGGAGAAGTTGCTGGAGTCGAATCTCGACCTTCAGGGAGACGACCGCCTCAGCGCTGAATTCGACAAGTTGGTAGAGGACGTCTACGCCGCCGAGGCGGCGGCGCTGGAACATGGCGACACCTTGAGTCCGCATAATTATGTCCCTACGCCACTCGAATCATTCTCCGGGCTAACCTTCCCCGTTGATCCGAGGATCAAGCAGCGGGCCCGGCAGGAACTGAAAGCCGTTCGTTCTGACCTGCCACTGGTTTCCAACGATTATGTTGAGGGCGTTTTGACCTATCTCCAGAACAAGGGCCGCGGCTACATCACTACAGCTTTGAAGCGAATGGGAATATATCAGGGGCTCATCTACGACACGCTGCGCAAGGAGGGGATTCCTCAGGACCTTATCTACCTTGCCGCCCTGGAAAGCGCGTTCAATCCTTACGCCTTGTCGAACCAGGGCGCAAAAGGCATGTGGCAGTTCATGGTCGGAACGGGCGTGCTCTATGGGTTGAAGAAGGACCGTTGGGTGGATGAACGGGAAGATCCCGTGAAGTCCACGCAAGCCGCGGCCCGCCATCTTAAGGAACTGTACCAGATGTTTGGAGACTGGTCCCTTGCCATGGCGGCTTACGACAGCGGCCCGTTGACGGTGCAGGCAGCCGTGGAGAGGACGGGCTACGCTGATTATTGGAGCTTGCGAAGGCTGCACGCCCTCCCCGCGGAGACGGAAGACTACGTGCCGATTTTCATGGCCACCCTGATGATCGCGAAGGACCCCAAAGCCTATGGCTTCGATGTTCAGCCGGACCCGCCTCTCTCAGTCGAGCAAGTGGTGGCAAGTGCGCCCACGGACCTCCGCCTAGTGGCTCAACTCATCGACCGGCCCGTCGAAGAGTTGACTCGGTTGAATCCCAGTCTGCTTCGCTGGACCACGCCGCCCAACAACCCTCAATTCACTTTGAACCTTCCCAAGGGAACTAAGGAACTGTTCGAGCAAAGGGTGGCAGCTATTCCGGAGGATAAGAGAATCTGGTGGAGAGCTCACAAGGTGGAGGAAGGCGAAACCCTTTCCAGTATTGCCAAGAAGCTCCACGTCTCACCTGTGACCTTGCGGGAAGTGAACCGGCTGGACAACGAATCGGCCTTGGAACAGGGGACCCACCTGGTGGTCCCCCTGGCCCCCGGCAAGGAATCGTCTCTGGCGCGATTCCACGAAGAGGGGCCGCGCCACGCGGTCAAGTATCGCGTTCGCGCCGGTGATACCCTGGAGTTTATCGCCGACCACTTCGAGGTGACTCCTTATCAGATCCGCCGTTGGAATAACTTGAAAGCCTCCCACTTGACTCCTGGAGCGTCTCTTCGCATCTATGTAGCGGGAGGAAGCCGGAGCGCTTCGAGCAAATCTCACTCCAAGGGGCGGAAGAACCCCCGGCAAGCTGGCAAGTTAACTAGCCGCACAAAGGCAACCCCTGGGCCGGGAGACGCCGTGGCCAAACCCAAGGCCACTCCCAAGCAACTTGCCCAAGGACGTTAGGACTCTTTTCTGCGGGAATCAATGATTGAATCAATGATTGTGCTTGACACAACGAATGGTGTGTTATACATCTGCCTCCAGCGAAGAAGTTAAGACGTTGGCACCTGCCGCCCAGGCGGAAGCTGGGTCTTTTTGGGTGATTCACAAAAGGGTGGGGGGGGGATTCATGGATTTCGATAAAGACGATAAAGCGGGTGATGAGCTTGAGGATTATGGAGACGAGCTCTCCTCCGACTACAAGGAAGAAGCGGAGGAAAGGTTGGGCGAGGAAGGCGAGGAGCTTGAGGAGGAGATTTCTTATAAGGTAGAGGAGATCGTAACTGCCGAAGAGCCTCCACCAGTTCCGACCGCTGCGGAGACACGCAGAGCGGCCCCGGCTCCCGCTGCGGTGGCCCGAAAAAAGGTCGCGAAGGCGAAGCCAAAGCCAAAGCCGAAAGAACGGCCCGCAAAGAAGCCCGTGAAGAAAGCGGCGAAGGTTGCCAAGGCAGCCAAGAAGTCGGCGAAGCCTGCCAAGGCAGCCAAGAAGCCGGTCGCCAAGAAGAAGCGCCGCAACCGGTAGCTGGGCCAGGCTCCGAAGCCCCGCAAGGGGACGCGTCCTCACTCAATGTTTCGGCGAGGATAGAGGGGGGGCGTGTGTCTGACCTTTCGGTATGAGCCGTATGGCCGGCGCCAGTGGTCAGGCAGCGTGGATGATCTCGCAGTCCAAACCAAACCGTGAGTCGTCAGGCCTGAGTGGTCACGCGGCTTGCGCTCGAGTTCTCGCGCTGGAGGTGATCCGGCGTATGCGGGGCGCGTCGCAGCCCTACCTTCTGCGTTGCGAAGATGCTTCCAATTACGTTGTCAAGTTTCAGAACAACCCTCAGCATGTGCGCGTCCTGGCCAACGAGATGTTGGCGGGTCGTTTGGCCATGCTCATTGGTCTCCCGGTCGCAACCCCGGCCTTCGTCGAAGTTCCTCCCGGCCTTATCCGTGGGAAGCCTCCTCTTGAGCTTGAAATAGGCCCCCGACGAGTGCTTTGCTTGGCGGGGCTGCATTTTGGCTCACGCTTCCCAGGGATTCCCAGCCAAACTCTGGTAGTGGATTTTCTACCCGATCGTTTGCTGAGCAACGTCAGGAACTTAGCTTCCGTTTTCTTGGGAGGATTCGTTTTTGACAAGTGGACTTGTAACTGCGACGGCCGACAGGTTGTTTTCTCCCGATCTGTGGAGGAGGAAGGTCCCGCGTATTCAGCTTTACTCATCGATCAGGGCTTTTGTTTTAACGATGGCGATTGGACCTTTCCGGACAGCCCTATCCGGGGCCTTTATCCACGCCGGCTGGTTTATGAGAAGGTCGAGGGATTCAAGTCGTTTGAACCCTTTCTCTCCAGGATCGAGAACCTGGATTCTTCTCAAATCGAGGAATGTATCCTCCAAATGCCTGAGGAGTGGTGCAGCCCCGACCCCGGCCAGTTGGCACGGCTCGGGGAGAGATTGTATGAGCGGCGCAGAAAACTTCGGCAGTCGATCATTGACGCAAAGAATAGTTCCTTGCACCCGTTCCCGAATTGGGCATGAGGCTGAAGTGGCCGGTCAATCGAGACAGGACCCATGATGAAAGAGAGCGAGTTGAAGGAGTGCTCATACTTCCTGGTGCGCTACGTCCCGGACGTGGTAAAGCAGGAGTTTTTCAACATCGGGGTGTTCCTCTTTTCCCCTGCCGAGCAGTTCCTGGATTGCTTGTTCAGCGACGATTTCCGGCGCATCAATCGTTTCCACGCCCAAGCAGATACGGAGTTCCTCAAGGAACTGCAACCCCACTTCGAGCAACAGATCGAAGAGCGCGAAGAGGATCTTAACGAGTACATCGCCGAGATGCAGCAGTCCTATTCCAACCTCATTCAGTTGTCACCACCCCGAGCCTGCTTGACCACCGACCTGCGCGCCCAACTTCAGGACCTTTTCGAACGGTATGTGGGCGCGCGCCTTGCGGGTCCCACAGAGCAAGATACCCGGATGCGCATCAAGCACCGAATGACGGAATATCTGCGCCGATACGGGGTGTTGGAACACAGTTTATTTGAAAAGCGCATCCCCGCCTTCCAATGGACCGCCGCTGGCGACCCATTTGTCTTCGACTTTGGATATAAGCCTCCCTCACAAATAGGCAGGCCCAACGGGCGCCTAAAGCTGATCCACACTCTTTCTCTGCAAAGGGACCCCAAACTCGTCGAGGCGCTTAAGTGGACCTTCGACCGAGTCCTCGATAAGGACTCTTGCCACCTGACGGTCGGGCACGAAGATAGACCTGACCCAAGCAATCCCGTCGTCCGCTTCTCTCAGGGCGTTCTTCAGCACGAGCATATCCACCTGACACCTGTTTCAGGCTTCGACGAATACGCTCAGTCTATCCGGGCAGAACTGTTGATGTAAGAGGAATGGTATTCCAGATTTAGCTCGCATTTCTCACCAAGGGTCTGGAAGGGCGGGGCTGAAGCCCCGCCCTTCCGTCAGCCCCCTAAGCGCGTCCAATCGTGGTGAGAAATGCGGGTTTGACGCGCTGCGTGCCATTCATTGGGCGCCATGAGTCTGCATCTCAAAGTCGACTGTTACTCAGGTTACAAGGCTGATGAACGGCCCCTCCGCTTCTCCTTGGGCGACAAGCCCGGGGGACAGGTATTCGAAGTCAAAGAGGTGCTGGATCAGTGGTATGGCGTAGGCTATGAATGTTTCAAGGTCTTGGCAGACGACGGCAACTTCTATGTTCTTCGCCATCGACAGGTGGAGGATAATTGGGTGCTGGACTCCTTCCGGCGGGGCGCGGGCGAGGCTCGGGAATAATCTCCGTCCAACTGGCCCACCCCGCACAACTGTGCGTCCATGACAATCTGGGCGAGAAGTGATTAAATAGAATCGTCCCGTAACGGGGGCAGCTTTTTTATTCTGGGGGATGGTTGAGGGGATATGCACAAGGGCGAAAATGCGATCTCTTTCGCGCTTGCCGTGGTCGTACTTATAACCTTTGTGGCGATCCAGCGACAGTGGAATCCGTCCAACCTGAAGGACGTGGCATCTTCAGCCGAGGATTTCATCCTCACCAGCACAGGAATACGCGGGCAATTACCGGATTTGGTTGGATACGAGAAATTGAAAACCTATCGATTGGAGAGTTATCGCGCTGCCTTATATCGGCAGAGCCCCACTTCACTGGTTTTCGCTTCTGGCCGGTTTGTCGTTTACAACCAGGATAACCAACCGGTCTTCAAGCTGGAGACCCTGGAAGGATCAAGAGACCCCTGGACGACCCTTTACGACTTCAACGGGCGTCATGGGCTTGCCCCCCCAGGCAGCCGCAGCCGCCCGGAATACACCAAGAGCCTAACCGGGAATGGAGCGCCGGACGTTGTGGTAGGCCAGTATTCGGGCGGGGACCACTGCTGCACCGCGGCCACTATCATCGAATTAGGCGAAGAAGCAGTGACAGTCCTGGGCCGCATAGATGGCTTGGACGGCTTACCTTTCGAGGGTCTGGAAATCCGCGACATCCACAAAGATAAGAGTTGGGAATGCGTGGCCCATCGTCCCATCATGACAGTTTGTGGCGACCACGCCGAGGCGCCCGACGTGCTCTCGATTTACGCATTCAGCAACGGGCGGTACATTGACGGTACAAACCAGTATGCAGACTACCTCACCGGTATCCTGCGCCAGAATCTCACCAAGTGGCGGCAGGAAAAGAGCCCCTCGCTTCGACTCTTGCAAACGATGGCCACCCAATTCGCGCAGCTAGGCCAAAAGGATGAAGGAAAACGTTTTTTTGCGTCGAACTTTAATCTATTCCTGCCCAATCTTCAGCAGAGGGGCATCGATCCGAATGTTTGCCTGGATGATTTGGGGAACCTCGTGGATCGTCTGCCCGCCGTTCAGCCTGCAACCACCCCAATCGCCAGCCCCACGCCAAACGGCAAGTGAAGATTACAGCACCGGTTCGTCCCAATTCTCGAGCATCTGCTTAATGCGGCCCAGGAACTTTTCGGCTACCGCTCCATCGACGACCCGATGATCGTAGGAAAGGGAGAGGTAGGCCATCGACCGGATAGCGATGGCATCGTCGCGCACCACCGGACGTTTTTCGATAGCGCCCACACCCAGGATGGCCACCTGAGGCTGGTTGATGATCGGCAAGCCGAACAGACCCCCGAAGCTCCCTGGATTAGTAATGGTGAAAGTCCCTCCTTGTACATCCTCGACGCTCAAGCGCTTGGTTCGAGCCCGCTCCGCAAGATCCTGAACCGCGCGCGCGATGCCCAGGAAGTTCTTTTCATCCGCGCGCTTGATGACCGGCACGATAAGCCCTGTTTCGAGCGCCACCGCAATCCCCACATTAACGTCCCGCTTGTAAACGAGGTTGGCGCCGTCGACCGAGGAATTGATAACAGGGGTTTCTCTGATAGCTTCCACCGCAGCTCGAACGAAGAAGGGTGTGTAGGTAAGCTTGAAGCCGTTTCTCCGCTCAAACTCACCGCGTTGCCGCTCCCTTGCCTCCACCACTTTGGTCATTTCGACTTCGAATACGGTGTAGACGTGGGCCGAAGTCCTCTTGCTTGCCACCATGTGCTCGGCGATTTGCCGGCGCATGGGGGTCATGGGAACAACTTGCGTTGGCCCGGCGAAAGTGCCGGGCGCCGGAGCCGGTTGAACCGCGGCGGGCGTTGCGGAAGGCGGCTGCACGGACGGCGCCGGGGCTGCGGTGGCTCTGCCTGCGGCGGCAGACCGGCGCTGTTCCACGTAAGCCAGGATATCCTTCTTGCTGATTCTGCCGCCCAAACCCGTACCCTGTACCTGCGTGAGGTCAACCTGATTATCCTGGGCGATACGCCTGACCAGCGGTGACGACCTCACTTCCAGGGTCGCCGTGGGAGCAGACGGACCGCCGGCAGCGGTTACAACGCTCGCGCTCGCGGCAGAGGTTGGCGGTGGGGCAGCAGCCGGAACTGCCGGAGGCGATGGGACCTCCTCCTCTGCTTCAGTAGCGGGTGCGGCCACGGCAGCGCCTTCGCCATCGATCACGCCCACAACCGTGTTCACCGCCACCGTCTCGTTTTCTTTCACCAGGATTTGTGACAGAATCCCTGCCGCCGGCGAAGGTATTTCCGCATCAACTTTGTCGGTCGAAATCTCAAAGAGAGGCTCATCCCGGCCGACCGGTTCGCCGACCTTTCTTAGCCATTTGGTAATCGTCCCTTCGGCAACACTCTCACCCATCTGGGGCATAATGACATTCGTGGGCATAGCCACCTCACATCTATTGATTCAATTCTTTTAGAACTCCGCCAGTTTTCTCGCTGCCTCGATCACCTTCCGGGTGTTCGGCAGAAAGTACTCTTCCAGGGGTGGCGAGAATGGCACAGGCGTATCCGGAGCGGTAATCCGCAAAATGGGCCCATCCAAGTCCTCGAAAGCCTTCTCGGCAATCAAGGCTGCCAACTCGCCCGCCATGTCGCCCGTACGCGTGTCCTCGTGGAGCAGGATCACCTTATTGCACTTCCGCACGCTCGCCAACACCGCTTCTTCATCGTAGGGCAGCAACGTACGCAGGTCAACGACCTCCAGGGAGAGGCCATCTTTTTCCAGCTCCTGCGCCGCCTCGAGTGCGGTCCAGACCATGGCGCCGTAGGTGATTACGGCCATGTCGTTCCCTTCGCGCCGCACGGCAGCCTTGCCGATGGGAATTACGTAATCCTCTTCGGGGACCTCTTCCTTGATTCGCCGGTAGAGAAACTTGTGTTCGTAGAAGATCACCGGATTGTCATCGCGGATGGCTGCTTTGATCAGGCCTTTGGCGTCGTAGGCCGTTGCCGGCATCACCACTTTCAGCCCCGGTGTGTGAACAAACCACATTTCGTTCGACTGGGAATGAAAGGGACCTCCGTGCACTCCTGCGCCGGACGGCCCCCGGACCACCATCGGCACTGCCGGCCCCCACCGGTAATGCATCTTTGCCGCCATGTTCACAATCTGGTCGAAGCCGCAGGCGATGAAATCCATGAATTGCATCTCGGCCACAGGGCGCATGCCCATCAACGCTGCCCCGACGGCCGCACCCACAATGGCCGCCTCGGAAATGGGCGTGTCGATCACGCGCTCCTCTCCGAATTTCTCCAGCATCCCGGCGGTGACCTTGAACGCGCCGCCATAAGCACCAATGTCTTCTCCAAGCAAGAACACGGAAGGGTCGCGTTCCATCTCCTCCCAGATACCCTGGCGGATAGCCTCAAGATAAGTTAGAACCGGCATCTGCGCCCCCAAGGCCGGAAATCGAAATCCGAAACTCGAAATCCGACCCTTCAGACTTTACACTTCAGACTTCTGACTTCTGACTCCTGACTCCTGCCTTTCCCCACCAACAATCCGGCCCACAATACACGCCTTCCAATGCTGTCTCACCCTTCGGCAGCGCTCGCGCCTCAGCGTCGGCGATGGCCGCGTCGATCTCTGCCTGGATGCGGCGCTCGAGATCGTTAATCTGCTGTCTGGTCAGGATGTTTTCGGTGAGCAGATATTTTTCGAGCCTCTGGATGGGATCTTTCTCGGCCCACTCCCGCAACAGCCGAGCGGGAACATATTCCGCAGCGTCGTGAGCCGAATGTCCTGTCATGCGAAAAGTCATGCACTCCAGGAAGCTCGGCCCCTTTCCTTGGCGAGCGCGGGCGACAGCCTCTCCCACCGCGCCATAAACAACCAGGACATCGTTTCCGTCGATGGTTTTGCCCGGCATGCCGTAGGCGGGGCCGCGAACCGCCAGGTTTCTTACTGCAAACTGCTTTTCCACGGGCGTGGAGTAGGCATACCCATTATTGTTGCAGATGAAAACCACGGGGAGCTTCATAACCCCGGCCATGTTCATCGCTTCATGAACCTGTCCCAAGCTAGTGGTGCCCTCACCCAGATGGACCAGAGCCACATTGCCGTGGCCGCGGCGTTTCAATACCATGCCGACCCCGCAAGCCACCGGACTGGTCCCGCCCAGCGGAGAAATGATGGGGATGACGCCGCGTTTCATATCGCCGATGTGCAGGGTGTTTTCCCGCCCGCGGGTGGGCGTATCGGCTCGACCCATCCAGTTTGCGAAGATGTCAGCAAGTGAAAAACCGCGAATCAGGAAAGAAGAAAAATCCCGGTGACTGGGCAGCACCACGTCTCCCTCAATCAACTGCAAGGCTGAGCCGACACCAATGGCTTCCTGCCCGCGCCCCACGTAAACGCCACCCACAATCTTGCCCTGCCGATAAAGCACTTGCTCGATGCGCAACTCCGCCTCGCGCGTGAGCTTCAGGTAGTACAGCATCCGCTCCAGGGTGGCGGCATCAGGCGTCGAGCTTCTCGCGAGTATCGTGCTCCTCATCGTTTATCACAAAGTAGGCAGTAAGCAGTAGGCAGTAGGCAGAGAACCAGGACCCGAGGCTCACGTCTGGTCAAACCTCGGACTGACGCTCTAGCGTTCCACAGCCGTTTGCCGTTCCCAGATCAAGGGCCAAAGCTGGACCTACCTGAATTGTCGTAGTCGCGAACCGCGGGAATGCTATCTAGATCCAATTGGTCTCCGACGCTCCTCCTTCGAGTGGCGTCGTCTATACGCGTCCAGAACCCCCTCAGCTGGTCTTCGGTCTCAAAGTGACGACTCAAGTCAGCGTCATCGAGAACCTTACAGTAGGCAAAGCAAGCCAGGCGTTCCATCTGCCTAGTTCTCTGTAGGGCAACATTCTCTCGGTCGCGGACGGGGTACGACTGTAAGGATCGCCCCCAATCGTGCAGGTGTTCGGTATCACTCCGCATACTAAAAGCCTCTCTTAACACTTGCTCGGCGGCTGCCCCAGCCTTGGCAAATGTTTGGCATCTGTGGATGAACTGACCTCGCGTCTTGCCCGGGTCTGGCAGGACGAGCGCTTCCAAAGACCTGACGAACTGGTGTATGCGATCCTGTCCAAACTCCTGCCGCAGGCCTTCCACCAGAGTGTTCAATCCTCTGATGAATCTCGCAAACTTCGGACGCCGCGACTCCATCGCATCCAAGTGGCCAACCCTCGTTACAGCCTCCTCAAGAGAACCTATCGTCACAGAATCCGGTGCCGACCCTCGGGTTGGCCTGAACCCAGGCACTTCGCTGACTTGGCAAATCTGCGCCTCCCCATGGAGAAATGACCCCACCAGGATATCTGCGCCATAATATTCGATCACAAGCGCAAGTCGCAGGATGTAGAACACCTTGGTCAGGTGTTTATCGAGACGAACGTGCTGCGCGTCGAGATTCCCATGATTGGAACTCGGCTCGCCCTGAATCAGGACAACATTGGCTTGCCCAAGCCGATCTATGCGGAGAGAACCAAGCCATTCCTTCCAGTGGGGCTGTGCGCCCAGCACGCCTCGGAACTCCGTCAAGACGCGGGTCGCGTCCGAGAGCACAATCGGGGTCGTAGAATCTATGCCCGAACGACCTTTCTTAATCGCCAGCATGGCGAACTTGTCGCCTTCATTCAGCCCAAGCGTATTCATGACCATCCCCTGCGTCGAACACATCCACCAATGTTTACTCCCTGCTGCCTACTGCTTTCTGCCTACTGCCTACTTGCCCCTAAGCCCAGACTGGCCGCGCTGCCTCCTCCGGCTGCGGGAAGGGGCTGGCTTCTGCGAAGGCAACGTCTTCGCGGATCTCCTTTTCGATTCGCGCCTCGATTGCGCCCTTTTCTTCCTCCGTCAAGAGTTTGTGTTGAGCGAGGTATTTCCCGTAGCGAAGAATCGGGTCTTTCCTTCGCCATTTCTCAAATTCTCCCTCTGGGACGTAGCGCGCGTCGTCGTGTTCCGCGTGGCCCTTCATGCGCATGGTCTTGCACTCGATGAGGAAGGGGCCGGCGCCCCCACGCGCCTGTTCCGCTGCTTCGCGAGTGGCTTCATAAACTTTCAAGACATCGTTGCCGTCTACAATGCTCGCAGGGATGCCGTAGGCTTGGCCTCGTTCCGCAATATCCTGAATGGCCATCTGTTTACTCGTCGGAGTCGAGTAAGCCCATCCGTTGTTTTCCGCGATGATGAGCAAGGGAAGCTTCAGGACTGCGGCAAGATTCATGCCCTCGTGGCACGGGCCGGTGCTGGTGGCCCCATCTCCAACATAAGTCACCGCGACGCGCCTTTCTTTGCGGAGTTTGGCGGCAAGCGCAATGCCGGCCATCAAAGGCACGGTCTCGCCCAGCATGCTGATGGGCGCGATGACGCCTCGCGCCACGTCTCCAAAGTGCGTGTTGGCATCGCGTCCCCCCGTCGGGCCATCTCTCCTCGCCATGTATTGAAGGAAGAGGTCACGTGGCCGGTATCCCCGGATGAGCAAGGCGCCGACGTTTCGGATCACAGGGCCAATCAAGTCCTGCTTCTCGAGGGCGTATGCAGTTCCCACGGAAATTGCCTCCTGGCCCAAGCCGGAGTACACTCCGCCCACCACTTTGCCCTGCCGGTAAAGGCTCGTGAGCTGCTCATCCACCCGCCGGTTCAAGCGAAGGTAATAGTACATTTCATGATGCTGTGCGCGAGTCATTTGCCCCCCGCACCTGTCATCCTGAGCCCGTCAGTCCGTAAGCTGACGGAAGCGAAGGATCCCCGCGGTTCGTGTGGAACCTCCGGTCGCAAGAGATGGAAAGAACTACAGGGATTCTTCGTCCGACAAAAACGGCGTCCTCTCCAGAAACTCGACGCATTACTCGTTTCCACTGACCAGCTTGGGCCGAGCCTGTCTGAGCTGTCCCGGCCCCGCAACTAACCCCTCACCCGGCCCGCGACGACTGGTGAAAGCGCCGTCGCGGCCCACCCTCTCCCCTTGGGAGAGGGCAGACCCACTTTGCTATGCTCTCCGCTCCCGATACCACGGATAGCGGTCTTCGGCTGTACACGCTCAGAATGACAGGAGACCCGAGCAGCGTCGTCACGTTTCGACTTGCTCGACCATTTCCAGCTCGAAGACTCTTCCAAAGTGCTGGACTATCCTTCCCGCAACCTCTTCCATCTCCACCGGCCGGCCCAACAGTTTCTGGAGCGATGTCACGCCTTTATCGTGCAGCCCACAAGGAACTATCCAGTCGAAGTAGCGCAGGTCCGTATTGACATTGAAGGCGAAGCCGTGGGAGGTGACCCAGCGAGAAATGTGGACTCCCATGGCTGCCAACTTGTCATTTCCCACCCAGACTCCCGGAGCCCCGGCAAGGCGTTCGGCTTGAATTCCGTAGTCCCCTGCCACTTCGAGCAAGACTTCTTCAAGGGAGCGCATGTACCAGGCGATATCGCGCCGGTGTTTTGCAAGGTCAAGGATGGGGTAGCCCACCAACTGCCCGGGGCCGTGGTAAGTGACGTCGCCGCCCCGGTCAATCTCGAAGACCTGCGCGCCGCGCGCGGCAAGCTGCTCGACGGAGATGAGGAGGTTTTCCTTCTTCGCATTGCGACCCAGCGTGTAAACGTGGGGATGCTCGAGCAGCAGAAGCGTGTCGGGGATTACGCCGGACTTTCGCGCGGCCACCCGCTCGCGCTGCTGGCGGAGGCCGTCCACGTAGTCGACGACTCCGATGTTTTCGACATTACAGGTCATTGTTGACGTGGCGCCACATCGCAATCAGGGGCTGGGCACGTGCCGGCTGTTCCTTACAATAACCACCCCCTACCCCCTGCTTGCCAAGGGGGGGATCTAGCTCACCAACTCCCCTCCTCACTGAGGAGGAGGCCAGTGGGTGGTGAGCGTGCGTGGCCTGCAAATAGTTAACTTGGACATCACACTACGGACCGGGGGAAAAGGTTTCGTTCCGTCGTTTGGGGTTTCCGGAGCCCATCCTCCAGTCCCCAGTCCCTAGCCCCGAGTCCCCGGCCACGGGGTTTCACACATGGATCGCCCAGTCGTGCGCAGCGTGAGCCGCTTCCATCATCGCTTCAGACAGAGCGGGGTGCGGGTGGATGGTATGAGAGAGGTCAAGTGCCGTACCCTCGAGACGCAAGGCCACGGTGGCTTCAGCGATCATCTCCGTCACTCTTGGCCCGATCATATGGACTCCGAGTATCTCTCCATACTTTTCGTCGCACACCATCTTCACAAAGCCCTCGCGGGCGCCCAGGATGCCAGCCTTACTGTTGCCCCCAAAGGGGAACTTCCCGACGCGAAGCTTGTGGCCCGCTTCGCGCGCCTGGCGTTCCGTGAGGCCCACACTGCTGATTTCAGGCTCACAGTAGGTGCAATTGGGGACCTGTGTGTAGTTGATGGGCTCGGCCGGCTTCCCCGCCGCGTGCGTAACCGCAACGATGCCTTCCATCGAGGCTACATGCGCCAGCAGGGGGCTGTTGGCGACGATGTCGCCAATGGCGTAGACGCCGGGCTCTTCGGTTTGCATGTATTGATCGACCTTCACGAACCCCCGCTCCAGCTTGACCCGAGTTTTCTCCAAACCCGCATCCTGGGTGTTGGGCGAACGCCCCACGGCGACCAACAAGGTTTCAGCTTCAATGGTTTGGGCCTTCCCATCTGCGCTGGTGTAGGAAACAGCCACTCCGTTCGCCGTCTTGGTGGCTTTCTCAACCTTGGCCTGCGTCTCGATAGCGATGCCCTGCCGGCGGAATGACTTCTCGAGCTCGGCGGAGATTTCTTCATCTTCCAGCGGCACCGCGCGCGGCAACATCTCCAGAATCGTGACTTTCGTGCCGAAGCGGTGGAAGATCGAAGCGAACTCCACACCCACCGCGCCGGCGCCCATAATCACCATCGAGCTGGGGATGGCTTCGAGCGCCAGGACTTCCTTGTTGGTCAGTATGGTTTTGCCGTCCGGCTCGAAGCCCGGAAACGTCTTTGCCTCGGACCCGGTGGCAAGGACAATCTTCGCAGCCTGGATTTCCCGCGTCTGCCCCTTGGCGTCCGTTACCGCGATCCGGCCCGGGCCAGCCAAGCGCCCGTATCCTTGGAGACTCTCCACTTTGTTCTTCTTGAAAAGGAACTCGATGCCCTTCACGAGTTTGGTGACTACCTTGGTTTTGCGGGCCTGGACCGCCGCCCAGTCAATGGAGAATTCCTTGCAGACGATTCCGTATTCCTTGGCATTCTTGAAATAGTCGTAGACCTCTGCGTTCAATAGAAGGTCTTTCGTCGGGATGCAGCCCACGTGCAGGCACGTCCCGCCAAACTTGTTGTCCTTCTCGACTACCACTGTCCGAAGTCCCAGTTGCCCGGCCCGAATCGCCGCGACGTACCCGCCGGGCCCGCTCCCGATAATTACCATGTCGTAGCCTGGAGTTTCAGCCAAAACAACACCTCCATTCAGCAGGATTCAGGAGTCAGGATTCAGGAAGGCCAGCTTTTCCCCGATTCCTGAATCCGGAATCCCGAATCCTGTTCTTCCCTGAACGTTCGAATCCGCCAATCGTCATCTTACATGACGAGAATTGGGGATACAAGCAACCGCGACGGCTTGCGACCAAGCCGATTGAATCATTGCTTCATTGGATCATTGAGAGGCGGCAACGGAATCTTTCTTCCAATGAATCAATGACTAAATGAATCGATGACCAAATCCCTTTTGGGTCCAAGCGACTTACTTGACCCCAGCCCTGGAGCATTAGGCTAAGTCCTTTGTCTTCATTCACATTCCCGCTTTCAACGCCTAACTATATGTTTTTTCAACAACATTCCCGCCTCGCCCCCGACTCTTCCACAGCGTTCCTTTGTTTTCAATAACATTCCCGCGTCATTCATTCAATTCTTAAAATTACTACGCCTGCACATGGCCGTTTTCCCCAGACGGAATGTCGATTTCCAGGACTTTGCCGATGTCCACCATGCGGGCGTTATCGTTTTTGGGGGTGGCAGTGACCCGCACGTTGCCGGATAGGAATTCTCTCCCCAAACTCAGCAGTATCCGCACCTTGCATTCAATAGCCCCATCAAGCGCGCTTTCGCGGTGCCGGATCATGCGCCATATCTCCGCTCGAGGGGTGGGGCATGCGTCCCGTTCCGAAATGGCTCCGACTCTCACATTGATAGGCTACTCAATCAATGGGATGTTGTCAAGAGATAAGGCGTCCTCATGTGCAGCCCAGGAGGGAGGGAATTGTTTCATTGGGTCATTGAACCATTGAAAAGCAAGTCAGGCACGGCTTTCCGCACGGCACGTTAGCCATTTTGGAGCGCGCGGGCGGGGGCGTTATTTTCAAGGAAGCAATCGAGAAGTTCTTGCAATGATTCAATGATCCAATGGATCAATGAATCAATCCATCAGAGGGGGGATTGCTAATCGCGGGGGTTGGGTATACAGTCCGTCACCGGGTCTCAAAAAGGAGACTCCGATTGAAGTATTATCCGCTACGAAAATATGTCGTAGGGGCAGTTCACGCTGACGGGGACCGGCTTCGTCCTTGGAGGCAGCATGAAACTCTTACGCTCGCTTTCCCTGCGAACGCTTCTAGTGTCCGCCTTAATCTTCTTCTCCTCCCTGGCAAGCTGGGCGCAGACGGCCAACGTGCCTGGGCGCGTTACGCAAGCTGTGGACCTGGAGAACCTCGTCACACTGCGAGGGAACACCCATCCGCTGGCGCGCGCCGAATATGACCAGGGCGCCGCGCCCGATAGCCTGCCCATGGAACGCATGCTGCTCGTCTTGCTGCGCTCGACAGAGCAGGAAACCGCGCTGCGAAAGTTGCTGGATGAGCAGCAGATCAAATCCTCGCCCAATTTCCACATCTGGCTCACGCCCGAGCAGCTTGGCGAGCAATTCGGCCCCGTCGCTGCGGATATTCAGGCCGTAACGGACTGGCTGGGGTCGCAGGGCTTCGAGGTGAGTCGTGTGGCAGCGGGCCGCACGGTGATCGAGTTTACGGGCACGGCGGGAGCGGTGCGCCAGGCCCTTCACACTGAGATCCACAAATTCACGGTGAACGGCGAGGAGCACTGGGCCAACGCGAACGATCCACAGATTCCCGCCGCGTTGGCGCCAGTCGTGGCCGGCTTTGCCTCGCTGAACAACTTCCCCAAGAAGCCTCTGACCCACAGCCTGGGCACGTTTCGGCGGACGAAGTTGACCGGCGAAGTTCAGCCGCTGTTCACTTATGGTGAACCTTGTAATTCTGGAGCTGATACTTGCTACTATTTTGCCGTCGGCCCGGCGGATTTTGCCACTATTTACAATGTGGCGCCGCTCTGGTCGGCTGGAACCGACGGCACCGGGCAGACCATCGCCGTGGTGGGCGAGACCAATATCAATCCCCAGGACGTGGCGGACTTCCGCGTCATGTTCGGCCTTCCGGTAAATCCGCCCAACATCATTTTGAACGGTCCCGACCCCGGAATCAACGGCGACGAGACGGAATCTGACCTCGACGTCCAGTGGTCCGGCGCGGTCGCCAAGGGCGCGACCATTGACTTCGTGGTCTCGGAATCGACCGAGAGTACGTCGGGCATCGACCTCTCGGCCCTCTACATCATTGACAACAACCTGGCGCCCATCATGAGCGAAAGTTACGGGGCATGCGAGGCTTACCTGGGCACAGGCGGCAACTTGTTCTACAACACTCTCTGGGAGCAAGCAGCGGCTCAGGGCATTACCGTCCTGATGGCGGCGGGGGATTCCGGCTCGGCGGGATGCGACAGCGCGAACGCAGGCGAAACTGCCGCCCAATATGGCCTGGCGGTCAGCGGCCTCGCTTCCACACCCTTCAACGTGGCCGTGGGTGGTACGGACTTTAACGTCGACGCGAGCAACGCACTCACCTATTGGTCCCTGACGAACAACTCCTCACAGGCCTCCGTCAAGTCCTACATTCCCGAGAGCACGTGGAACGATTCCTGCGCGGCCTCCGGCTCGGTCGACGGCTGCACGCCACCTCCCTCAACCACCGACCTGAATTACGGCATGTACCTGATTGCGGGCGGCGGTGGGCCCAGCAGTTGTATCAATCCATCGGGGACGTTCCCCAACCTCACTTGCAGTGAAAATTACTTCAAACCTTCCTGGCAGAGCGGAGCGGGCGTGCCGAATGACAGCGCGCGCGACATCCCGGACGTTTCCCTGTTTGCCGGCAACGGCATGCACTACAGTTTCTATGTGGTTTGCCAGATGGATGCCAACGCCAGTAACGGGGGCAATTCGAGCTCCTGCGATGTGAACGCTCCATATCTTGACTTTCAAGGCGGTTCGGGCACCTCGGCGTCGGCTCAAACGTTCGCAGGCATCATGGCGCTGGTGAACCAGCGGTACGGTCGGCAGGGCAATGCCAATTACATTCTGTATCCGATGGCGGCACAGAGCGGCGCAAGCTGCAATTCCAGCACGGCTCTCGCAACTAACTCGAATTGCATCTTCTACGATGTGACGATGGGGAACAACTCCGTGATCTGCCAAGGGGGAACGCCGAACTGTAGTAATACCAATGCCGCTTCCGGCCAATACGGCATTATGGTTTCCGCTGGCTCAGCAGCTTACCCCACGACCACCGGCTATGACTTGGCCACGGGCTTAGGCTCCGTCAATGTCGCGAACTTGGTCAACAACTGGACCTCGAGCTTCACAACATCGGCCACCACGCTGTCACTTTCCACCAGCCCCGCCACCAATCCCATAACGCTGATGCACGGGCAGCCGGTCAACTTCACCATCGATGTTGCTCCCGCTTCCGGCAGCGGTGCCCCGACGGGCAATGTCTCGCTGATTGCCAAAGCGGGCAGCAGCCCGAGCAATAGCACCGGCATTGGCAGTTTTCCACTGAGTAACGGTAGCGTTTCCGGCACGACCAATATGCTCCCCGGCGGGTCTTACAACGTGACAGCCCATTACGCGGGCAATGGAACCTTCGCGGCGAGCGATTCCACCCCTGGAATCCCCGTCGCCGTGGGCAAGGAAAGCAGCCTGACGGACCTGCGCCTCGTGACGTTCAGCGCCACTGCGCCTCCCGCTTATAACGTCACAACCGTCCTCTACGGATCTCCCTACGTTTTGCGCATGGATGTAACCAACAGCAGCAGCCAGCCTTGCGCTTCTCCGGCCACCGGATTGACCTCGTATCCATGCCCAACCGGAGCCTTAACCGTGTCTCCGGCGCCCACTGAAGGGAATCCACCTCCCGGCACCGTTGCCGGGAGTTACACCTTGAACAGCCAGGGGTACGCGGAGGATCAGCCCATCCAGCAAGCTCCGGGGACGTACAATTTCGTGGCCAGCTACGCGGGCGATAATAGCTATACCCCAAGCACATCCCCCACGGTACCGATTACCGTTACCCCAGCGCCGACCACGACCGTTATCGCCGCGCAATCTGGAGCAGAGGGGAACATCACCCTTGGGGCCACCGTCACGACACAAAGCTACGGCGCTGCCCCCACAGGTTCGGTGCAATTCTTGAGTAATGGCGTCTCGCTGGCCGGATGGGCTGTCAGCGGGACTCCCGGTTCCTCCAGTGCTTTCGCCACGGCCCAGGCGAATACCAATGCGAATATTGCGGCAGGTAAATGGAGCATCACAGCGCAATACAGTGGCGACATCAACTACGCGGCTTCAACCTCGGCAGCGGTCGTGGTCAACGTGACGGATTACAGCATAGCGGCGAATCCATCAACCATCATTATTTCGGCGCCGGGGCAGTCCGGAAGTTCCACGATCACGTTAACCCCTCTGAACGGATTCGTGGGAGCAATAAGCCTGTCCTGTTGGACCGGAACTACCATGATGAACTGTAGTTTTTCACCCTCATCGGTCAGCATCACTGGCTCTTCGGCCGCAACATCCACAATTACCGTCAGCACCTCAGGACCGGTCAGTGCACTGTCCCGCGTCCCACGAGGAAGAGTGCCGCCGAATCTTCATCTGCCGGTCCCTTCGCCCTGGCTGAGGGGCGGATTCTTAGTTCTGACCACATTGATGGGTTTGGCTTCGGCTGGGCGGCGTCCGGTAAGCTGGCTGTTAGGGAGCGTGCTGCTGGTGGCTGGAATATGGGTGGCCTGCGGTGGCGGTGGAGGCGGAGGTGGAGGTGGTGGCAGCACTCCACCTCCACCGGCACCAGTCGTAAGCCTCTCGCCGGCTAGTCTCACGTTTGGGCCGATGAATCAGGGTTCGACCAGCAAGCCGCAGACCGTGACCCTCTCAAACACCGGCAACGCCTCGCTTAGCATCGCGGGCATTGTCATTAACTCCGGCGCTTGGGACGAATTCAACGAGACCAATAACTGCGGAAGCAGCGTGCTGGCCGGTGCTAACTGTACATTTAGCGTCACGTTCTCGCCCTTCACCAACGGATCGCTCCAGTCAGCGATTAACATTTTCGACAATGCGGCTAACAGTCCGCAAGCGATTAGCCTCAGCGGCACGGGCCTGCCGTCACCGATCCCAGCTGGAACTTACTCAATCGACGTGCAGGGCAATGGTGTAGGTCCGATGCGCGACGTTCAGCTAACGGTGAACGTGCAATAACCACGGGCCGTGGGCGCTCACAAGAAGAGCTGGGTAGAAGTAGAAGTTTGAATCTAGGCAAGGAGAAAGCTGCCCTCGCTGGCACAGGGGGGGACCTTCGGATGCCACTGCGCGGGGGTGTAGGAGTTAGAGATATCCGCGGAGGCGCATACATGGCCGTGTACGTATGCGCCCGAAGGTAGGGGGCGAGTGGCAAGCGCGCCGACACAGAGGGAAATGTCGGCGCCACCCAACCGTGAACCACCCCCTGACCCCCTCTTTACTAAGGAGGTGAATCAGCGGAGGGTCTTACCTCACGGTGTTGAATCGCTTCTCGATTTCGGCCCAGTTGACCACCTTCCACCACGCCGTGATGTATTCCGCGCGGCGGTTCTGGTACTTGAGGTAGTAGGCGTGCTCCCACACATCGAGACCCAGGACGGGATACTTGCCCTCGATCACCGGGCTGTCCTGATTGGCGGTGGAGTAGATGTCGAGCTTGCCC
>Ga0182011_10000513_pt1 | contig 33837 bp, 23 predicted proteins | sample 711E1DmetaG_FD_120481 | JGI IMG/M metagenome (GOLD analysis project Ga0182011, IMG submission 120481) | Permafrost microbial communities from Stordalen Mire, Sweden - 711E1D metaG | ecosystem: Environmental > Terrestrial > Soil > Wetlands > Permafrost | place: Sweden: Stordalen | collected...
CCCCATCAGATCGGAGATCGTCGTTCTATCAAAGTTCTTCAGACCTAAATTTGATGCGAATGTGTGCCTGAGTTTATGGACATCTCCTTTCAATCCAAGTTCGCCCAGGGCGTCCTTCATGGCGTGGTAGATCTTGTCAGGATGAATCCTATGACCTTCCTTGCTTGTGAAAACCAATTCGGCATTTTTTCCCTTCTGTCGCTTAATGATCTCCACTGCCTCGGCGTTCAATGGTACCGGACGTGATTCGCCGGTCTTGGTTTCAAAATCATCATAACACTCGACGGTTATCTGCTCCTTGCCAGGAGTCAGATCTACACTTTCCCACCGGAGATGGATGAGCTCCGCCTTTCGTAGTCCCGTATGCGAAATGAATTTCAAGGAATCCACCCAATGAGGGTCAATCGCTGCCCAGACCTTTTCCAATTCCTCATCAGAGAATGCGCTGGCCTTTGATTTCCCTACAATCCTCAATTGTGCAATCTTGTCTGCTGGATTTGTCTCGGCATAATTGTTCTCGATAGCGAATCCGAAAAGCGATCTAATGATCTTGATGCTATCATTGACAGTTCGCTTTGACCATGAATGTCCTTCGCTCGCTCCGGCTTCGATGGCGTTATCAATGAATTCGCGAAGATAGGACGTCTCTATGAGGCGTATATCGGATCCCGCGGCCGGGAAGTATTCCGAGAAAAATCTTGAGACTCGGTCGAAGTAGTTCTTGTACCTTTTGAGGGAGGAAGCTCTAACCTGGTGCTTCTTCGACTTGAGATACTCGGTGATCAGAGCATCGAGGGTTATGGATTTGCTGTTCTGGCCGGTGAGTTGGTAGGTGCCGTAGAGGATGTCCGACTCGACTTTCTTCCTGGTAAGCTCAGCGGCATGCTTGTCCGAACCGACCTTTGGGCGAAAGCGCTTGCCGTTGACGCGATAGTCGAGTTGGTAAACGATCCCTTTTCTGGTCTTGATGCGGAGTAAATTTACTCTCGGTGTCGCCATTGGTGTCCTTCCTTATCCCTGGAGTTCCCTGAAAAGTGGGCACGAAATGGACACGTTTCCGACATCGTGACGCGCAAGTTATTGATTTATCAACACTTATCGCAGTTTTGCGGAGAGCGAGGGATTCGAACCCCCAAACCCTTGCGGGTGCCGGTTTTCAAGACCGGTGCAATAGCCGTTCTGCCAGCTCTCCGGGGAAAAAACAGCTCAAAAACTCGATCTTTTCGGGCCACAGATCCAATTGACCACACCATCAAGAGGGATTGTTGTAGCAATTTGTTAGCAATATTCCCTCATCATCACAACGGACTGGAGCAACTCTGGCCGAGAATATATGGAAAAAAGGGTGGCTCTTCAACTCCTTCAACGATCAAGAGAAAGAAAATCCCTCCCGAAGCAGGCGCGAAGGGAGGGATGTAATACTATGTAGTAGTATTTAAAGAGGAAATAAACCCGATTCACCCTTGATTTTCCTCGCTCGTTTTGATGTCACTGCTACCGTTAGGGGTAGACATTGCTACAGTTACAGGCAGACTTTGCGACACTTGGAGGTGCACATTACGCATCTGCTCGAAGGTGTGACGATCGAGATGGAGCCGGTCGAGCTATGGTCCGATATCGCCAAAGACACTGGAAATCAAATCCAAAAACAAAATACAGAAACCGATCTTCCTTCCCACCAGGTACTGCCTCCTTAGAAATCCGATCGGATCCAGCTTCGAGGCTTCGGTCCGAGCTTGTTTGAGTAGAAGGGTGGTAAGGATACTTATGTACCCGGTTCGTGTTGAGGCTCATTGGGTCCCATATTTCGGGTCCTCTTTAGATCAGACACCCTCGTTCACGTAAAGAAAGGCGGATGAAGATCCTCCGCCCCCCTTCATTCACACGAGGTGCTGAATCGCCTTCTGTCGGACATCGCCCTTTGTGTTTCTCAGCTCGACTACAGTAAGCCCGAGGTTGTTTGCAGATTCCTTGTCCGTGTATCCTGCGATGATTTGCTCGGCTACCATTTGCTCCTTCATAGTCAAATCATCTTCGAATCCGGACGCGACGCACTGTCCGAACGGATCACGATCATAACTGAAGACGAATTCTTTCAATGGTGTATCGTCTCTCCCCGCTTGTGCATCGAGCGACACCGGATCGTGGTGCCATACATCCCGCAAACTCTTTCCACCATCATGTACTCCGACAATGGAACGCTTATTTTCCATTGCACGCCACTTCATGTAGTTCACCAGTAACGGCATCGATGATTTGGGCCCGAGACGGATGCTCTCTTGCCATGCGAGGAGAACGAGTTCATCACGATCATCGGGGTCTTTCAGCATCTTCATGGCATAGCGCTGGAGGGTGTGGAAATCTTGGGTTGACATAGCTCTCCTCTGGATTGGGAAGGGGTAGGTGATCTACCTTCTCTTATTCCAGATTTCAGGAGAGCTTTAAATGACGAGAGCCCAACCCTCGCGGATCAGGCTCTCGGTTGCTAACCTCTTAGTTGGTGTTTTACCCCAATGTAGATCTACAGTTCGGATTTGAAGAATGAGCGCCCTCGCCTCCGCACCCGACAAGAGCGGAATCAGTTCAACTCATTTCAGGTATAGAAGTTTCCTTATTGCTGAAGTTGTTGTTGTCTGAAGCCGCAGAAAATAGACTCCGCTCGCGTTTCCGGTCGCGTTCCAGTGGTATTCATAGTTGCCCGCCGGGATAGTCTCATCCAGCAGCGAGGCAATTATGCTGCCCGCTATGCCAAAGATTTGCAATCGCACGTGATCAGGAGCAGGTACTCCAAAAAGGATCGTTGTTGTCGAATTAAATGGGTTGGGATAATTATTCTCTAAATGAAAGACGTTCGGCGAGCCTAATTGGGTTTCGAGCCCATTGGCCTGACGAGTAAGACCATAAATATTCACGGAATCAACGGCATTGAACGCATTACTATGAAATATCAAATGTGCGGTTTGCTCGCCGAGTTTGGAAGGATTAAACCGAATACTCAATGATGAAGAATAGCCCGGTGGGATACTAGGAGAGTTCAATTGAACTTTGAATTGCTGATCGGCGACTGTCACGCTCTGGATGGACAATGAGAGAGAACCTGTGTTTCTCAAAATGAGGTCAGCTGTAGCGACACCGCCGATCAACACATTAGAAAGAATTATTGGTTCATGAGAAAAGGCCAGATAAGGTGCTTGAAATGGTCTCCACCAAATGCCGTCATGATTTGACCCTGCGTAGAGATTTGTTCCATCAGTTGCCAGGGACGTAACGACTTCTCCTCCATGTTGCAGGCTGTCACTAAAAGTAATCCAAGTGGTCCCTAGGTCGCTTGTTCGAAACACTCCGTTATCCGTTCCTAAATAGAGGTCGTGCCCGTGGGAAGCCATGCCATAGAAATAAGATGATGATGTAGTAAGTGTTTTCAACATCTCAATCCAGGATTGTCCGTTGTCTGTCGATCTCATTACGCTATAGTTGCTGAAATATCCGGAGACAAAAACAACGGAATCTACGGCGCTGAGGGCATAACCATATCCATCGGGTGTATGCTTTATCCAATCAACCCCTAGATTGGACGATACGTATACTCCTGTTAATGTCGCAGCGTAGATTCTTGAACCGACCCGCAGCAAATCATAGACATCATCGTTGTTCGGAATGCCTTGGCAGTAAGTCCATGTCGCCCCTAGATCGCTGGACTTGCGCAGCCCACCTCCTCCAATACCAGCGAAAAGGTAACCGTTAGAAAACGCAACAGACATGACATTATCGTTATACAATTGAGAACCGCGTATGTTCCATGTGAGGCCTTTGTCCGTTGAAACAAATACACCATGGTTCGCGCCTGCAAAGTACGTACTTCCCGATGTAGCGAAATAGAATACGAAATCAGCAGGCAGACGGTTGGTAGTCCATGTCCTCCCAGCGTCACTCGAGCGATAGATATTGGAAGAATATACTTGAGACGCGAGCAGCACAGAATCAAATGCGGCTATTGCCCCAATGTTCATGCTAGCCACAGACGTCCCTTGCCACGATTTACCCCCGTCCAAGGACATACTCATACCGTCATAACGCGTTCCCGCGAATAGGGCGTCACCATGGTCGAACAGAGAGTAGACGTATTCGGAGCGCATATTGGTATTTGTCCATGATTGCCCGAGGTCATCAGACAACGTCACGCCTTCATACTGGGTTCCGGCAATTAGGAGAGAATCTTTTAGTAGAAACGAGAATAATATGCCTCCGCCCGTTGAACCTTGTCTTGTCCACGTCTTTCCAAGATCTGTTGAAGAGTATATGTCGCCGGATGCTATGCCCACAAATACTCTTGAGTTGTAGGTATGAATGGCCGAAACGTATCCAAGTGGTGAAAATCCAAATGTGGCCCCCTCATCTGTCGATGAAAATACACCATTGTTTGTTCCTATATACAAGGCTTGACTGCTCTGCTCAATGTCCTCCACGACCTGATCAGACAACAGAGACTGTGACCAACTCGTTCCTCCATCGATAGAAGCGTAAAACCCGGATGCTGTGCCAAGATACAGCTTGTTTGCAAATGCCCATAAACCTGTCAGTTGAGGATATCCTTGTATTTGGATATAACGAGTGTTCCACGTCCTTCCAAGATCGGTGCTCGATGACAGTGTTTGATATGACCCTATCGCGAATATCGTATTGCTGTTTGTCGCAACGGAGGATAATGGACTGTTCTGGGCATTGATAATTTGCCACGAACGACCCTGGTCGGAAGACAAATATATGTAGCCGTTTGAGGTCATCGATGCCAGAATGTAGTTGCCGTAGCCTGCAAATGACCGTACTGTACCACCACTCGGTCCATCCGTTTGTCGCCAATATATTGACTGATCAAATGCAGTACTTGGTAAAAGTGAGATGCAGATTAATATCTGCAAATGCTTTATAGATAGTATCTTCTGAAAGAATTGATTCATAGTTGCACCACGAGCTCCTGCCTGACGTCGGCGGCTCACACGCTACTCCGCACAGTCCCAGACGTCACCGCGAGGCCTGGTTGGAATTACCGCTGCTCCGACGTCACAGAGGCCGGTCGGGAACGGTGATCATTTTATTCGAACGGGGATTCGGGACCCCTCGATCGAGAGCCGAATACCAACGTCGCCACCGCGCTAATAAAACCCTCATTTTCCAAAATACTCCTCAGGTCGCTCCTTCATCTTGTAGTAGCGGACCTCGTCTATCGAGAGAGACCGAGTGGTTTTGTCAAACTCACCGATTGACGCCGCTTGCTCTTGGGGATCTACCTGCTTAATAACTACACGTTTTGAACCCTTCAAATACCATTCAGGGTATCCTGGGGGACCAGGCTTAGAGAGTCTTCCACCGATCATCTCTTCAGTTGCGCGAGGTAGAAAATAGATTGAATCACCCTTGATTCGATACTGCCCATGTACACCCACTATTCGGTTCTCAGCCAATTGAGTCTGACTGAAATAGAAACGAAAAGTATGGTTTGGGTAAAACAAGTAGCAGTCGCCCCACCCGGAGGGAATAGCGTTCGTACCACGCTGCCATACACCAACCATCTTTTGATCAGAGGTATCTTTGGTCTGTCCTAAGGCGATGACACCGCTCACGCATAGCACAAGCACATACGACACAATTGCTTTTGATGATGTCATGCAGAACCTCTTGATCTGTTTCTACGGGACCTCGCCGACTAATCCACGCCATCGACGTCACCGCTCGGTCGGCCGGGATCGACCCGTGCTCCGATGTCACGCATGGCCTGTTGGGATCGACCCGTGCTTCGGCGTCACCGCGAGGCCGGTCGGCTCACCTCAAAACCAAGAGCTTCTTCGTAGCCACATAGTCCCCTGCCCTCAACTGGTAGAAGTACACCCCACTCGCCAATCCACTAGCGTCGAAGCGTACGTCATGATACCCCGCGTCCTGGCTGTCGTTGACCAGTGTGGCGACTTCCTGACCGAGGGCATTGAAGACGGTTAGGGTGACGTGTACCCTGCCTGGGAGCGCATAGCGAATGGTGGTGGTGGGGTTGAAGGGGTTCGGATAATTCTGTTCAAGTCTGAACACTGTCGGAGGTTCATTTGACGAAAGCTTCACGCTGACAATTTCTGATAGGGGACGAAGGAAGACGCCGTCGCCAGTGCCCACGAAGAGTTTTGTCCCACTCACAGCAAAAGAATATACCAACGTGTTCAAAGGTAAACCCGAATTGACCGCGGTCCAGCTTCTCCCGTTGTTGGTGGAAAGCAAGACGCCCCCACCGAGCGTGCCCGCAAAGAGATTCGTTCCACTGAAAGCAAGAGACCAGACCCACATGTTGGTCAGGCCTGAGTCGATGGGAGCCCAGGTTGTCCCCTTGTCGGTGGAAAGAAAGACGCCACTGCCATTTGTGCCCGCAAAAAGATTCCCCCCACTGGTAGCGAGGGCGAAGACATCCGTGGTCGTCGGACTTGAATAAAGCCCAGTCCAGCTCGCGCCGCTATCAGCGGATAGAAAGACGCCGCCGCCACCACCAGTGCCCGCAAAGAGATTCGTCCCACTGACCGCAAGAGACCAAACAGTCGGGCTCCATAGCCCTGAGTTGACCGGAGTCCAGCTCGTCCCGTTATTGGTAGAAAGATACACACCAGAGCCACCGCCTATAAAAAGATTCGTCCCCATGAAGGCAAAAGACCTGGTATAATTGAGATATGGGTTGACTTCAGTCCAGCCAATTCCGCTATTCGTCGAAAGAAAGATGCCGGCATCAGTCCCAGCGAAGAGATTCGTCCCACTCACGGCAAAAGCAAAGACACTATAGGCCGTGAGACCTGAGTTTAGCGGAGTCCAAGCCGCGCCGGCATTGGTGGAGAGAAAGACTCCGCGATCAGCGCCCGCAAGGATATTCGACCCATTGACAGAAAGAGCGTAAACATTCACGGGCGTTGGACCGGTGTAGACCGCACTCCAGCTTGCGCCGTTATTGGTGGACCGAAAGACGCCGCCGTTAGTGCCCGCGAAAAGATTCTGCCCGCTGGCCGCAAGAGATATGACATATGGGACTGTTAGACCATAGTTCACCGCAGTCCAACTTGTGCCGCCATTGGTGGAGACAAAGACGCCGCCGCCGGTCACCGCGAAGAGATTCGTTCCACTGACAACTAGAGACCTGACATCGCCCGTTAGACCTGAGTCGACCGCGGTCCAGCTTCTCCCGCTGTTGGTGCTGAGAAAGACGCCGCGAGAAGTGCCTGCAAAGAGATTCGTCCCACTGACAGCAAAAGCATCGACGTACGTGTCGGTCAGGCCTGAGTCCGCGGGAGTCCAGGTTGTGCCGCTATTGGTGGAAAGAAAGACACCGCTGCTGAAGCTGGACCCCGCGAAGAGATTTGTCCCACTGACAGCAAGAGAAGATATCCTTGTGTTCAAAGGTAGACCTGAATTGACCGCTGTCCAGCTCTTCCCGCTATTGGTGGTGAGAAAGACGCCGCCGTCAGTCCCCGCAAAGACATTCGTCCCGCTGACGGCAAAAGAAAAGACACTTGAGGATGTTAGACCATAGTTGACGGCAGTCCAGCTCGTCCCGTTATCAGTGGAAAGAAGGGCGCCGCCGGTTTCACAGCCCGCAAAAACATTCGTCCCACTGACAGCTAACGACATAACATCGCGGTACAGCGGGACTAAGGTGACCGCAGTCCAACTATCGCCATTGTTGGTAGAAACGGAGACACCGCTTTGGGTGCCGGCATATAGATTTGTTCCGCTGACAGCAAGACAATGGAAATAGCCATAAGAGGGTCCATTGGTTTGGACCCACTGTGCTTCGAGGTCGGAATGAGTACAAATTGTAAGAGTGAGGATTGCCAGTGTATAAATTCGCATGCGGCCTCCGAGAACTGAAAGGACTGCGGCAACAAAACAGTCGGCCACCATCCTTGGACAGCGCCGACCGTCAATGAACACTACAGTATACTACCGACTCAGGCCTCAAGAGTCAAGGATGCCGGTCACACCAAGGTTAGGATCGTGAGACTTCCAGTTGTGAATGACAGATATTCCCGCAGAAGCGCGGCAGACGCATCAGTCCAGAGTTGGGATTCAACAGCACATAGACGCTCGGAAAGCCCGCCCCCTATTTCTCGTCCAAAACAAAAAAGAAAAGATCCGCCCCGCGGAAAAACCCCAATGCCCTATGACCATGCACGGCGTCGAGTCTTTTCTTTTTTTTCCCCTCCTTCCCCCCCCTTTCAGACGTGCAACTAATTACTGTCCGTTTTTATCCTCGTCCGATCAATATCGCCAATGATTGCGGCGCTTTTCTTCTCGATTAGCCCATTTTTCCAACGTTCGAGGTGACGAATTTTGGGTTTCAGGGAAGTCATTAGCTAAGGGGTCAGAACCAGAATCCATCTCGGAGCAGGGGCGGAGAGATGGATGTTATTAGTATGTACTAATATATAAAGGGGAGAAAAAGTGATTTCAGGGCCGTCAACATTGAGCGAATAAAGACGGTTGCTACAGTTAGGGGTAGACTTTGCTACAGTAGGGGGTAGACCGTGCTACTGTTAGGGGGAGACCAAAACCTGGCCAAACCCTGGTCGACTCAGGATCTGCCCTTCAGTTTAGTGCTATTGGGATTTTGTTGACTTCGGAGTGAAGATTCTCGGTTTGGAGATGCGCATAGATCTGGGTGGTAGCAATCGAAACATGGCCCAGAATTCTCTGCACCGCGTAGATCGGGACCCCGGCCTGCACCATGAGTGATCCCGCTGAGTGTCTTAGCGAATGGAAATGCAGCCGGTCATTGAGTTTTGCCTTGCGCACGTAGTACTTGAAAACCTTCGACACATAGTTCTTGGTTAGCTTCTCACCCTTACGCTGAAAAACCCGTGAGCTCGTCGGTTGGATTGCCCGTCCACGGAGGAGGCTCACGGCAACTTCGCTCAAGGGCACAATACGATTTCGGCTGTTTTTGGTGAGGAAACCTTCCTTGTTTTGCACCAGTATTGTCTTTCGCTCCAAATCGATATCTGACCATTCCAGGGCACAGAGTTCCCCCATTCTCATCCCAGTGAAGATCGCAAGAATGCAAAGATCGCGGAATTGTTCATCTCTTATAACTGTAAGCAATATCTGGAACTCCGCGACACTGAAAAAGGTTGGCAGAACTTGCCTCAATCTGGGTTTCCGAACCGATCTCCACGGATTCTCCGAAATCAGCTTCCAGCGTCGAGCAGTCTCAAATGCACTCGCGAGAACTGCATAGTCCTTCCTAGCGGTCCATTCGCTTGTCTGTGTAATTTTCGCTGCAAGAAAGCGCTCGATTTCGCGTGGGGTTACACTATGCAGACGAAGATCTCCAGCCAGTCGGAGGAAATCTTTGAACCCTTGCTCATATCCGGCTATTGTGCTGGGACGAAGCGTGGTTCGAGCATAGGTAAGAAATTCCTTAGTGAACGAACTGAACAGAATGGAAGGGCCTCGATCTCTAATCGAGTGCTTGAACGTCGTCAGAGCCTTCAAGGCGTCTCGTTTCAGATGGCATTTGGTTGATCTCCACACGCGGTGATCATCCTCAGTGAAGATGACGTACCAGATGCCGTTCGAACGTCTGAAGAGAGTGAATTTGGTGGGATCGGACATGGCAACTCCTTGCTCGAGTTGTCAAATCCGTTAGCAATGACGCGGGGTGATGGAAAAATGGTCGAGTATTGGGCTGATTCCCTGTGGCTGCGAACGCCCGTGCCGTTTCAAGACCGGTGCAATAGCCGTTCTGCCAGCTCTCCGAACCGTTTTTCCGCCTATCGGTAGCAAAAGCGGTAGCATCGCCTACTCAAATTTACGAAATAGAAGCAGAGAGAGCAAGGCCCTCACTTGTCCCTTGGCTTATCTGTGATTTCCAACACCCCTATCCCCTGCACGATGTCCGAAAGAGGTAACCGAGACAGTCCGGCTCGACTACCAAGCTGCATACCGTCTCTCAAAGACAGTTCCCCTCTCTCAATCCACCCCTTCGTGTGTCATTTTGAGGGTGGATACCGTTGTCCTCATTCTGTCATAACTCGGACGGTACGTCAGGAACCTTCCCTCGGGCGGATAGTTTTTAACATGGAGAATTGGGAAGATACTGTGCCTGTTGTCAGCTTTGTACTCATTGCCACATATCTTTTTGAAACAACCGTTAACTGATGGGGCATAGTAGCGGGGATGGCTCTCTGTTCCAGCTCTCTTCGGCTTGGCATCGTTCCGATAACCGTCCTGAGAATCATAAAACCCAAGCTCTTGGAGCCAGTAGTTGACCTGCTCTGACATAGCAAAAATGACTTCTATGTTCGTTTTGTAGAGTACGTCTCGGATATGTTCAAGACCTTGAAGTGCTTTTGCATTTGGAATGTAAACTGTCTTTCCCTTTGGAGCTGAGGGCAAAGGGTCGTTGCAAAGGTTGGTGATGTATATTTCTGGGTCCCTGTACTTCCCACCAGATATGTCCCCAACAAATTCAAATACACTTTTTGCCAACGCTCGTTTCTTCAAGTACTGTGGGTCGTCAACTTGGTCGAAATAGTAGTTGGCAAAGAAACAGAAGTCCGCCATTGTATTGGACTTTTGAAGTCTTGGGTCGTGTCCGACTACGAGTACCTTCGCAGTTCCAACGTATCTATCCCAATCTTTTGTTGCCAAAGGTCACTCTCGTTTGGGTTCTGAATGGTCCAGACTCATTTCCTACGGATACTCCCTGAATGACTGGTTCACTAGATTCATTACATACTATAGTTCATGATTGGTTCTGCCACTTTCCCTCACTTGGATGGGACAGAATTCTCCTCAACCCTTTGTTGGCAGTTTCAATCAGAAGGTTGTCAAACTGCCTGAAGGACATTATCATATTGAATTCACGTTCAATTTCACTCTTGAGAACGACGTCACCTGACCGTCAACATCTTCATCGTCTTCACATACCCGCCCGCCTGAATGCGATAATAATACACGCCACTCGCGACACCACTGCCATCAAATCGCACGTCATGATACCCCGCCTCTTGGTTCTCGTTGACCAGGGTAGCGACAGCCTGGCCGAGGGTATTGAACACGGTCAGCGTCACGCGAGACCTCTGCGGCAACGCATAGCGGATGGTCGTAGAGGGGTTGAAGGGGTTGGGGTAGTTCTGGAAAAGAGCCGCACCGCCGGGAGGATGAGAATCCCGATGTAACGCAGTCAACCTGCCGTACACTGTGTCCGAAATTACGCAGCCCGTGAGGTCCCAGAAATACTGCACATCGCCATAATCCCCCCAGTACTCATATGTGAGGTATCCGAATCCGTTGGCAACAGTCACTCCGCCGAAGACGAGCCCCCAAAAGGAATACGTGCGGACACTCTCAGGCTTCCCGAAAATCGTGTCGGCGGTGATTTTTCCTGCCTGACACGCGAAGAAATCGCCCAGCCTGACCGTGTCCTCTTCACCAGCGCCTGCTCTCAGATTTAACGCAATATGGTCAACCCAGGTAGCGTCGGGCCCGCTTCTGTCCCAGTAATACACGTGCGATGAATCCGCACGAATAAAACGTTCATAGAACATGTCAAGGGAGTCAAGCACATAATACAGTTTCCCATTGGGCATGACTGTGTCGCGAACGATTCGAATGGTGTATGGAAGAATGACGAAGGGTGTGCGATTGAAGTAACTGATTTCGTAGTGCCAGGTATTGCCGACTGCCAAAGGAAACGCATTCTGGGCGACAGGCCGGGATAATGGCATCGCGAGGAGGATTGTGGTCCCCACGAAGCGCAGGCAGATCGTGATCGACGACGCGTTTTGCACCGGACAATCCAATTTCATTGTTGTCAACATTGGTGTGGCTGGGCCCTCCAGCTATCGCACCATAAGCAATTTCAGTGTTCTCGAAAAATCGCCGGACTGCATGCGACAGTAGTACACTCCACTGGAGAGAAATCCGCCGTCGAACTTGACACTGTGTTCCCCCGACTCCTCCACCGCGTCTTTAGGTTTGCCACTTGCTGCCCGAGTGTATTGAACACTGTGACCGTCACGTGTGAGCGTTGCAGCAATGCGTAGCGGATGGTGGTGGAGGGGTTGAAGGGATTGGGATAATTCTGGAGTAGAAGACCGACCTTCGGGATTGGTCCTGAATTGTCGGCGTCTATGCCAAGGACCTCGTTGGTCACAAACGTCCGCTCAACCGACCACGACCCATCTCCAAAACCGTTCCTTGAAGCTACTCTCCACCAATAATGCCCGAGGGGGTCCAGGTGCGACAGCCGCATTGTCGTATCCGATTGTGTTGTGTCCTTGAATGAATAAAGGCACGTGTTGTACCACGCCGCCTGAACATGGTACCCGGTCGCTGCTGAGACACTATGCCAGACCAGATCAACGGTCAGATCTAATCCATCCGCAGAATCACCGGGGGAGATCAGAGTTGGCGGGTTAAGCAGCACCTGCGAATTCCCTGTCAGTGTCGCCCCCTCAAGTTGCAGGATGACGTTTACAACACGTTTCCGGAGAAGCATCAGGCAATACATCTGTCATTCCTTGTACGAACGAACTCAATCCGAGAGTGATCTGATGGAACTCCTTCCCTTCACCGGACCAAAATTAATTTCTTCGTCTCCACATACTCTCCCGCCCTTAACCGGTAGAAGTACACCCCGCTCGCAAGACTGCTCCCGTCAAGTCGCACTTCGTGGAGGCCGGCGTCTTGAGCGCCGTTCTGGAGAAGTGCAACCTGCTGTCCGAGAATATTGAATACCGCCAGCATTACCTGTGTTCGATGCGGCAGGCTGTACCGAATCGCGGTTGATGGATTGAATGGATTCGGATAATTCTGCAACAGAACCACCTGTGCCGGGCTCGCGGACCGGAACGGTGGAGCATTTTTGATGCCGGTTAGGCCGCCATTGTTTGTGCGCAGAATCGTGCCGTTGAAGCCGACGGCCATCAACGTATGAGCATCGAGAGAAAAAACACTCGACAGAGTGTTAAAAGTCGTGAATGGGTCTTGCTTCCACGTTGATCCTCCGTTCGAAGTACGGAGAATTACCCCGATTGAATAACCTGTGGGACCCGCCGACTCGGCATCAGTACTGGTCGATCCGACTACAATGCCTGTTTGGGCATCCACAAAATGAACGGCATTGAGCGTGGAGTAACCGGGCAATCCGCTGGATTGGTTTGTCCAGGTCGTGCCTCCGTCCGTCGTCCGAATGATAATTGTAGCAGGCGATTGGTCATTCCCTACGGCCGTCCCCGTATTTGCGTCCGTAAACGACACACCAGTAAGCATGTAGTTCGTCATCCCTGGAATCTCCGTCCAATTCACTCCGCCGTCGGTCGTCCGGAGCATAACGGTCTCTCCCACTGCCGTCCCCGTATTGGTATCGGTGAAACACACCTCATTCACGGCTGATCCGATAAATTGCCTGATCCACGTGGCCCCACCATCTGTACTCTTGGCAACGCCACCCCCTGCCATGTAACCTACGTGCGGGCTCGGGAAACAGATTCCATACGCATATCCCAGCGGGTTGTTCTGATACACCCACGTTGCTCCACCATCGGTGGTGCGGTACGACCCGTGAAAACCGCCCACGACATTTCCTGAATCGGCATCCGCGAATGCGATTCCGTGGAACTCGGATGGTCCAAATAAGACACGCGGCGTGGTCCACGTGGATCCTCCATCCGTCGTGCGAAGCATCGCACCGTTCGCACCCACGACGAACGCGGAGTTCTCGTCAACAAAACAACCCCCGTAAAGTGTCGCTCCAGGCGCAAGGCTTGATTGAGCCGACCACGTTGTCCCCCCATCGGTTGTGTGGAAAATAGCTCCATACGCTCCCACCGTCCATCCTCTCCTGTCATCGGCAAAGTGCACTCCATTGAACTCGTATGTGGCGCCAGTGGACTGCGGCGCCCAGTTCAATCCCCCATCAATTGTATGAAGGATGATTCCCTTGTAAGGGTAAACGCGGCTGGTTCCGATTGCGGTGCCTGTTTTTGCATCGCTAAACTGAACAGCATATAAAGGGGTTGATTGTATTGTCTGACCGGCCCATGTGGCGCCTCCATCCGTTGTGCGAAGGATCAGACCATTCATGGAGAATACCGTGGCACTCCACCCCACTGCCGTCCCAGTGCTATCATCCGTGAGGTGGACTCCGCAAAGTATCCCCGTCGTCCCGCTTGTTTGGGCGGTCCATGTCGCACCCCCATTCGTCGTGCGAAGAATCGTGCCGTTTGACCCAACAGCCGTCCCCGTATTGGCATCCACGAAGTCAACGCTTTCGAGATAGTTCGTTGTCCCGCTTGTTTGAGCGGTCCATGTTGCACCCCCGTTCGTCGTGCGAAGAATTGTGCCGCTATCTCCGACAACTGTCCCTGTCCCGGCGTCCGTGAAACATACTCCGACCAGGCCCTCTGATGTCCCGCTTGATTGCGTTGTCCAGGTCGCACCTGCGTTTGTGGTGCGCAAAATCAGTCCGAAATTTCCAACTACTGTACCCGAAGAGGCATCCCCAAATGAGACACCATTGAGATGATGCGCAGTTCCAATCATCTGCTGCTTCCACGTCAAACCGCCGTCTGTCGATCGAATCAGCGTTCCAAATGATCCAACAGCGATCACCGTATTTGTATCCAAAGAAGAGACTGCATAGAGTATTTGACCAGTTGGCGATGGATTCTGCCAGAACCAACTGGATTGAGAGATCGACGTTGTCGCATTTAGACACAGTGAGGCAAAAAGGGAAATGGCCAATACTTGTTTCATGACTTTTCTTTCCTTCATTGATGCGCGAAATCAATACACTCACATCTGGAGCAACTCGTGGACTTCGCTCTCCCCTTTCGCTGATTACCTGCTCAACGGAGGATAACAAACTTCCTCGTCGATAAGTAATCTCCCGCCCTCAACCGATAGAAGTACACGCCACTCGCGACACCACTGCCATCAAATCGCACGTCATGATACCCCGCCTCTTGGTTCTCGTTCACCAGGACAGCTACTTGTTGGCCAAGCGTGTTGAAGACGGACAAGGTGACCTGTGCCCTGATGGGGAGAGCATAGCGAATGGTGGTAGAGGGGTTGAAGGGGTTGGGGTAGTTCTGGAAAAGGGCCACCGAAATCGGCAAACCCTGACCCCTTGCAACTGAAAGAGGCATGGCTTTGGCGATAGCGTCATAAGACATCCCCCGAAGGAGAGTTGCATCTCTACGCAAGACACGGATGCTCTCAAATCTGTCGCTTCCGAGTGCAGGAACGAGTGCTGTCATAACCCATTGAGTATCGCCCGGTGCGAAATTGAACGGTCCCGTGAACATCAGGAATCCTTCTTCTCCAGCAGTGTAGACAAGGTTGTAAACCCATCCCGTACCACTTACCGGATCTCCACTGTATGGAAATCGGGTGGGCGTCTTTGACACAGAGTCGAGGATAACGCCTCCTGCCTTGTCGTATCCGCGTGCTACGTTCCATGCGGCACTCATTGAGGTAGGCCCAGCAATGAACGAATTCACCGGTCCGACATCACTTATGATTCCCCAGAACGACGAGAGCGCGAGATTCTTGTATCCGGGTCGCACCCGGCCGCGGAAGAAAGATGTCCCGGAAGGATCCGGGACGATCGGTCCATGAAGGAGCACATACCCCACTGCGTACGGCGAACCCTCAGGGGTGGCCAGGCCGTCCCAACAATACCCGACCTGGAGAGATGTATCTACTGCCGGGAAGTTGTGTTCGAAGTCGTCAAAATCGATGTCGGTCCAGAGAGCGACGTAACAGGATTCTATCGTGGCTGTTCCTTTGTTAATAAACGTCCATTCCATGAACACCGTATTCCCAAGGAGAGACGTATCCGTCGTCGAGCTTGCGTGCGCATAGACCGACTGCTGGATCTCGACCGGAAGATGAGAAATGGGACCGAAACCCTGGTCAAGAGGATGCGCTGTGGAGTCAGCTCCGTTGAATACCGACCAGATGAGTTCATCTCCCAGAAGGAGGGGTTTCCCCGATGGATCAACCGGAGCACCCAGGTCCGCAGGCCACGTAACAAAATCATTGTTGGAAGAGTTCGACCGTGAATTGAGCATATATGGATGGTAGCGAAGTGAGTCTTGCGGTCGCACAATCAGAGCGGGGCTTCCGTTTATCACGGGTCCTGGCATGTACGATGTCCCCCAGTATGAAATGGCTGCCCGGGGTGCACCATTGATCTTGCCGATGATCCACGGTCCGTGATCGAATACGATGGGAGCCAATCCTCCAAAGAACTGCAAAGCCGAATCAAAACGCTTAACGCCCCAATCATCGTTGAGTGAACGAATGAGGCAGCCGCGGTCGTTGACCGACATAACAATTCGATTCGCCTGGAGGGTCCGCGCGGAATCAGACGCAATCCGATTCGTCTTCTTCGCTCCACTCAAACCCGCTGTACTCGTCAGTGAACTCAGCAGAATTACGGTCAGCAACAACCAGTTTCTGATTCCAGTCATAATCTCCTCCTTGGCCCCAGCCAGCGAGGCCCCCTAAACAATAGAGTCGGCCACCATCCTTGGACAGCGCCGACTTCTCAATGAACACTTCATCAAGGTATTGATCACTTCGGAGACACGCAAGGGTGCAGGTCACACCAGGCCGCCTGTTTCCCCTCGATATCTCCCGGAACTCCCACTCAATAACAGGTTCTCGCGCTAACCGGTCGGACCCTTGCTATGTATCCCCCGGGAGGAGATCGTTGCGTTTTCTCCCACACAATTACGGATTTCGGGGCAAGGAACACATCCTGGCGGCAGTGACGGATCAGGGGGACCCCGTCGGGTCCGCATACGGGTTGGTATGGCCAACTGGGTGGCGCGACTCGTTTGGCGGGATTGGCGTCAGTTCATGGACACCGTTATCTTGTTCACCGTGCCGTGAAGGTGCTCGTGTTCCTGATGCTGATGAAGCGACCGGTGAAGTCCACGGCTGACCATTCAAGGGAGAGCAATTCTCCGAGTCTCATACCCGTCAGAACTGCCGTGATGACAACGGTTTTGATCTGATTTCAAAAAGGCTTATGGTTTCGGCAAGAAGATCGACTTATTCCTCACACACCCCCAAGAAATCCCTGGCTTCGAGAAACGGAGAAATCCCCGCAATCCACCTCGATGAGAGAGCCCTCCCTGTGGCGCAGCTTTTGGGGCGGGTGTGGTACTTTCCCATGACTTCCCGTTGACATATCCGCGAACAAAGTACACGGCGGATTGCCCCTGCTGCATCGTGACGATCACGCCAGGACCTCGGGCAGTCCAAATATCCTGCGAGGCGTACCCGGTTGCGCCATCCGAGGCTACTGCATATGTGACATTATGAAAATGCGGGGCTGGAGAGAAACTCCCCAGTGGGGTGACGATGACGGCTGTATCGATCAGCGTATAGAGATCTGTGACCGACACAGAATACCCCGCAACCGTGAATGTGGCGGTGCGAGCGAATGTCGAATCCGACGGCCAATGTGTTGGGAGGAAAGGCACGGGAACGTCAAAGAGGATCGGGTCCAGGCCCGTAAGCTTATATCCGGCATACTGGCCGGTGGCCAGGGTGTAATAAGACAGCGTGCTGTCACTCGCGACAGTTGAAACGTAGGCTGTCCCGTTCACAGTGTCAATGCCCCCGTATTTCTCCCATGAACTGTCAGAATAAATCTTCAAGTATCCCGGTTGCAATGTCTCCCCGTAACCAGTTAAATCCAGATAGAACAACGTGGGAGTGGTGGGTCCGGTGGGGGGTTGGTCCTTGTTACAGGCAATCATAAGGGCCAGAGGGAAAAGGTAAACGAGGTATTTCATCGGACAGCCTCCCCGGGAAATGGTCTCCTGATCATCGGTATTTCCAAGCTATGATGGATGGAAGCAAATAGCGTTCACCTCTGTAACCGACAGAGACCGAATCAGTCCCCCTTGGTGCTCACCTCCCTGTATGCTGCCGCGGTCTTCTGGGCGACAGTCTGCCAGAGAAAATTCTTTCGAACGTGCTCACGGAGCTCCGTCCCCTTCTTCTTTTCCAGGGCTGCCATGATCCCTTGCCGGATGGACACCACGGAGGACGGCTCAACGTATCCGGCTAAATCCCCGAAATACTCCTTCGTCCCTCCATAGGGAGTTATGACCACTTTTGCGCCAGCGAGCGCTGCCTCCAGTGCGGCGATCCCCGGCGTCTCGAACAAGGAAGGGAGCACAAACGTGTCGCACGCTGCATAGGCAGAGGCCAGCATATCCGAACTGTTTTCGAGTCCGTCGATCAGCAGTATGTGCCTGTGCTTCGCTGCTTCGCGACGACATGCGTCGCCGTATTCTCCTGTGATGAAGCGACCGATGATCACCGCGGGGTGGTCGATTTCCGAGAGCGCGGAGATGAGCGCGAGGACATTCTTCCTGGCATGCCCCGTGTGTCCCACGTTCAATATGAAATCCCGAATTCCGTACTTTTCAATGAATGGAGTGGGGTCCGCCGTGTAAAATCGTTCGTCCACACCGTTCGGAACGACGCTGATCCTACCGGGATCAACTCCCAGTCCCTCGCTTACGAGGCGCCCCTCCGCGGCGGTGTTCGGCAGCACCCTCGACGCCCAATGACATATGTCGGCCGTGATGCCGTAATCGAACCAGATTCCTTTCCCTGCCCGCTGAAGCAGACGGCTCACGTTCAGAGTCCTCCGGACGAACGCAGAAGTGTGGAGGCTGAAGACAATCGGCGAGACGATCAGAGGAATCCCCAACGCTTGGACCTCCCGGGCGAGATGGTATGTCCCGATGTTCGCAGCAAAGAGATGGAAAAGGTCGGTATCCCCCTTTTTGAGAGGAGTCCACGGGTCAAAGAACCGGACTACCGGCCCGAATTTGGGGAGATGCTTTGCCGTGTTCAGGATCTGCGTTCTCGGCCCTCCATGGAGAATGGACACGGCCTGATAACCCGCCAGCGTTACTCTCATGGAAACCTCCGTTGCAGACGTGTAAACTGGCGTCCGATTTCCCCCCGCAGATCGAATTCCCTTGTCCGGGTGATATCCGCCGGGGGAACATACGGCAGCACGCGGTGCCGTTCCTTGCCGGAATCACCTTCCTGGAGCGGGACGAGAACCTCCTCCCCCTCTTTCCTGCTGATGTACACACTCACGTCACCCGCATCCGCACCCGGAGCGACACCCTCGATCGATGTGATTACCGAATCCCCCTCCAGCCGGAACAATGGGCGTAGCGCCCGGCGCTCACCCCACCATCTTGCGTACTCCCCCATCGTGAGCGGACACGCGCCCGAGCTCCGTAGGTGATCACAGAGATCACGCACGACGTCCCATTGCCTGTGTCCCGGGTGGTGGTAGAAGAAGAGCGGTTCCCGCCGGGAGAGCTTCCCGAGGACGACGTCATGGAAATATTGTATCATCTGAGCGGGAGTGTACCCGGACCGCCGCATACTCCCGATTGCGATTGGATGGACCGGTATTTGCATTGTCGCATATCGTCCGCCGCGGGTGACAGGATAATGCGGGAGTGCATCGTATGCCCACGCGAACTCCGAGGAATACCGGAACCCTGACCGATCGATCGACCTCCCGAAGTCGGGACTCCAGAAGCCAAACGGTGCCGCGAACGATGAGGGGGCCAGGCCCGACTGATTCATCGCGGTGAGCCCCCGACGGATATTCTCCTCATCTTTCGCAGCATCAAGGTAAATCCTGTGGTCGAAACAGTGCAGCCCGATTTCCTGTCGTTCCATCTCTGCAAATCGTCCGAGCCATGACCTGTGGCTTCCCGCATCGACGAACCACGTAAAAGGAACCCCCAAGTCAGAGGAGATCCGGTAGAGCTCATCGATTTCTTCCCGAGTCCCGTTGTCGGTGTCAATCCGGAATGCAAACACGTTCACCGCCTTGCCGGGAAACGGCGAAAGGCAGGCGAAGGGAATGCCTCTCCCGTGATGAAGGTATTCCAGGGCCCCCCTGACAAAATGCAACAGTTCGTTCTTGCCGACGCGAGAGACCCTCTCTGACGGAAGTCTTTCCTGCCGTGCGTAGAAGTACCGCTCGACGGCCCTGAAATCTTCCATCGCTTCTCCAGGATCGAAGGGGGTGACCACCGCCAGTCCCCCAAGGAGTTCGCCTGCGAAAACAGCATAGACATTCTCGCTGGTCCTCAGGCAGTTTGCTTCGCGCGGGATGGAACCGATGCTCTCGACGTCCAGCAGTGAGAGCCCCCGGACGCGGCAGCGGGCTTCCGGTGCAAGGTAGCTCAGCCTTATCCGGTCCCCGGTTCGCTCAAGTAACCCTTCGAGGAACGCCGACGATCCAAGAATTGCCCCCCCGCTTCGGAGGTATTCCCGCACAAACGCCATTTCATCACCGGTCAATTGCCTCGACGCTACGATCACGCTGAATGTCCCCGGAGGAGAATCGGGTGGAACGGGATGAAGAACCGGGACACCAACCTGGGACAGGAGTTCCTCCCACCCCGGCGAGTTGCCTATCATTCCCACGCGAAGGTTCATATGAGCCTTTCGCGGAGATACCGGATCTCCTGCCGCGGGAGTCCTTTGATTGAGAGCAGGACAATGACGAAGAGAGCGGATGACGCTATGAGGGAAGCCAGAGGGGGGAGTCCCGCCAGTGCGACTGACGACACCGCCATGGCGAGCCCCGCGATTGCGGGCTTCAGCAGAAACCGGAATGTGGGGAGCGGTGCCACACGGGAAACGGCGCGGACCAGCAGAAAGAGCATGACCCCTTCGCCGGCGATGATCCCCGCTCCTGCCCCAACAGGACCGAAGAGTGCGGTGAAGGCCACAACCGTGACGCACACTATGAGCGCCCCCCCGCTGACGATCGCGGAATATGTCCTGGTCCGCCCGAACGCGATGAGGGTGCAAATCTCCAAGGAGTTCAGGAGCGTCAGGAGGACATATCCTGTCAGCACGCGGACGACCGGGACCGCCCCTTCATACCCGGGGCCGAAAATCAGGAGGACGACCGGTCGGGCGACGATACAGGTCCCGATCAACACCGGAACCATGAATACGACAATTGCGGTGAGGGCCGCAGAGAAAAGGGCGGGGAATTCCGCAGACCTTGAGACGGCGTAGCGGGTCGCCACCGGAAGAAACAGTGAGTTCAGCAACCTGTCGACTAGGAGGAGGAGAAAGATCAGTTTCATCCCTGCGCTGTAGATGCCCGCATCCGCGTTCGACAGAAGGATGCCGATGACAATCGGCGGGAGATTGGCGACGCTCTGAGCGAGGAACATCGCAGTCCCCGCCGGAATATTCACCCTAAGTACCTCGAACCAGGCAGAAGGGTTCCACCCCACTTCGGGGAGTCCGAAACGCCGGCGGTACATCATCCCGAGGAACAACATGCCCGCCAGATTGCCCGCCAAAAAGGCCAGAGGAGTGAGCCTGATCTGCGACTCGGCCCGCACCAATATGAGCACAAAAAGGCCGAATACAATCGAGTTCAGGAGGCGAGACATCATCACACCGCGGAAATTCTCCTTCCCCAGAAAGAGCCAGTCAAGTGAGAGCGCCATCGGAATGAGAGAGAGGGAATAGAGTGCGATCACATCGCGCGTCGCATCCGGGACGCCGACCAACACCATCATGGCATACGTCAGGCAGACAAGGATCGGTGAGAGGACGAGTCGCATCGAGAGTATGGCCCCGGCTCTCGCCGGCATCCCGCCGTCTGCCGCGGCGGCATTGCGGGTTTCGACCATCTGTATCCCCGGACTTCCCAACAGGGAGAGATACCCGAGGACCGCCATCCCGATGTTGATGATCCCGAAGGAGGCGGGCGCTAGCACGCGCGCGAGATATAACGTGACAAGAAAACCGACAGCCCTGCCGCCAACATCGCCTGCGAGTATTGCGAGGATATCATTCACCGGCTTCTTCATCCCGCAAGGCCGCCTATCAAATTCATGAGTCCCTGTTCCCGCCGTTCGAGCGTAAAGCGTGAAGCAATGGACTCCCTCCCACCGAGACCACCTGCGGGAGGTCCGGCCATCGCCTCCGTGATCGCAGCCGCCAACGTCCCGGGATCTCCCCATGGGACCAGAAATCCGTGACCGGAAACGGGCGTGCGCATCCCGCCGACATCCGTACAGACGGGGACACACCCGCAGAGCATCGCCTCACACACCGACCCCGGAAGTCCCTCAAGCCGGGAAGGCTGGCAATATACTCTCGATCCGCGGTAAAGGGCGAGAAGCTCTTCCCGGGAGACCCTCCCCCTAATCTCAAGATTGCCGGGCGCCAGCGCACGGAGCAGGCTCGCATGCGGTTCCTGTATCCCGATGAGGAGGAACTTCGTACCGGGAAGGCAACGCACAGTGTCAATGAGCAGATCCACTCCCTTCACACGCATTCTCGCCTCACTGTCACAGACAGCGACGGTGAGGACGGAATTCGTCCTCTCTCCGCCGGGAGACCAAAACGTTGAATCATAGCCCGTCGGGAGATACTCAATGTTCCGGCCGTCATAGCCCGCCCGGCGGATCGCCTCTTCTTTTAAGAACGGATCGACGGCCAGGACCATGTCGGCCTTCTTCAGGGCATACGAGACAAGGCGGGACTTCCAAGGGGAGACCCAGATCCCGTAGCCGATTTCATCAATTCCGGCGACATCGGCCCCCCCAATCGCGATCACCGACCGGCGGTGAAGAACGCGGGCTGATGCTACCGCGGCCGCAGCGTATGTTGAAGCGAACCACGTGTAGACAATGTCGCTCCTTCTCACACCGCGGGCGATGGCAGGGAGCGCTCCCGCGCCACGTACCATCAAATGCTCGACTTCCCAATGCTTCCGAAGGATTTTCAGATCTTCAGTAATGAAGGGAGTGACGAAGGTCGATGTTACAAGTATCTTCAATCTCGACAAGCGTGCACCGGGGTGGTGTCTGGTCAACGGGGATTTGAAAAGATACTCCAAAGGGGGCCCACAATCAACCTGGCCGCAGGCCAAACGGGATAACTGCCCAAACGGATAACAGGCCCAAAGGGATGACAGATTTATGGAGTCCTCACTGGTGGCATCTCTAACGAGCTATGACATATCGACGCGGATTACGAGAGTGGGACGCGATCGAACGCGTGTATGCGGTGCAAGTCAACGACGATCGTCCCGTCGGGCTTCTGTCCGAAGACATCGCTGAACTTCGCGCCCCACACCACCTCATCCGCCTTGTATGAGGAACGCGAGTTGACGGTCTGCGAAAAAGTTTCGTCGGTCGCCGAGAGGAGGACGAGGATCTCCGATTCCGCCGCACGGAACTCCTCCTCCGTCTGACCGTGAATGGGGCTCCGCCTGTCTATCGGATGGACGACCGTCCAGGTGAGGGGAAAGAACGTCACGTCGTCCCGCTCGAGGGTGAGACGGTGGAACCGCCGGACGGTGGCTTTCCCTTCCTGTTCGAATCTACTGAGGAGTACCTGCACACCCACCTGAATCAACTGGCTGTTCCGCTCGTTTGCAATGCGGAACATAAGCCCGTTGATTCCGCGGTACGGAGCAACGATTGCATGTCTGCTGTACAGAACCCTTGCATCAGGCCTGGAGAACCGTGCGAACATGAGGCTCGTTGCGAGCGCAAATGCGAGCAGTCCGGTCAGGGCCTCTATGCTGGCCAGGACGTTTGCCATCGTGCTGAAAGGAGCGATCCGGCCGTAGCCGATCGTCGTCGAAGTCTGCACACTGAAGAAGAAGTCGTCCAGAAAGCGCGCCTCCCCTGTCCGTTCCTCGGCACCGGCAAGCGACCCGGGACCGCAGGAGTAGTATGCCCCCGCAAACATGACGTTAAAAAGAAGATAGCTCGAAAGGATGAGCAGGTAAAAGCGTGGCCAGGTGATTGTGAGCAGCGTGTGGTAGGGGTTCAACGAACGGAGGAAGGGAAGGCGCTTCCGTTCGACATTGAAACTCCCGTCCCGGTTCAGGAGACGGCGGCGCGACTCCTGGGAGATACGACTGCCGAATCCGAGATCGTGCAGGTCCGCCCGGTCGCCGCTCATGTCGTCTTGTCGAATTTCAAGGATGCCGAATTCAAGCAGTAGCGGAGCCCCGTCGGCCTGGGGCCATCGTCGAATACATGGCCGAGGTGAGCATCGCACCTCGCGCAAAGCACTTCTGTCCGTTTCACCATCAGGCTCCGGTCTGTCGAAGTCGCCACGTTTTCCAGCCTCAGGGGGGCCCAGAAGCTCGGCCACCCTGTCCCCGAATCATACTTAGTCTCAGACGCGAATAGTTCGGCTCCGCAGCAGGCGCAACGGTACACCCCAGCTTCATGGTTGTCCCAATATTCACCTGAGAACGCCCGTTCTGTTCCCTTCTTCCTTGCAACTTCGAATTGCGAGGGGGTCAGTTGTTTCTTCCACTCGTCATCGGTCTTGACGATTTTCTCGCTCATTCTCTTCTCTCCCTCTCCCCGAAGGTATTGATTCCACCTTTACGCCGTCGCTCCCTGATGATCGCGACGACGATACTAAGGAACATCAGGCGCTCGACCGGCGTATTGCATCCATGATCTTTCACGACCTGTTCGTGCGTGAACAAAAAGCGGGAGCGTTGAGACGGCCCGGTCTATTCAAGCGGACCGACCGTCTTCTCGACCTCCTCCAGAATCTCGCACGACTTCACAAGCGCCTTCATAGCGTTGTGATCATTGTAGAGCGGGCGGTCTTCCTCGAGATGCGGGACATGTTTCCGGATGACGCTGCGCGCCGTCGACACCCCCCGGCCCGGCTGGAACTCCCGGAAATCAAGCCCCTGGGCTGCGGCCATAAACTCGATACCGAGAACCCCGTAGGCGTTGTCGAGAATCTGTCCGTTCTTGATCGCCGTATTCATCCCCATGGAAACGAAGTCCTCCTGATCCGCAGCGGCAGGGATCGATTGAATGGATGCGGGCATGGAGAGTATACGCTGCTCGACGATGAGCGTGTCCGCCGTGTACTGGCTGAGCATGAGCCCCGAGAACATCCCCGCCCCCTTTGTCAGAAATGCCGGGAGTCCCACGCTGAGGGCCGGGTTGGTGAGCCGGTTGAGACGCCGCTCCGACAGAACGCATACCATCGTGACGGCCACGCCGGCCATATCCATCGGGAGAGAAACGGGGGTCCCCTGAAAATTCGCACCTGTGAGAGTCAGCTTGAATTCAGGAAGGAAGATCGGATTATCACCGACACCGTTCAGTTCGATTTCCACCTGCTTCCGGGCAAACGCGATCGCGTCGTGGGCTGCGCCGATGACCTGCGGGGTGGAGCGCATCGAATAAGCGTCCTGTACCTTCGTCTTGATCCCTCCGGTGAGCAGATCACTCCCCTGTATGCACTTCAGGATTGCTTTTGAACTCCTGATTGCCCCCGCGAATCCGCGGTGCTCGTGCACCCGGACATCGTAGGGCTTCATATTCGCGAACAGCGCCTCGAGTGTCATTGCCGCTGCAATTTCCGCCTGTTTCAGCCACCGGTTGATGTCATATAGGTGGAGCGCACTCATCGCTGTCAGGACGTTGGACCCGTTGATCGTTGCCAGGCCATCGCGCGCAAGCAGCCCGGGAACAGGAATCCCTGCGAGGTCCATCGCCTGCTTTGCCGGCATCCTTTGCCCCTGGTAAAATGCCTCACCCTCCCCCATCATCAGCAGGGCCACCTGGGACATGGGAGCGAGGTCGCCCGATGCCCCGACGGAACCTTTCTGGCATACCACCGGCGTCACGCCTTTGTTGAGGAGATCGATCAGCGTAAGTGTGATTTCGGGACGGCAGCCTGAGTTGCCGTGCGCGTGGACATTGATTCTTCCCGCCATTGACGCACGAACGGATTCAACCGGGATCGGATCACCGATTCCCGCCGCATGGTTGTAGATGAGGAAGCGCTGGAATTGTTTCACCTGTTCGTCGTCCAGCACCACCTCGGAAAACTCTCCGATGCCGGTGTTGGTCCCGTACATGATCTCATGTGCCTTCAATTTATCTTCGAGCATAGCCCGGCACACCTTGATCCGTTCCATTGCTTTCGGGTCGAGCTCTACTTTTTCCCCGTTGCGCGCGATGCGGACCAGCTTTTCAATCGTCAGAGAGTTTCCATCTAAAACGACAGGCATAACGTCTTCCTTTCGGAGCATGGTACGGCGGCGACTCCCGCCGCCCTTGATTCAGAACTAGAGTTCAGAGAGGACTCTCCGGATGTACGCCACACAATCTCCCCGGGGAACCGCGGCCTGGACGGTGCGGGAGAGCTTCAGCCACTCTTCCCTCTGCGTTTTCTTGTCAGGGAGCCGAGCGCCGAGCGTAAGGTTCTTTATCGTCACTTCCCCCTTTACAAACTCGTCGCTGCCGACCAGGACCGCCAGGGGAATTTGCTGCCGGTTTGCATAGGCAAGCTGTTTCGTGAGCCCCTTTTCCTCCCCCAGGTACATTTCAGCCCTGATACCGGCCTGGCGGAGCTCGCGGGTGAGCTTTTCATACTCGATGATGCGGCCCGGCTCCATGACCGTGACAAGCACCTGTGCTGTTGACGGGGTCGTACCGGTGAGTCCGAGCTTTACCATGGCCGCCAGGAGGCGGTCCACGCCGATCGCGGCTCCCACTGCGGGGATGTTCCGCCCGAGAAATCGCGCGACCAGCCCGTCGTATCTCCCCCCCCCGAACACCGAACCGAATTCTGGAGCATCAGTCAGCATGGCCTCGAAGACAGGTCCGGTATAGTAGTCGAGACCACGCGCAATGCTCTGGTCAAGGGCAACAAATTCATCGGGAATGCCTAGTGCGTCAAGCGATGAGCAAATTGCGCCGAGTCCCTCCAGCGCTCCAGTCGCCGAAGGGATATCCTTGAAGAGGCGGCCCAGCATATCAAGGACATCCTTTCGCGTCCCGTGGGGTATGGCAAGGAACTTTTTGATCTTCTCTATCTGGCCCCCTCCCAGCCCGAGTCCCCGGATCTTGTCCCCCGAGGCATCGACCCGCCCCACGGTCAGTTCTGCGGCAATCCCCTCAAGCCCGATCTTGTCAAGTTTATCCAGTATCCGAAACACGGCATGGGAGGATGAGTGGGGGATCCCGGCGAAATCAAGGAGGCTGTTCAGCACGTTCCTGTCGCTGAACCTGACCCGGAAACTGGCGATGCCGAGGGCGCACAGGGTGTCGTACATCCCGCAGAGGATCTCGGTGTCAGCGGCGGAGGAGGAAGTACCGACAGAATCAAGATCGAACTGCGTGAACTCACGGAACCGCCCCGCATCCGGCTTGTCCGCTCGCCAGACGGGGCCTACCTGGTAGCGGCGGAACGGGAGAGGCAGGTCGGGATACTGGGCGACGACGCGCGCGAGCGGGGCCGTCAGGTCGAACCTGAGCGCGACGTGTTCCTTTTCGGGGTTTTCGAATTCAAAAATCTGCTTCGCGTTGTCTTCCCCGTACCCCATGAGCGTTTCATGGTATTCCAGGGCAGGCGTGTCGAGCGGGAGAAACCCGTACGATTCATAGACCCTGCGGATGGTATCGATCATCTTCAACCGGGCGTTCATCTGGCCCGGGAGATAGTCCCGGAAGCCGCGCAACAAACGCGGTTCCACAATCCTGTCGTCAGCCATAAAGAATACGGTGGGAAGTCGGAATGGGTATTTAATCTTATAAGATACCCAGAAGGCGAGACAGATTCAACAGGGCAGGAGAAGCTCGGTCGGAGGTGTTGTTGCGTCCGGTTCTACGTTCCCTTGAATTGCAGGTAAACCAGAATCACCGCAGCCAAGGTCATAAGCGCTAATGTCGCCGAACCAAGGATGTTAGAAGTTCTTCCGTTGGTGTAATTGCCCATGACCTTCTCGTTGTTGGCAATGTGAATAATGATGGCAATCAAAACAGGCGCGGTCAACCCGTAAAGGATGGCAGAATAAATCAGGGCTTTGATTGGTGAAATGCCGATGTAATTCAACGACAAACCCAGGACAAGTGAAATGGCAATGATGATATAAAATGCTTTTGCCTGGTGGAACTTCTTGTCCAATCCTTCTTTCCAGCCAAATGTTTCAGTAATGATGTAGGAAAGTGACCCGCTTAAAACGGGAATGGCCAGTAATCCCGTGCCGATGACACCGGTCGCAAAAAGCAGATACGCCAAATTCCCTGCTAATGGTTTCAATGCCTGAGCCGCCTGCTCCACGGTCTCAATCCGATGAATGCCTCCCTTGAATAACACCGTCCCCGACGTGAGTATGATAAAGAACATGACAAGGTTTGAAAACAACATTCCAACATCAACATCCTTCTTCATGTCACGCATTATTGTTTTGTTGACCACAAAACTCCTCTTCCTCTGTTTCATCTCTTCCACTTCCATTGTCGCCTGCCAGAAGAAGAGATAGGGCGAAATGGTAGTCCCAAGAATGGCAACAAGAATGCTGATAAAGTCCTTGTCAAACTCTATTGTCGGGACAAACGTGGCTTTCATGACTGCCACCCAATCTTGTCTGTGGAGAAACGGAACAATCAGATAAACGAGAAGAACGACGCAGAGATACTTGAGCACGGCAGCGATTTTCCGATAAGGCAAATAGATGATCAAGACAAGGAGCATGAGTGTGAAGACAAGACTGAAATAGGTTGCTTGAATAGAAGGAAACAGTAGATTTCCCACCGCTCCCATTCCTGCGATGTCTGCACCGATATTCATCACTATGGCAGGAAAGCTAAACAGCACCATTACATACGAGATGGATCTTGAATAATGTCGTTTCAGCGTTCCCGCTAATCCTTCCGAAGAAACGAAACCAATTCTTGCACACATTTCCTGAATAGAAGCCATGAGCGGAAATGTAATAAGTGCAGTCCAGAGTGTTGACAGCCCGAATAGAGCACCTGCTTGTGAGTACGTTGCGATGCCCGAGGGGTCATCGTCGCTCGAACCTGTAACGAGTCCGGGCCCAAGGATGTTCCAGAGACGGAGGAGCTTATGTGTGATCGCGTTTTTGCTCTTCATTTTCCAGGTGGCTGCATTTCCCTGAACAAATCTACTGCGGTTTGCCAACATAGTCAACGTGGAATAAAATCGTCGGTCTCATGCATGGCTGGACAAAGGTAGACTTGCTGGGAGTCTTCCGCAGGGGAAAGGGATGCTACCGAGGTGAGCAAAACAGTACTGGCGATAGAGCGTCAAAATTCGAACATCAGGAAACCCTCGTCAACATTGAGCGTTCCCGATTTCGAATGTTTGTGCACCACCCTTTTTTGTGTACCAACGTGAGATTTGGTCTACACTTTGTAGACCATGGGTATTTGATGCTCCCTAAAGATGGCGGTCACGAGAACAACGAAGCCGGAATCTCTTCCGGCTTCGGCAATCATGTTTGATAGAATTGCTGGCCTTTTTGTATCTATGGCAACATTCACTTCAACAATAAGAGCTGCTTCGTGGCCAGATAGTCTCCCGCCTGTAGCCGGTAAAAGTACACCCCGCTCGCAAGATTCGAACCGTCAAACTTGATTTCGTGAACTCCCGCTTGCCTCCACTCATTCACCAGCACCGATACTTGGCTACCAAGCGTGTCGTAGACACTCGGCCCGACTACCAGAAATTTGGGCAACTCGTATTTGATGGTCGTGCTCGGGTTGAAGGGGTTGGGATAGTCCTAACTCAGCGTGGACTGCCGCGCAGTATTCAGGCTAAGGTGCACCCCAATTATGCCTGAAATTCTCACCCAAGTCAAAGATGAAATCTTTTACCATGACCACCTTGCCGCCGTTGATACTGATGACCGTCACGCCACTGTTCTGACCTGCCCTTCCACTTCGGTTCGTAAGTTGAAGATTCCAGTGCACAGCAACTACGTTGGTTCCTCCAACGGCAAAGATGTTCCGGACACAGATATCTTGGACATTAAACTTGATTCTTGGGAATTGGTCAAAGAAATTTCGAAACCAGCCTTCGACAGCACTTTTTCCCTTGAAAGTGCCGCTTGCAGGTATTTCACCAGGGTAGATAAACGTCCCGTCCTCCCGCCAGGCCGACATGAATTTCGCTAGGTCATGTCGGTTCAGAGCCTCGAAAGAACCAGCTATCGCTCTTCTAGCAATGAGTGCGCCAATCATATCATCCTCCTGCCTGAGCTATTTTGTGGCGATGGATGACAACTTCGGAAACGTTCTGAATGACAGTTGGTAAAGGCGGAGTTTCGCCAGCCAAAGGGTCGTCGGGGTGGGCTCTACAACTGAGAAGCAAACAATGGGTCCAGAGCAGCGGCTCGATGGCGGACAAAGCCATCGTGTGCATTACCGAGCAAATATACTCCGGCTCAAAAGCAATGTCAACCTCAGGACAGAATGGCTGGATAAATCCTGGGATTGCTGGGATTCTTCTGCGAAAGCAGCGGGATGTCGAGCGGTGGGTCGAATGGTACTGGCGATAGAGCGTCAAAATTCGAACATCAGGAAACCCTCGTCAACATTGAGCGTTCCCGATTTCGAATGTTTGTGCACCACGCTTTTGTGTGTACCAACGCGCGATATGGTCTACAGATTGTAGACCACGGCGGGTATTTGCTGGCTTTGTGAATCTGAAATCGCCTACCTCAAAAGAAGAAGCCGCTTCGTAGCCACAAAATCTCCCGCCTGTAGTCGATAGAAATACACCCCGCTTGCGAGATTGCTCCCATCAAAGCGTGCGTCGTGATACCCCGGGTCCTGAGTCTCGTTCACCAGCGTGGTGACCTGCTGGCCGAGGGTATTGTATACAGACAAGACTACGAGTGCCCTGCTCGGTAGAGCATAGCGAACCGTTGTGGAGGGGTTGAAGGGATTGGGGTAGTTCTGCGCAAGCGAGAAAACCTGAGGCGCCTCACCCACTGACGGCGGCACCGACGTTACCATATCCGACAATAAGCGGCGCCATATTCCTCCCAGTGCAAAACCCGCATAGATGTTGGAAGCATCTGCGGCAAGAGACTGAACACTTGTATTCGTCAAGCCGAGGTTTACCCGTGACCAGCTGGTCCCAGCATCAGTGGAACGATAGACGCCACCGCTGTTAGAGCCGGCGAACAGAGTTGCGCCGCTTGCGGCCAAGCTACGAACATCAAGGTCAGTCAATCCTGTGACAACCGACGACCAGCTTATGCCATTGTCGGTCGAACGATAAATCCCAGCACTGCCAGTTCCCACAAATAGATTGGTTCCACTCGCTGCGAAAGCGAGCAGAGGTTGACGCGTCATGCCGAAATTGACCTCCGACCAGTTCATTCCTCTATTTGTGGAGCGGAAAAGGCTGGTTTGGGTCCCTGCAAAGAGGTTTTCGCCACTGAGAGCGAGAGTATAAACATGCAGGTCGGTTATACCGGTATTGACGGCGGTCCAACTTGTCCCGTTATCGGTCGACTGAAAGACACCCTGGTCGAGCGTTCCAGCAAAGAGGTCTGTACCGTTCATGGCAATCGCGTCAATCCAAGGAAAGGTGAAATGGGAATTGGCCTCGCTCCAGGTTGTGCCGCCGTCGATAGAATGCCATATCCTCCTGTTGGCACTGACATTTCCCTCTACTGCAAAAAGACTCCCACCGCTCGCGGTCACGGCAGCGGGAGTGCAAGTCGTTATCCCGCTATTGACCAGGCTCCAGGTTGTCCCATTGTCAGTCGAGCGAAAAACGCCGAGTGTGTCGGTCCCTGCAAAAACAGTTGAACCCTTCACTGCAAGCGCCCGAACATAACAACGTGGGATGCCTGCATTGGCGAGCGACCAACTTGCGCCATTGTCGGTCGACCGGAAGATGTTTCCGTTGCTTGTCCCAGCAACGACCGTCGCACTGCTGGCCCCGAGAGATGTAACTGATGAATCGGTGACTCCATTGTTAACAGCTGACCAACTTGCCCCGTCGTCCGTTGTGCGAAAGACACTGTGGCCTGTTCCTGCAAATAGGCTGCTTCCGCCAACAGCAAGACACAACACGCTACTGTCCCGCAAGCCGTAGTTTGCTCTCGTCCAATTTGCGCCTCTATTGGTCGAACGGAAAACGCCAAAATCAGTCCCCGCAAAGATATTAACAGCGTTCGCGGCAAGAGCGTTGATAAAAAAGGTCGCGGAGCCATTGGTCATCAAGCCATTGTTGACAGGTGTCCAGGTTGTTCCGTCTGCGGCTATACTACAAACTCCGCCCCCGTATGTCCCGGCAAAGACATCGCTGCCGATTGTGGCTAAGGCCCTGATACGGCTGTTTGTCAGGCCCCAACCCAGCGGCAACCAATTTGCACCATCGTCAGTGGACCGAAAGACCCCCCATCCGGCACCTCCAATAGGGTCTTCAGTCCCAGCAAATTGATACGTACCGGTGACGGCCACTGCCTTGACATATTTGATGGTCAGGCCATTGCTGACGCCGGCCCAGTTCATGCCCTCGTCAGCGGAACGAAAGACCCCACCGCCATAGTGCCCGACAAATAGATATGTCCCCCCGATTGCAAACGAATAGACATCACCACCGTATGGACCGTTTGTCTGAACCCACTGAGCAGACGCATAGGGACACAGGAGAACGATAGCAAGTGCGAGACAGACGGATTGAACTCTCATCATGTTCTCCTTTCAAGTCGAAAGCTACCCAAGGAAGTGATTTTCTCCGAGCTGGGGCAATTGAAAACAGAAATCGGCGTCTACCACTAACCCAAGCAGACTCCGACTTTGAGAATGAACTGACGGGAAAATACAATATGATTAAACCACCTACAACAATCCCTTTACATACTATGTAGTCTTTGCAAGTGTTCTCTGGAAAGAATACGAGACATTACCGTCTGACAACTTCTTACCCTCATGACGGCTAAACAAGTAGCCGTTGTCTCGTTCCTTCTGCATCTCTATTAGAATGGGTTTCAAACTATTCGCAATCGGGATGTGCCTGTTGCGAAGGCTCTTCGTCTGAAAGTCTTCCGTGTTGAGAACGGCAATCTGATTCTTTTCGAAATTTACGTGTTCCCATTTAGTGTGCCGTATCTCCCCCTTCCTCATCCCTGTGTAGAAGGCAAATGCAAACAAGCGTTTGTAGAATTCAGATTGTTCAGCCTCCAAGAACTTCTTGAAATCCTTCTCTGTCAAAAAGAGGGCTTCCTTCTCTGGCAGCCTGAGCAATTCCAGATTGTCAAACGCCCCACATTGCTGAGCAATTTCGGGATACCACTTCTTACAGCGATTGAATACTGCTCGTAACGAACGCAGTCCGGTATTGTAAGTCTTCGGTGCCCAACGTTTTATTAAGTCCAAACTCCATTTGACTGCATCAGATTGCTCTAATTCATCAAGTCGTTTATCACCCACAGAATCTATCAAATGCTTGAGCTCACCCTTGTATGTTATGATTGTCTTCTTGCTCAACACGCCTGTTAACTTTTCATCCAGCACATCCTTCAAAACTGATAGCGTCGGGATGTTTTCGACCTTTTTCCCGGGCAGATATGTCTTCAGGAACTCTTGAGCGTCGTTCTTGCTCTTGCTCTTCGTTGAGACAAGCGCCACCGGTTTCGCCCCCTCTTTCGAGAGAACGTACCAGAACCCGTTTTCGCGTCGAACCAGATAGTGTTTCATCTTCAGCTCCCCCCCTCAAATGGTCATCAAATGTGGTTCACAGAGTGGCCAGAGGGTAGGGTTAGAATACACAAAAAAAAATAAAAAAGTGGTACACCGGGCTGCTGTGTACCACTTCGATAATGTACTGGCGATAGAGCATCAAGATTCGAACATCAGGAAACCACTGCAAACATTGAGCGTTCCCGATTTCGAATGTTTGTGCACAACGCTTTTTTGTGAACCAACGTTCGTTTTGGTCTAC
>Ga0182011_10000514_pt1 | contig 33781 bp, 28 predicted proteins | sample 711E1DmetaG_FD_120481 | JGI IMG/M metagenome (GOLD analysis project Ga0182011, IMG submission 120481) | Permafrost microbial communities from Stordalen Mire, Sweden - 711E1D metaG | ecosystem: Environmental > Terrestrial > Soil > Wetlands > Permafrost | place: Sweden: Stordalen | collected...
CCTTGAGGATATTTATACGTTCGACTATAAAGTAGTGACCAGCTCAAATTAGATTACCGGGCTTTGGAGCTTCCGATAACAACCTGCACAGTATCCGCCGAAGAACTGGCGAGTGTTTGAGGGGTGTCAACTACATATGTTTTGCCCAATGCTGCAGACAGTGCTGATACAAAGGCCGGTTCAATTGTACTTTTAGCTTTAATTAGAGTTTTTGTATAGTCATAAGTTGCAGCATTTGAAGTTGAACCAACATTAAAACCGGCAGTAGTTAAAAGAGTTTTTGCTTTACCTGCTTCGCCGGGTATTCCGGAACCGTTAAAGACAGTGATTGAATATTTGGATAAACTTATTGTAGGCGTTGGAGTTGACGAAGGAGTTGTCGAAGATACAGGTAGAGTGGTCACACTTGGGGTTGGAGTAGCAGCAACATCTACTTCTCCGCGGTTTACCCCTCTTTGATAGAAAACAATACCGCCAAGGATAGCGCCAAGAAAAAAAATTCCGGGAATAATTATCCAAAGTGCAATCGCACAAGATTTTTTGCGTTTATTGGGACGGGGTTCTTTTTCCGGTTCAGTTAAAATGGTATCTTTTGCAGCTTCAGGCAAAATTTCAGGTTCAACTTTCTCATGAACTTTTTTATCTTCGGAGATTGGCGTTTCGGAAACACCAACTTCTTCAACTACCATCCTCTTTCTCTCTATAGGTTTTTCCGGCATTCCATAATTAGTATATACAATAAAGTTTGTTAATAGCAATCTTGTAATGCTAGAATGAAATATGCGTGCACGTATTCTTAATATCGTGGGCTGGAAAGATATTTTTAATATAAACCGCATACTTACCATTTTAGTTTTATCAGACATTTTTCTTGTATCCAGTTTTGGTCTTGTCTCGCCAATTTTTGCTGTTTTTGTAAATCTCCAAGTTTTGGGGGGAAGTTTGATTGTCGTTGGTATCGGAGAATCTATTTACCTGGCAATTAAATCTATCCTTCAGTTGCCGATCGGAATATTAATAGATAAAGTAAGCGGTGAAAAAATTGATTTTTTTCTTGCCATCGGCGGCAGCTTTTTAATGAACGTTGCAGTTTTTCTTTACATATTTGCCAGACTTCCCATTCATATATATTTAATACAAGCGTTAATGGGTGTTGCCGGAGCCGTTTCATATCCTGCATGGATGGGGCTTTTCTCAAGAAATATGGAGCAAGGTAAAGAATCTTTTGTCTGGAGTGTACATTCAACTTTTACAGAACTTTTCGCCGCCGCGGCGGCCGCAATTGGTGGATATCTTGCCACAACTCTGGGTTTCCACTCACTCTTCTTAATCGTCTCCGTTATGGGATTAATTGGAACTACCCTTCTCATATTTATCTATCCGAAAATTGAAAAGGCATAATGTTAATTAGAAATATAGTGGACAATTTGAAAAAGAATAGATTATTATTCTACTTTGGGGCTGCCTTAATTTGCGTTTTGTTATTTATATTCTTCTTCTACCTCGGAACTAAAGTCCACTTTAAAAATGCCTTCGCTGATAGTGCCCCCCGCGGTACGGTAGGTGACAAATGGGCCGACATTGTACTTGGTCAAACCGACCTTACTCAAGCCATACCCAAATCAACAGTAGCTTTTAAAGTAGGTAACCCCGGTGGAACGTGGGTAGACAGAAGTATTCATCCCAATATCGTATACGTCTCTGATTCTTTGAATAGCAGAATTCTGGGTTATACATCCTTGGGTTTGTGTAGCAATGATCAGAGCGCCTGTACAACTGATAATGATTGCGGTAACGGAAACACTTGCCACTTGGCGGAGTGTACCGGAACTCACGACGGATGTATCTCTGACTCAGACTGTTCAAGTGAACTGCCCGGAAGTCAAACTTGTGCAAATGTCAAAACTGATGCCGATATAGTCATCGGTCAGCCGGATTTTACTCATTCCGCCTGCAATGGCGATGTCAGTTATTCGGCATTTGTCCCTTTCCCCGACCCGACAGCCTCAACCCTTTGCAGTATGCCTCCAAGTCAAATCAGTCCTCTCGAAGGGGGTTTTATGGCTAGTTTTGCTACCGACTCACAAGGACGTCTTTATTACCCTGACTGGATAAATAACCGTGTCTTAATGTTTCCCAATCCATCCAGTAATAAAATAGGAGAATCGGCAGTAGCAGTCTGGGGACAAAGTAACTTTACAAACCACTTCTGTAATAGGTCAACGGATAGTGGCACGCCCGGCGCATCCACAATTTGTTTTGGAAATGATACATCCGGAAACCCCGCTTTTGATATCGGAGTCGATGTAGATTCTAACGGAAACCTGTGGGTAGCTGACACATTAAATAACCGTGTTTTGCGTTTTCCCTATAACGCGGGCTTAGGTAGACCTTCCACAAATGCGGATTTGGTACTTGGTCAAACGGATTTTTCGGGTAATGGCGCCGGCACAGGACTCGATCAACTCACCTATCCCGGTGCCGTGCGGGTAGATGCAACCGGAAATGCCTTTGTTGCGGATACAAGTAATCATAGAATACTAAAATATTCCTATCCCCAGACATCGGGAATGGCCGGAGTTATTTGGGGCTCCGGATTCGGTGATTTTCCTTCTACGGGAGGTCCCGGTCCAACCGGAATAGAATTTGATGTTGATACAAGCGGGAACTATACCGGCAACATTTGGATAAATAATTACAATGCTCCGCAATCAATTACAAATACTCCCCGGGTTGAACTTTGGGATGCGGCCGGCGCTAATGTATTAAAAGTTTTATACACCGATATTTATCCGAACGCATGGAATTCCGGAACTCCCTGCGGTACCGGTAGTATTCCGGGTAATATTGCGGATGACTGTTTGCAGGGTGACTCACGAGGATCCATAGGGATTACCGATCACGGAGATTTATTTATTGCAGGGTCATCAAATACACAAGATGTTTTACGCTTTAAGGCACCGATTCCCTTTCCTACACTCGGCCAATATATAGCTGCCGACTACAGACTTTTCCGTGGACCGGAGACCGTCAACTGGCAAACAAATAGCTCACTTTTTGGAGCGATGGGCATAGCTGCGTACGATAATGGTAGCACACATCAACTTATTGAGAGCGATGGCTGGAGAATTCTTTTTTGGAATGATCCTGCCTCTGCCGCAAACGGCCAAGCTGCCGATGGCATAGTGGGTGCAAGCGACCAATCAGGGCTTGAGGACTCCAATAATCCCAATAACTACGGGAGAATTGCCACAGACAAAGCGGGTCACCTTTATGTGTTGCATAAACAAAGTGGTAAGCCAACTATCGAGATATTCAACTTACCGTTAACACCCGGTGCAACACCGGACATTACTATTGACGCCAGTACCCTTCAAGATCTGGAGGGTAATACTGTTGATTTAAGTGTTAACGGAGACCTAGCTACCGGGGGAGTTTCGCCAAGTTCCGATGGAAGTTTTCTCTGGGTGGCACATCCTTTTAGTAACCGTGTGGTCAGAATCAGGAATCCTCTTACAGATCCTAAAGTTGATATTGTTCTCGGCCAACCCGATGCAGTAAGTACTGATTCCAACCAAGGAGGAAGCCCTACTCTTTCTACTCTATATTCACCCGGGTCGGTGGTTCTCGATAATTACAATAATGTCTATGTTTCCGATAATGCTCTTGAGGTCGAAGGTAATGGAAGGATGTTGGAATTCGATGCCGCTACTGCCACCAACCTGTCGGACACAACAACATTATTCGATCCCGCTGCAGACAGAACTATTATTCCGTCGGGCCGTCATCCTTTTGAACCGGCTTTTGATTCAAATAACGACATGGTTGTCGGTTACAATTCATATGCGTACTCAACCACCAACCATTCGCTTGATTATTTTACAGATGTGCTGAATAACCAAACTCCTACCGGATCTTTCAATGACTATTTGACTATGCCCCTCAGCATGGCCTTTGATTCAAACGATGACTTGTTTGTTGCCGAACTGGATAGAGCTAAGATTATGATTTACAAAGGTGTCACGCTTGCAGACTTGCCGGCACTTATACCAATCACGGCGATAGGAGCAATAACCGGTACTCCACAAGTAGGATCAGAATTGACTGTTGGAGCATTGACACCCTCCAGCGCAACTGCAACATATCAATGGCAAATTGCTGATACCGTGAGCGGTAGTTATTCAAATATCAATGGAGCTGTTGACTATAAATATACCCCAGTTGAAGGTGATTTGGGAAAATACCTCAAGGTTGTGGCAACCGGAGCAGGCAGCTACACCGGTACAGTAACAAGTGATCCGACAACTGCCATATCTGATGTACCTCTACCAACAGTCGTTCTTCATAACCCTTCCAACGGGGCGGACAGTCAGGGAACAAACCCCACTCTTAATTTTACAGGAACCGATCTTGAATCGAATAGTTTGGAATATCAGATAAATATTTTTAACGGAAATCCGATTGTTCTTGATAATAAATCAAGCGCTCACACCAATACCGATTCGAATACCTTATCGTGGAGTCATACTATAAATACTGCCGACAATACGTATTTAGTAGTTGGGGTGTCTACCCGAAACGGCGAGGCGGTAAGCGGCGTAACTTTCGGTTCTCAAAATTTTACTTTTCAGACAAGCCATCAAACAGACGGCGATGCCCGAAGTGAAATATGGACTCTTGCAAACCCAACACTCGGTACTAACACAATAACTGTCACAATTAGTGATGTCAGTACCTTTGAAGCCGGCGCTGTTTCATACACTGGTGTTACAGGCATCGGAAACACCGGAAGTAGCGGCGGCGGTCCGGATGCAAGCTCGAGTGTTAACGTATCCAGCAGCTCTAATAACTTAGTCGTAGATGTAATCGGTTTACAAACTGCAAACGGCAACCTTGCAGCAAGTGTTGGGCAGACACAAGAAACTATGGAGATTGGAAGTGCCGGTGCAGGTGGTATGAGCGATAAACCAGGTTCCGCATCAACTTCGATGGGTTGGACTTTTAGTGATGATTTTTGGGAAGAAAGCGCTATCGAACTAGTATCCAATTTGTCTGTTTCAATAAACAGATATTCCGGTTCCGATGCGGGTTTTGCTGATGTTACTCACGGTGGAGATACTCATCCTTTTCCTTCTGGCGATAATATTAATTTTATTGTACAGAGCGGGGATACTCTGCCGGATGGTACTTACTCATGGCGAGTAAGAGCTATCGCCCCATCGGGAAGTAATAGCTATGGTGTGTGGAGCAATATATGGACTTTCACTACCAATCTGTTATCTACACCGACACCAACTGCCTCTCCCACACTGACTCCGTCACCAACAGAAACACCAACAGAAACACCCACTCCGACTGCAACACCTACAGAGACTCCTACGCCGACTGATACCCCCACGGAGACACCAACTGAATCTCCGACTCCAACAGAAACACCTACCGAGACTCCAAGTCCGACAGAGTCGCCGACTCCGACATCAACGGAAACTCCAACTGAAACACCAACTCCCACTGCTACTGCCACAGCATCCTCAGACCAAGGTAATAGCTCAAATGGAGGATCGGTCGCCGGGGCCGAAACTTGTCAAGACACAACCGGTACGGGAAAACCTGATCTTTTTGAAATCAAAACTACCGCTACCACAGCAACTTTGTATTTTGCACCGCCGAATCCCCCATATTCATCTTTCTATGTGGAATATTCAAGAAAACAGGATTCGTGGGAATACGGAGTAGAATTTCCTCAGGGTTATTCATCAGGTGTTATTGCTTATACTATTTCGATGCTTCAACCCAACACAAAATATTATTTTGCTGTACGTTCAGGTAATGGCTGCGCTACGGGTGAATGGGGAAACACTATGGCCGCAATAACAAACTCATCTTCAGTAGAAGGGATTAGTACTTTTTTTGAAAGCGGCCCGATAGCCCCCGCCCAAGCACAGACCTCAGGCGTTCAGACTTCACCCCGTCCGCTTCCCATTACCGGAGCAGGATGGCCGACAATTCTGGGTGCAGGTTTGGGCGCTTTAGTTATCGTTGGCTCAATTCTTCTGGCCATTTGAACACATACCAATTCCGCAATGACCTGTCGAATAAAATTCTATCCTGATATAATGAGGCTAATATGTTAATCGATATAGCCGAAGTGACATTTAAGGGAGGAAACGGCGGTAACGGAAAAGTTTCTTTCAGAAAACATATGAAAGGACCGGATGGCGGAAACGGAGGAGATGGTGGAAATTTGTATGTAGTTGCCAAACCGGATCTCAAACTTCTTAACCAATTTAGCCGTGAAACAATTTTCTCTGCAGAAAATGGAATTCCCGGCGGAAGCAATCAAAGAAGCGGAAAAAACGGTAAGAATTTGGAAATGTATTTACCTGTCGGTACAAGTATTATTGATAAAATTTCTGTTAAAGAAATTTATGATCTAACCAAGGAAGGTGAACGGATTCTTGTTTGCAAAGGCGGAAAAGGCGGGTTGGGAAACTGGGAATTTAGAAGTTCTGATAATCCTGTTCCAAAAAAGGCGGAATCCGGAAAGAAAGGCCAAGTAAAAGAACTTATTTTATCTTTAAAACTAATCGCTGACTTCGGATTAATAGGTTTACCTAATGCCGGTAAAAGCAGTCTGCTTAATGAATTAACCGGTTCACACGAAAAAATTGCCAATTACCCTTTCACAACTCTTGTGCCGGCACTCGGGGTTTTTGCACATAAAGTTGTAGCAGATATTCCGGGTTTGATTGAAGGTGCATCAAGTGGACGCGGCCTTGGAATAGGCTTTTTAAAACACATCGAAAAAGTTAAAATTCTACTTCACTGCATATCCTGTGAATCCCAAGACGTCCTAAAAGACTATGAAACTGTCAAAAAAGAGTTGGGACAATTTAGCTCAAAACTTCTTGAAAAGAAAGAAATTATTCTTTTGACTAAGTCAGACTTAGTCAGTGAAAAATACATCGAACAAGCTAAAAGCGTTCTAAAAGAAAAATGTGACAAGATCGTACCGGTTTCAATAAATGATTGGATTAGTATTGAGGCTCTAAAGAAACTCCTAAACTCCGTCTAATTTTTTCCTATTTTTAAAATTTCTAACTTTATTTTTTATATTTTCAGATTGTTCAACGGTGGTTTTTATTACCTTTTCTCCCAAAAAACCACCAAGTCTTGAGCTTTTAATAGCAAGTTTTCTAAAAGGGTCTTTGGGAATTGCCGCGACCACCGGTGCACCTAGGGTGATGAATGGTTTGATCATCTTCCAAGCTCCGTCTTGTGCATCGTAAATTAACTCATTAAGTTTAGAAGATGTTTTTTGTGGGCCTTCAAATCGGTTTACGAACTCTTTAAACTTTCCATCAGGGAGAGAATTTACCATTCTCTCGAAAGCCTCCATCTGGGCTTGCGATACTGTTGCATCTGAATCTTTTTCTAAAAATTCATGAATAGCCTTAGCTATTGACTCGCTGAGGTTCTTTTTAAAGTCTTCTTGCTCGCCGAAAACCAATTGTTCTTTTGGCATCTACCAAAATTATACATCTCTTTAACTATGTTTGACCCTTGGCACCTTTGTCATTATCTGAACCTGTATTGTTTATACCGAAAACAGACATTAAATAATTAATATCTGAGTCTTCCAATCTACGCAGTGTGCAAGGCATAGAGCACCATTCACCGCACATTCTGGGGGGAACATCCTGTTTATATGCAGCTTCTTTAGCTTTTGCAACACTCTCGGGGTCTGCAGGATCAAAAGAAATTGCCCGTCTCATCCGGCCGTTGTAGGGACCCGGTTTAAAACACTCTGCAATTACCTTATGCGGGGTTTCGGTTATTTGAGCTCCTGTTCCGCTCAACCAATCTTGTGCTCTGACTTTTTCAACCATACAACCTGTATTTTACAAAGTTTTGGCTAAAATACAAACTATGGGAAGTCTATACAACGAAGTCCGAATTTCTTTTTATCACACATCCACTACAATTTTGAATAACACCTTATTTTCCCTTTTTGCATTCAGGACACACACAATGTTGATGTTTTGAGTGCATCATCATTTCAACCATCCCTTCAAGTCTTCCAACTTTTTCCTTCAAATCCATTAGTTCATGCATTATATGGGGTGGAACATCGTGCATCGGAGGGGGTGGGGATCCTTTTGGTCCATCTTCGCGTTTTGGCGGCATTTGATCTGGCATATTTATTCACTCCCTTTCTCTTTAATCTTCACTCTGTCAGTATACTCTCATTACTATTACCGGACGTGGATCTTTCGAAGTTACGAAACTTTTATTTTATTGATTCCAAAATTCTTATTTCTGTATCAAAAGTTTTTTGGTCAATAGCCCTCACGAAAACGTCAAAAACATTCCACTCGCTTTTACTACCAGCCGGTATTCCAACTCTTTCGGGTCCTATAAGTGATTCAAATTTTATGTCTGGAGGCGAAGCCACAGTGTTTAAAGTGTAATATCTACCATTAACCATAAAAATTGTAGGTTTGTTTTGTGTACAATCTGGACAACCTCCACCTAAACCTTCGACTGGTCCGGCAAATTGCAATAGACTGACATTATCCGGAGAACTAACTGTCAAGCCGGGAGAAAATGTTTTAAGTGTAGAATCAGAACACGCACCCGCACGCTTAAGATATCCTGAAAATGATTGTGATTTAATTATATATTCACAACTATCCAAAGATTCTCCTATATAAGAACTGATTTGTACTGTCCAGTCAGGCGGATATTTAAAACTGATGTCTAAATTTTTATGGTAATAGGTTTTCCAATTTGCTGTCGGGTCAGAGGTTAGGGAAGGTTCGGGTAGATTGGCAACTGTATTTGGAACTATGGGGGTTGGGTTCACGCTGCCATTTTTTAATTGAATATTCTGGTAAACCAAATATCCAACAACCCCTATCAGAGCGATAATTATAATTATCGGAAGTAAAGCAGAACCTTTCTGTCTCATTTTCTTAACTATGAATCATGCAATATTGGAAGTCAATATTAGTAAAATTTGGAATAAATTTAGCTTCGTAATATAATCCAAACAAACTGTGTTAGTGAATGTATGGAAAGATTATTTAATAGATTTACAGAAATACAAAATCAATGGAAGCAAAGCTATGTGCATGAGCTTGAAATACAAGCGAACAGATTTGTAACCGCTTTAACTTATGGAGGTAAAGTCGAAACGTTATTGGATTCAGGGGATATGGGACTTTTTATATACCATTCCGGTCCTGAAAAAAGAGTTCTTCTACGGTTTCCGTTTGCAGTAGAAATACCCACCGGTAGAGAATGTGTTTTTCTTGAATACCATCACTCCAAAGATTCATACCACTTTATGGGTTGTGTGGGTGAATCTAAACAATTCAAACTACTAAAGTTAGAACAATCCCGGGAGGGTAATGGTTATCATCGAGTTCTGATGATAAAACACAGTGAAGTGTTTCGGAGTGTTGTTGAAACACTGCAAAATATAGAAATATAGACACCTCTCATTTTCTGAAATTTAACTGCCTAAAGTAAGATGTAAAAGCTCTGGTATAATTTAGTAAGTGAAGATAAAATTCCTTGGGGCATCATCTGGTATTGTCACTGGTTCTTGTTACGTCCTAACATCAGCTTCTGGTCGGTCAATTCTTATCGATTTAGGAATGTTTCAAGGAATTCCCGATATTGAGAAGTTAAATTATGAACCTTTTAATTATGATTGCAAAAGAATAATTGGTGCAGTTCTTACGCACGCACATCTTGATCATTGCGGCCGATTGCCTATTCTTTTACCTCTAGGATTTAACGGTGATATTTGGATGACGCAGGCAACAAGAGATTTAACAGAACTCTCCCTCTTTGATACTGCAAAAATTGCCAGAAACGACGGCAAACCAATTCTTTTTGATAAAAAACTTGTTGAAAAAACTGTTACTAGATTTAGATCCGTAAACTACCATGTTCCTTTCCAAATTGGTGATTTTACTATTTCGATGTATGACGCGGGCCATATTCTGGGATCCGCCAGTCTTGAAATTGAAGATAAAAATCCTAATTCTGAAATTAGAAAAATCGTTTTCAGTGGGGATTTGGGAAATTCTCCCGAACCTTTGGAAAAGGAAACCGAAATATTTAATGATGCCAATGCGGTAGTTATGGAATCCACATATGGCGACCGGATTCATCCAAAGGAAAATCCTATTGAAGCTCTTCAATCTGAAGTTAATAAAATAGAAGTTTCAGGCGGAACTTTGCTCATTCCGGCTTTTTCTTTAGAAAGGACACAGGAATTATTACACATGATTATGCATCTTAAAAAAGCCAACAAGGTATTAGCTCAAACACCTTTTTATCTTGATAGCCCGATGGCGGAAAAGGCTACGATCATTTACACAAATTATCCGAAATATTTCAATTCCCATATTCAAGATGATTTAAGATACGGAAGTCCATTCGATTTTCCGAATCTTAATATTATTGAAGATGAAAGGCAAAGCGAAGGTGTACATACACAGTCAGGGCCAAAAGTAATTATCGCAGGAAGCGGAATGATGACGGGGGGCAGAATTGTGAATCATGCTACATATTATCTGCCTATTGCTTCTACTCGTTTATTTATAGTCGGATATCAAGGTGAACAAACTCTGGGCCGTGAATTGTTGGAAGGTAATAAAAAAGTAATTATTGATGGTTTGGAAATGGAAGTTAAGGCAACGGTGAATGACACCCAATCCCTGAGCTCTCATGCAGATCAACATCAGTTAATTAATTGGCTAACAGAAATTAAAAACGTAAAAAAGATATTTATTACGCATGGAGATGATATCTCTCGTCAAGCTCTAGCCGGAAAAATCACGGAAAATTTGGGTATCAAGAATATAACCTTACCCTTACTAAGTCAGGATGCTGAATTATTGTAGTTCTAAGGGAAGGTCTATTCAATAAAGTTCGAATGGATTTTGATACTAAAACCGTCAATTATCAAATACTAAAGTCTGTATTTTTTGCTGATTCTCTTACTCTCGGATATATAATAACAGTGTGAATCGTAAAAAATCCATTTCAATAAAGGTTTGTACTTGGAATATTCAATTAGGTCTTCATCTAAAAACTATCATAAAAACTATCGAAAATACGCCTGACTTTAATGGTCTGGATTTTTTGGCCTTACAGGAAACATCGGTCTTTGAAGATAAAGATAATGCCTGGGAAATTTGCCAACTTTTGGGAAAAAACTTCGACTATTATCAAGTAAAAGCCCAACTTCTGCACGGCCGTGTTCAGGCTAATGCCTTAATCTGGAATAAAAATAATGTTAAGATCACAACAAAAAAATATTTGACATTGCCGGTTAGTACGGGTCTTCTGCAACGATTTCGACCCCAAAACAGAATCTGTTTGGAACTTGACGGAATTTTACGACGTAGATTCAATTTTAATTTTAAGGTCGCTCATTTGGATGTAATCGGATTCGCCCATAAAAAAAGACAATTTGAATGTGTTACCCATCAAATTTTAAATAAAAAAACCGACCTTTACCTTTTAGCCGGTGACTTTAATACTTTTCGGGTTGGAAGATGGCCAAAATGGCAAAATTTGTCAGAGGTTGCAAAAAATTCAGGACTGATTGATTTAACCTCCGAAATTAAATGGACTCATCAATTCAAGAGGCTTAGTTGGAAACAAAAATTAGATGCAATTTTTGTCGCTGCTAAAAAAGATATAAAATATGAGTCCTGGACGCAGGAAGTTCCCGGCTCTGACCATCTGCCTGTTTTTGCAAATATCAAATTAAATGAATAAGAAAAAGGGATTAGTTATAATTCATATTGACGGCCTGGGATGCGAATATTTCAAAAAGGCTCTTGAGGATCGGATAATGCCTTTTACCCAAGAACTTATAGACAAAGAGGATTATGAAATAGTTCCATATTATTGCGGCTTACCTTCCACTACTCCTTATTGCCAAGCGGGTATTCTCTATGGGGATAATCGGGAAATTCCATCCTTTCGCTGGTGGGATAAGGAAGCCGGGTTTTTGATCGAATTTGGTTTGGGTTCATCATTTGAAAAGGTATCCCACAAATATTTTCAAAGTTGTAAGCCTTTGATTAAAGATGGAGCTTGTATTGCCGCATGTTACCCGGCAGGAGCCAAGGAAACGTTTGGTCTCGCCTACAGAACTTCAAATGGTCGTGCTCTCTTTGCCTGGGGACTTAACCCGTTTCATTATTTGGTTTGGTTAATACACGGAATCTTCGCAATTTTAAGATTTAATCGCCAGTTATTGACAGCCGAAATTATGAGGCAAAAAATCGCCTGGAAATATGTTTATGGACAAATTTTGGAAGACATCTTTCTACACAATTTGACCCTATCGACAATTCGCCGTGCAATGAGGGACGGTTTTCCTATAATCTATGGCGGTTTTTATGCCTACGACGAAACCGCCCATGCTTTTGGACCCACAAATAAATATTGTCAGCAAATCCTTCATCAGACAGATCTAACCATAAAATCCATTGCTTCATTTGCTCGGAAGGGCATCCGTGATTACGATGTAGTTGTTCTTTCCGATCATGGTCAAGTTGAAACAAGTCTTTTTATGGACAAAACTCACAATACTCTGGGAGAATATGTCTCCGAATGGCTGCCGACTTTTGAGGTTGAAGAATGCCCCGGTAGGGTGATAAAGACTGCACAAAATCTGGACGGTCATTTAATTATCACCTATTCAGGGGGTTTGGGCCACCTCTATTTTAAAGATATTTCCTGGAGGATGAAACATTCGGAAATAGAAAAGAAAACCCCGGGGTTAATAGCAAAGATAGCCAATCTTGAACAAGTTGAAGCTGTAATAACTTTTGAGGATAAAACATCTTTTATTACAACCAAGGATGTAAGGTATGAATTTAGTCAAAACAATTTCCCGAAGGCGGTTTTGAACTATTTGAGTAAATTCGCTAAAGCGGACGAGGTTGCAAAACAAATCTTAAAATTAAATTCTTTTGAAAGATCCGGTGATATGATTTTACTGGGTAAATATTCTAAAGGTAAGCAAGTAAATTTCGAAAATCAAATCGGAGGTCACGGGTCATTAGGGGGAGAACAAATGAAACCTTTTATCTTGGTTAAAAAAGATTGGGGATTCGCAAAAAAACAAATCTCTGACGCTACTGAACTCTACTCGTTATTAAAAAGTCATAGGGGATAAAGTTTGGTAAAACCCCCTGGTGTTCTATTGAACGAAGTTCGAACTACTTTTAATCCCAAATCGAGTGATTATCAGATACTGTAAACTTTACTTTTAACAATTAGTCGTTTATCTGCCGAGAAAGATACTGTAATCCAATATAATAATTTATCCAGAAAATATATAATGAAATGATACGGGTTTTATGAGAACAGAACATGAGAACGAAGATCAAGTAAGACAAACCCTATACGAACCTTTGAAAGAGGCATTGGTGAAAGTCAAAAATGTGGTTGAATTCGGAAGCCCGGAAACATGGGGTTTTGGAACTGCAAAGCGTATTCTAAGACTTGAAAGATGTGTCGATAGTTTTCCACCAGAGGCGCAAGAATATTTAAAAACTCTTTTTCCGCAGGCGATGTCTATTCTTCGAAACAGTCCTCAATTAAAAAACTTTGATAGTATCCCCGAAACACAAAGAAAAGAGTCTATAGGAACAGCCGCACAAAACGAAATGTACAATGCTTATGATCTGATGGTCCACGAAATTAGGAATCCAGAATTACCACACTCAAGTTTTATAACTTTTGATGAACTTGTCAAAATGGACTCAGAAAGTTTCAGACTAAGCCATGAAGTTCGAGTTGGTGGAGGAAAAACGTTCTGGGTTAAATCCAATAGTCGCAATGAATGGTTCCCTATAGCACTCCCCATAACAGATAGGATTATAAAAAAAGGTGGCGAGGCTAGAACCATACTTAAAAAACTAGCAAGAGGTCCTGAAGAAACCATTGAAAATGAATTCCCATTTAATGATTCTGATGGAATTGCGGTCGGTCAACGTAAAGACGTTCTAGAAGAATCGATCACTCTCGGTATCGATTCTGATGGATTGGAGATGGTAAAAGAGATGGATATTCCCCGTCTTCTTAATTCAAGAGATCTTGATATAAACGCAACATTAGTTACAAAAGACGGTCTCTTCTATACTGAAGACGCCTTTAAAGCCGCAAGGACTGGACATGTCAAACTTTACACGAATGATCGAGGGATATTTGGCCCTATTGTTTTCTACTATGACCAATATGAATTAGCAACAAATAGGGGGTTAGGAAGGCTTATGAAAACTGTGGCTGAAGGCAAAGCTCTCTCTTTTGATTTCCTTCCACTTAATCAAAATATAGATTTTGGTATATATTGGCTTATTTTTGCCCGTAAATATCGCCGTAAATTTCACAATCACCGAACACGATTCGGTATTATGATGCAGAAACTATATTACCTTGGCAAACAAGCGGGTCAAATACGACCCAATGAACATCGGCTTCTAGACACACTTGAACGGGCGCACGATGAACATCCAAACTTCGATTTTGATGATCCGAAATTGAACGAGGTGGGAGTTGCCAGATGGTTAAATAGATATTTATATAAATCTATCCTACGTTACTACCGACAGGTGTATCAAATTCCGAGAAATTTTAATTACGAACGATCCGAAGGCGATAATATTCCATATATAATATCGCTTAACGGTTTTGAACCGGACTTTGATCAAGCAGCAGAAATTACCCAAAACTGGGAAACATATCTTGACCGTTGCCGAAAACGAAGAATTGAATTTTTAAAAGACGAAGATTTGAATAAGGTTGTATAGACAGAGAAAGTAAGTCTATAAAGTTAGAGTCGTATTAGTCGTTTTGATTATCTTTTGTGCCTAATTCCACTGATTATCAAATATTAAAAAGTATTTTGGTTGTTAAGGAATTGACATCTACATGCATTTGAACATTTGATTTTCCCAAAAAAACACCCCTCCTTTTGAAAAACATCTGACCTTATAGGTCAAACATTCTCCATCTGGGAGGGGTTTGTCTTATATCACTTAATCTGTATTTGGCGGCCGCAACATCGCGTCGAAAAGGTCTATGATCGGCCATCCGAAAAAGACTAATGGAACAAGGAAATTCTCAAGGGGGGTAAGCTGCGGGGTAGGTTGGTTTGGTGTTCCGTACGTAATAGCAATTAATGTGACGGTAAAGATAGCCCATGCAGCCAGGGCGGTCCCGTTTGGATAAGATGTCCTTGCGCCTTCGATCATTCCCAATTTGCTGATTGCAGAAAGGACAATCCATATCCACATGAGAATGGATCCCATAAACAAATAACTGTTAATAATGAACGTGACTCCTGTGTCTAATCGGGAAATATATACAAAAATTGCAATTCCTCCGACAAGCGACAGCAAACCGACAATTGCTCTTAGCAATTTCATACAAGCCTCCTTTAGATTTTAGAGTGCAAGCAACAAACCGGCCGAAAATAGCGGCATGAAATCAGATTACCTGAATCTTCAATACTCTGCGCCTACAGTACCACAATCGAGGTTAAAAGTAAAGTTATAGGACACCTTTAGGGTGGGCAAGGCGATTCGAACGCCCAACCTCCTCCTCCACAGGGAGGCGCTCTAACCGTTGAGCTATGCCCACCGCGTCAAAGTAAACTGCGCTTACCGAATTAGCCTCAGGCTAATTCTTAACGCTTCGTTACTTCTCCTTTCAAAATCCTTCGGATTTTGTTTAGGAACACCAGTATTTTACCATATAAATCTGGTATAATTTCCAGATAGGCATATGAAGAATTTTTTTTCACAAAACAAAGTATTTATAATAATCATTTGTGTTACGATGATATTTCTTTTTGGCGGCATATTTTTACTCTCGGGCAAAAATACCACAAATGGCCCGTCAAATAAGGTTAATGCCTCCCTCCTAATTCCCCAAAACGCAATTGAGACTTCCGGTTTTGTCAACGGAAATTATTTGGCCGCTACAAACTCTGCAACTTTAACTTTAGTTGAATTCGGGGATTATGAATGTCCGGCTTGTGGCGAATATAACCCTATTGTTAAACAGGTTCTTACTAATTATTCCGGTAAAATTAATTACGTATTTAGAAATTATCCTCTTCCGCAACATGCCAATGCCCCGATATCTTCATATGCTGTAGAGGCTGCCGGGTTACAAGGGAAGTACTGGCAAATGCATGATAAAGTTTACGATACCCAAAATGATTGGGTAAATCTTCCCGATCCGACAAATATTTTTGTGGGATACGCTAATGACCTCGGACTTAATATTAACCAGTTTACTAAGGATTTAAACTCTTCGACTGTCAAAAATAAAGTTCAAAATGATATGAATGACGGCAATACGGTCGGAATAACAGAAACTCCTACATTTTTCCTTAACGGAATAAAGATGACACTTACCGGTTCTTACGACCAATTTAAAAGTCTTATTGACTCTTCTCTGATAAGTAAATGAAAGATATTTTTACTTCCTCCCAATTGTATAGGTTGTGGGGTAGTAGAGGAAAGCTGCCGGTGAATCTTCCACCAAAAATCTTTGGAAATCCAAATATATTTTCTTTCTATCCTCAATACCAATTTCACTTCTGCCGTCTTCCAGTAATTTGTCTATTCTCGGGTTTTGATAGTGGGTCAAATTTGTAGCCGTCTGTGTAGAATGCCACATAGAATATTGGTCGGGATCATCGGGTATATCGAAAATTGCCAGGAAAGCCTGATAATCGGAGGGAATTTGTGTGACCACCTGAACGTTCACCTTTACGCCTACGTCCTCCCAGTTTTTGGTAATAATTTCAGCTTTTCCCAGTAAAAGCGGTGTCGTAGTAAGATTAATAGAAATATCCGTAAGCTTTGAGGTTTTTTTATAATCATTAATCATACTCTTGGCTTTTACGGGGTCGTAATCGTATGGTTTTACCTGTGAATTATATGCCCATGAATCAATCGAGATTGGGCTAATAGCTCTTTCTCCACCTAAAGCGTCTTTATCGATTGCGTATGAAAGAGCTTGACGAATATTTTTTTCTGCAAGTAATTTATCTTGCGTATTAAAAAATACACTTACATACTCCCCCGTATTGGAATTCTCAACAACTTTCATCTTGCTCCAACCGTCGAAAGGTGAAGGATCAAAAATGTCTGAAATTCTATCAACCCAACCAAGTTCAAGCGCCAGTTTTGTTTGTTCCTCTGTCGGATAAAACTTATAAATTATGCTAGTGCCCTTCTTATTCTCCATGCTTAATTGCTCAACAACAGACCCGTTCAAAGAAATATTAGTAACACGATATGCGCCCGTGCCCAGAAGACCGCTTTTAAAAACCGGCCTTGAAACTACCGACGGAAAAGCCGAATACGGATTCTGAAGTTTGAAAATAATTGTTTTGTCATTAGACCGCTCAATAGTAACGTCAGAAAATTGGTATATTATGTCCGAACTTAATACTTTTTTACCGTCCTGCCAAAATAAATTATCTTTAATAGTAAAAATCCAGGTTTTCCCTTTGTCGGGACTTTCCCATTTGCCGGCAATATCCGGTACAACCCCGCCATCTACATCGAGCTTGGTTAAACCGTCGCCTATCATACTAAGAACCGAGGTTGGCAAAGTAGAAAGTGTATATCTACCTGTTAAGCCTACTCTCAAAGTCTGAGGTTGATTAATAATCGGCATTAAAAATTTTAATAAGAAGAAGGATATTATTCCCAGACCGATAAATATGAGTATTAAAATCTTAAACCTCGAAAGAAATGCCCCAATAAGCCTTAAAATGTAGCGGAGTTTAAGCATAGACGGTTAAAATACAAGCTGCAGGATAGATAATATGATAAAAACGAAAGCAAAAACAAAAGTCAACCTGAAGATCAGTTTCTCAAGACCCCTTCGGCTAAAGGAAGTGCCTCCGCCGAGACTACCGGATCTGCCAAAACCCGTTCCTCTGGCTTGAATCAAGATAAGAGCGATAAGAACGATCGAAGAAACCATCTGGCATATCGTTAAAATTTGCTTCATGAATATGATTATACCCCAAAAATCACTTGAAGATCCAATAGCCGAAAGAGGCGATAATAGATAATAAAAAAGAAAAAGCAATGATAGCCAAAATTCCCGGAAGTGAAAATGCCGGAATTGAAAACCAATAGGAGGAAAAACCCCTAAAAACAAAATCTATAATTTTGAAGCCGGGAATAATTAAAGTTACCAGATAAAGAGTTATTGCAAATCCAACCCATCTGAAAAGCCCGAAGGTGATCAGATTCAAAGGAAGAAGAAGCAGGTTTATGATCGGTTTAATAACCATCGAGGCAAGTGTAAGAACAATCCCTGCCAGAAGCAAAGAATATGTTCCGTCGGCGAACACAATTCCTGAAATCACCAGAGAAACTGCATAAAGCGAAACTGTATTGATAATGAAGTGTTTCAGAATAGTTTTCATCACTTAAGTATATCCGAGTTTTTTGCAGATTTACAACTCAATTAACAAGAGATCTCGACACTAGTTCGTGATGGTATACTCTGGCAAACCTGTGGGCTTCGTCACGGATCCGTGAAACCAAATTTAAGACCTTACCTTCTAGTTTTATTTTTTGATCATTTATAATCAACCTGTCAGGATGTTTGGCGATTCCTACTACAGGAATCATGACTTTGTTTGCTTGCAATACACAGGTAAACGCATTTACCTGCGCAACTCCCCCATCAACAATTATTAAATCGGGTTTACCCCAATCCTCTAAATGCTTTATTCTTCTAGCCACGATTTCCCTCATAGAATCTATATCACTATTTCCCTTCTCCTGTCTTATTCGAAAATGCCTGTAGAAGCTTTTGTCTGCCTCACCATTAATAAAAGTTACCATTGAAGCGGTTGCATTTGTACCTGCAAGGTGGGCAACATCATAACACTCGATACGGGATAAATTGTTAATTTTGAATTTACCATTTGATGGCAAGCTTCGCTTATAATTTTTAATCAATTCAGAAAATTCTCCAATTTCAAATTTTCTTTGATCTTCATATAAATTGGGATTTTGCATGTAAAATTCCGTAGGCATTTGTGGTCGGGTTATATATTCAATTTTTTCGATCCGGTCCCTTATTTGTCCGGCTAATTCATAGTCTTGGTTTTTTGAGGCGTTTTCCATCTCTTTTTCCAGATTCGTTTTAACTTTATCTACGTGTCCATCCAGAATTGATTTAATCCGCCTGATATTTAGCCTGTATTTTTTAGTTTCCATAATCTTTAAACCATAATCTGTAATTTGATTTATTTCCGACGGGCACGGATTACAAAGTCCTATGTGAGAATAGAGACAAGGACGTGTTCCAAGATTATGATCCGAAAATGGAAAAATACGTCTGATCATTTTAAGAACTGATCGGACGTTATTTGAGAACGGAAAAGGACCGTAAAAAGCCAAATTTTTCTGGTTTTCAGCAATCTTGCGTGCAGTTATTATCCTGGGATACTTTTCCTTGGTAATTTGTATATAAAGGGGGTGTTTGTCATCTTTAGAGATAATATTATATTTCGGCATATAGAGACGAATTAATTTAGCTTCTAAAAGTAGTGCTTCGAGTTCGGATTCAACTTTGATAACAGATAATTCGTCTGCTTCACTAATCATCCTGGCGGTTTTTGTTTCCAGATTAAGATCGAAATATGAAGAGACTCTTCTTTTTAAATTAATCGCCTTACCGATATAAATTGGGAAACCGTCTTTGAAAAAAACATATATCCCGGGACTCTCAGGAAGTTTTTGGTAGATTTTAGGGACTATCTGTTGTTTTGGTAGATTTTCGAGTAAATTTGTCATGTATTTTTTGCTTGGCAGATGCAATTGTAGCAAAAAGCCGGTTAAAAGTTATTTTTTTGAGTTTAAGTAAAAATATCAGTATCACCACAATTAGAAAAGCAGATATTGCCAAAAGACTATTGATAATAACTTGCGTTCTGTTTGTAGCTATCCTTGCCGAGCCTGAGTTTGCGCGTACTTCAATTATATTAGGAGAGTCTTTACCCAACAAACTGAAAGGTACGTCAATGTTAAATTGATAATTTGAAAATGGCGGAAGTACATCAACATAATTCCGGCTTGTCTCTTTATTGTCAAAATAAACTGACGGGTAAATGGAATATAAAGCCTGCGGGCCGGGATTACCTATATTCACCAAATAGATCGAATTTAGAAAAGGCAAAGTTCTGACAGGAGAAATAGAAACATTCAAATTTGTAATTCTATTCTCCGGTAAGGTCCCGAAAGACACGTAAACGTCTTTTTGCGGATTTGGTCCTAATTTATACGACCCGGGCGGGTACGGCGTTACCGAACTTTCTCCATGAATAACAAAAGTAAAATGCCTGAGATCAAGTTTATTAAAATAATCGATTCCCCCACTCGTGGAGGCCCAAGTGGGATCAATCGGTATCCAAACTCCTTTGTCCTTATCATAATATTCCGGCCAGGCATGAAGAACGTCGGCCACAAGACCTAAAGGTTGAAGTTGTGGATTTTCGGTATAGGCATACCCGTCAATTTCACGGGCAGGAATTCCGGCAGCACGGGAAAGAGCAATAAATAGATCAGTAAATTCCATACAAATAGCCTGATCAGGATTCTGCAATGCTGCAACAGCACCCATTCTTTGGACATTGGGCTGGACTCTTGCAAAATCATATTTTAAAGTAGTCGAAACATAATCATAAATCGCCTTTGGGGTTTTTAGTTGAGCAGCCAGTGCTTTAATTTGAGGATCATTTACTTGCCAGTAATCGGTTGCCCTAAGATTTTCGCTAAGTTCTGTTTCTGTCGGTTTTGGAAAAGACCGATAGCCTGCAAAAATTTGCACAGCTCCGGAAACTACAACATCCACCCTTCCCTTTAGCCCGGGTGACAAAATATATGTGGCTAGCCAGTTTCCGTCCGCATCCACCGTAACATTATTCGGCTTTGGATTGATATTCTGAATATAGACTTTTTGGAAGGCGGTATCAGGAGGAAGGGCAATCTGTGTTTGAGCGCTTTTAGCCAAAGGGTTTTCAAGATGATAAGAAAGATTGAAAGAAAAAACCTGAAATTGGCCAAAACCTGCAGAAATGCCCGTTTGGACAACACTGTCAATGTCAAAAGTATATATGCGTCCCTGGTCACTGCTTTCTGAAGTCCTCGGTTTTGGAGAAACATAAGCTTCAAGTCCAAAACCTGACGGAATTTTCAGGATTACTTTATAATTTCTGAAAGAATTGGTCTCGTCTACTCGGGGAATTGATACTTCCCAAATTTCACCTGTTCTGACCGCAAAACTATTATTTTCATAGGAAACGGAAAAATGTCTTTGAGAACCCTTGCCCACCACGGCATCAGAAAAACTTACTTTAATATTTGTTACCTGCCCTTTTTTCTGAACATCAAAAGGAATCGAATGTCCGTTTGCATCGGAGGCGGAAACATTTTGGGTGTCTATATTTTCAAGCTCCAAAGCGTAATTGGTGGCATAGAGATTTGAAAGATTATTCTCTAAGGTAATGTCATGTGTAACAATAGTTTTACCCGAATCCTGAATATTGTAGGTAACTGTAGCGTCAACTGAAAATTCGTTTTGGGCATGAACAAAAGCCGGAAATATAAAAATGGTGAAAAGAACTAGAAAAGCAAGAAATTTCCAAAATCTCATTCTCTTAGTATAGCCGAAATTATCTTAAATATTCTCCTGTATATGAAGCCTTATTTCTTGCAATATCCTGAGGTCTGCCGACAGCAACAATATTTCCTCCGGCGTCTCCTCCTTCAGGTCCTAAATCAATTACCCAATCACTATTCTTTATAACATCTAAATTATGTTCAATTACAAAAACTGAGTTACCTTTTTGTACGAGTAATTTTAATACCCGCATAAGGCGCTCTACATCGGCAAAATGAAGACCCGTTGTCGGTTCATCCAAAATATATACTGTTCTGCCGGTAGCTTTCCTTGAGAGCTCGGTTGCCAACTTTACTCGCTGAGCTTCTCCACCCGAAAGGGTAGTTGCAGGTTGCCCGAGCTCCATATAACCAAGTCCGACCAGAGATAGTGTTTCAAGTTTACTTTCAATTTGCGGATGTGCATGAAAAAACTCCAGCGCCTCATCAACTGTCATAGCAAGAACTTCAGCAATATTTTTACCACGATATGTTACTTCAAGGGTTTGAGAGTTATAACGTTTTCCATGACAAACATCACACGTAACCCAGATATCGCTCATAAACTGCATTTCAATTTTAATCTGACCCTGGCCCTCACAAGCTTCGCATCTTCCGCCACGAACATTAAAAGAAAATCTTCCTTTTTTAAATCCTGCGGTTTTGGCATCGTGTGTTGCAGTAAAAACATCACGGATCGGGTCAAAAAGACCCGTATATGTTGCGGGGTTGCTTCGTGGAGTTCTCCCTATCGGGCTCTGATCAATTAAAATTGCTTTATCGATATTTTCCAATCCCTCAATTTTTTTATACCCTCCCGATTCACCTCTGTAGTTTGTATTGAGTTCTTTTTGAAGAGCGGGATAAAGAGTTTCAACCAAAAGAGTTGACTTACCGGATCCTGAAACACCAGTTATAGATATTAACTTACCGAGTGGAAATTCGACGTCAACATTTTTAAGATTGTACAAGTCCGCCCCAAAAATTTTTAAATTGGAACTTGGAACTTGTTTAGAAATTGGTAATTGTAAATTTGTAATTCCTGATAAAACTTTTTTCTTGCCGGAAAGGTATTTACCTGTAATTGAATTTGGATTTTCTTCAATCTGTTTAGGGGTACCGGTCGCGATTACTTCTCCGCCGTGTTTTCCGGCTCCGGGTCCGAAATCTGCAATAAAATCACTTTGTTTCATCATTGTTGCATCGTGTTCAACAACTATTACCGTATTTCCCAAATCCCTGAGATGTTTAAGTGTGTCTATAAGTTTTTGATCATCTCTCGGATGGAGTCCAATAGTAGGTTCATCAAGCACATACAAAACTCCGGTCAAACCTGATCCGATTTGTGAAGCAAGTCTTATTCTTTGAGCTTCACCTCCCGAAAGCGATCCGGCTACCCGGTTTAATGTCAAATATTCCAAACCCACAGAAATCAAAAATCTAAGTCTGCCTAAAGTTTCCTTAATAATTAGTTTCCCGATTTCTTTTTCCCTGGTATTTGTCACATCAGTTTTATCAAGTGAGTTTACCCATTCAATAACATTTTTTATAGAAAACGCTGTGACTTCAGCAATGGAAAGACCACCGATTGTTATAGAAAGCGCTTCTTTCTTAAGTCTCATTCCGCCACATTCAGGACAAATTTTTTCTCTCATATATTTCCTGATTTCTTCTTTCACCCAATCACTTTCACTCTCTGCATATCTTCTTTCCAACTCGACGACAAAACCACGGAAATCCTGCCAAATATAAGTTTCCCTGCCAAACCTGTTAGTTCCATAAACATGGTATTTTTTATCACCCGTTCCGTTAAGTAATATTTCTTTTTCTGTTTCGGACAGATCATTTATAGTTTTATGCATATCAATCCCGTTTTCTTCACACATTTTTTTAACTATCCTTCCATACCATGTTTCATGTTCAAACATGTTGGCAAAAGGTAAAATTCCGCCTTCCATAATTGTTAGCATCGGAGAAAAAACCAAATCGGGTTCGACTTTTAAAATTTTCCCTAAACCCGTACATGTAGGACATGCACCTTGAGGTGCATTAAAGGAAAATGTACGTGGTTCTATTTCGGGAAGACTTAAATTATCAACCGGACATGCAAAACGTTCTGAAAAAAGATGTTCTTCAAATTTTTTGGGAGAAGCGGGCATTGTAAATTCTTTATCAAGTACCTGAGCTAAAATAATCAGGCCCTCAGACAGATTTAGTGCCTGTTGAACAGAATCCGCCAATCTGTTCTTAAGTTCTGCTCTTGAAGATTGACCTTTTAAACTATCAATTGTAAGTGCGATTCGGTCAATTACAGCTTCAATTGTGTGTTTATTGGTTTTAATTAAAATTAAATCTTCAGATAAATCGTGGATATATCCGTCGATCCTGACTTGCCTGTAACCTTTCGACTTTAAATTTTCAAAAAGCTGAGAAAATTCGCCTTTTCGTGCGTCAACCATTGGCGAAAGAACTACGAACCAGGCCTTACGGTTACTTTTTGCAGTTTTTTCAATCAAATCAAGGCCTTGTTCCACAATTTGATCAAGTGTTTGATGAGAAATCTCGCGCCCACAAACTGGACAATGAGGATGTCCGATCCTTGCAAATAGTAATCTTAAATAGTCGTAAACCTCGGTAACAGTTCCAACGGTACTCCTGGGATTATGAGACGTTGTCTTTTGATCAATTGAAATAGCCGGTGAAAGTCCCTCTATAGAATCTACATCAGGCTTTTCCATTATTCCCAAGAACTGACGTGCATAGCTACTTAACGACTCGACGTATCTTCTTTGTCCTTCGGCATAGAGAGTGTCAAAAGCCAAAGAACTTTTGCCGCTTCCGGAAACTCCTGTTAAAACAACAAGTTTGTTTTTAGGGATATCAAGGTCAATATTTTTTAGGTTATGCTGCCTGGCACCCCTGATTTTAATTACATTGTCCATAAGAAAAACCCGCCGGTTCCATCCGGTGGTGATGAATTATATCATTTTTAATATATAATTCCTGTCATGGAGGAAATATTTGTTACCAAAGAACAGCAAATAGAAATTGAGCTGAGGCATTTTGTGTTAAAACACCATGTGGATATTAAACATGCTCAGGTAGCTAGAGCAATCGTAGAAGGCAATTCTAAAGCTATAGACAACTGCAAAAATAACGGATCCTTTACCGAAGATCGTTTTTATGAAATCCTGAAAGACTATGACCTTCAGACAAAATATTTCCAAATGGCGCAGGCTCTAGACCAAGGGAACGAAGAGGATTTCGAACCTTTGTATAATGATATTAAAGACAAACCAGATACTTTTTGCGGTTGGCTATATTTCTATAATCTGGTTCTGGAGAATACTCTTGATTTAGATCTTGAACCTAAATCCAGGCTTTATTATTACTTAGACTCCCTAAAAGAAGAAGGTTAATTACTTTTTACCGTTAGGCATTTGCCCTCGACGTAAGCTTCGATTTTATCAGGGTTGATTACCTCACCCATTCTTGACAAAACCTTGATGGCAGCCATTCGCACCCCATCGCCATTCCAAACCAATTCTCTTAGGCATCCAGTCTCCGAATTACAGACGATGTCCTCTCTCTTCCCATTAACAAATGCGATTATTTTATACCCACATTCTCCTTCTTTCATTGAAGTGATCGTATTGTATCACGTATCTCGGCCGCCAATTCAAAATTGAGATCCTGCGCGGCAAGACGCATTTCCGTTTGAAGATTTTTGATTAATCTTTTCTTCTCCATAGGAGTCATCGAATCGACTTCCAGGTGTGGCAGGCTATCGAAAACAGGCTCTTTCGATCCGAAAACCCACGGGCCGCGCTCACCCTGTTGATTCTCTATGATACGCTCGCGAATTGGCTTACTCACGCTCACGGGGGTAATATTGTGCTCCTTATTATAGGCCAACTGATACATCCGACGTCTTTTGACCTCGGAAAGGGCTCTTTCCATAGAGCCTGTAACCTTATCGGCATACATAATTACACGCCCCTCAACGTGTCTGGCGGCTCTACCCATCGTTTGAATAAGGGTTACATCGCTTCTTAGAAATCCTTCTTTATCGGCATCCAATATGGCTACCAGACTTACTTCAGGTAGGTCGAGGCCTTCCCTCAAAAGGTTAATACCAACAAGTACGTCATATTTACCGTTTCTCAGATCATCGAGAATATCTGTCCGATCCAAAGTTGCAACATCAGAGTGAAGATACTGAACCTTCAATCCTTGTTCTACTAAATATGTAGTTAGGTCCTCGGCTGTTCTCTTGGTTAAGGTGGTAACCAAAGTCCTTTGTTTCTTGGCTACAGTTTTTTTGATTTCCTCAATTACATCGGCCACTTGATTCTTAACTGGTCGGATTTCTACCAGCGGGTCCGGAATACCTGTAGGTCTTACAAGAATTTCAACGGTCTTTCCGCCGCTCATACTTACTTCCCATTCATTAGGTGTCGCTGAGGACGCAATAAAATTGGGAACCCTGCGCATGAACTCTTCAAATCTTAACGGCCGATTATCAAGAGCTGACGGAAGTCTGAATCCGTAATCAATCAGCGTTTGTTTTCGCGCAAGATCTCCGTTAAACATTCCACGGATTTGGGGAAAGGTCATATGAGATTCGTCGACCAGGAGCAGCCATTTGTCTTTATAGGGTTCATTATAATAATCGAGAAGTGAAAAAGGTGCGTCACCGGGGTTTCTCCCGTCAAAGTATCTGGAATAATTTTCAATTCCCTTAACATAGCCGACTTCCTTTATCATTTCCATGTCGTATGTAACTTTTTGAGCAATCCGATGAGCTTCCAAATCCTTACCTTCTTTTTTCAACTCTGACACTCTTCTTTCAAGGTCAAATTTAATAGCATCAAAAGCGTTACTGTGAGTTGAGGGATCCGTCATAAAATGCTTTGCCGGATATAAAATGAAGTTTGTCGGGTCAAACCCTTCTTTCTTATCAACTTTATTTCCGGTCACAGGATTAATCAGCTCTACTTTCGTAATCTTTTCCTCCCCAAATTCAACGTGCACACCCTCGTCAAGATAAGCGGGATAAATATCGATAGCATTTCCACGGACTCTAAACGTTCCTCTGTTAAATCCAAAATCGCTTCTTTCATATTGGAGGTCAACTATTCTATCTATAATTTGTTCCCTCGCTATTTTCATTCCTTCCGTAAACTCGAGGACAAAATGACCGTATTCACGGGGCGAACCGATGTTGTAAATACATGAAACAGATGCTACAACAATAGTATCCGAACGAGTTAAAAGATTTGTTGTGGCTGCAAGTCGGAGCTTATCTATGGTTTCATTTATATCTGCATCCTTTTCAATATAGGTGTCCGTCGATGGGATATATGCTTCCGGTTGATAATAATCGTAGTAGGAAACGAAATAACTGACTGCGTTATTTGGAAAAAAATCCCGAAGTTCCTGGTAAAGCTGTGCCGCCAAGGTTTTGTTGTGAGAGATAATAAGAGTTGGACGCTGAATTTTCTCAATAACACCGGCCATAGCGAATGTTTTGCCGGAACCAGTAACGCCGAGAAGTGTCTGATACTTCGTTCCGCCGAGAACCCCGTCCGACAACCGCTCAATTGCTCTTTCCTGATCAGGTATTGCTTTATATTTCGCCTCAAGTTTAAACTTCATCCTTCGATTTTATCACGAACTTCGACATGAATTTGTTTGGGTTTGATTCGGAAAGTTCCAGTTGACCGATTCGGGTAATATTCGTATATTAACTTGTATGCCGATAATCATTTATAAAAGACAAAAACAAATCCTCGGATTTATTAAACAATATATTCAATCGAATGGTACTGCGCCAACATTGAAGCAAATTGCTGAATCGATCGGAGTGTCATCTTTGGCAACAGTTCACGAACATCTTCAGGCACTTGAAGCTAAAGGATTAATTACCAGAAAGGCTGGAAAAATGCGATCGATTGATTTGGCCGAGAGTGATATAAATCTTGGTCAGCCTGAAGGTTTTGATGCTCCCATTTTAGGTTTTATTGCCGCAGGTTCCCCAATTGAACCATATACCGACCCTAATGCCACAATGAATATTCCGGCAGCCTTCGTAAGCGGTAGGAAAAGAACTTATGTATTACAAGTACGCGGCGAAAGTATGATCGAAGACGGGATAATGGACGGGGATCACGTAATTATTGAGCAAGCAGAAGCGGCAAATAACGGAGAAATCGTAGTGGCACTTCTGGATAACGGTATGGCTACTCTCAAAAGATTTTTCAGAGAAACTACAAGGATAAGACTGGAACCGGCAAATGCTAAGATGCAACCGATTTTCGTTAAAAACGTTAGGATTCAGGGAAAAGTTGTGGGACTTGTTAGAAGATACAAAAACTAATTTTCATTCTGCTAATATATAAATGTGTCAGATACAGAACCGATACAGGAAGCTGAAGCGATAACACAGGAGTCGGAAAGTAAAATAGAATCTCCCTTCTACCCAGAAATATCCTCAAACAGATTATATTTCCATGGAACTGGAAACAAAGAAAGACGCGACAGTATACTTAGTAACGGCCTTAGACCTCCAACACAGGCAGTTTCGCACGACACCCTGTCTAGAAGAATTAGTTTTACGGATTTCGAACGATACAGTGGCCCGAGCGGTTTCATTATCGGTATTAAACCCGAGGAGGACGAGATCGACGACATTAAACCTCAATATGCACGTCAAGTTCGAATTAGCCCCTATCTGGAGTGTCTTCCCCCAGAAAGAAACGTTTTTTATTTACCAGGTTCTACTGAACTAACTCGAGGTATTTTTCACCAAATAAGACAGGGCGTCGGTGAATATTTTGAATCAGGATTCAATGATAAATTGCTTTTAAGTAAACTGGATCAAATGGTTACATATATGGAGGATGGATTGAAAAGAGATGCAACTATAATTGATACAAATAATCATGTTGATGTTCATCGGCTAGCCCAACAAATTGTATGGAATGAACTCTGCGGCTACGCCACAATACAAAACGATGAAATGTTATACGATGCAAGAATAATTGCAGAGGTACGTGATGAAAAAAATATCCTAACCCTTGACCAGTTGATTTCATCTATAAAAGAAAAAAGTTCCTATACGAATTTTGATTTAAAAACATATCTCGACAATCTAAGATTTTTATCCAATATCGGGGACATAAAAGGGCTTGGCTTTGATGGGCTAAACTACTACATGATAGACCATCTTCAAGAAGTTGCGAACTGGTTAGAGGGTCTACCTTCTGACAACCAAGTGTTAAAACAGACAGAAGACGTTGGTAAAAAAAGCAGAATCGGCCAACTAATTTCTCAGCTCAGAAGTATTGGAAAGGCCAAACCCCAAAAACCATTAATTTAGATTCATTACTCATTCTTCTTTAAGTGCTTATAAATGTATGCTACTGCGGCCATCACAAAGAGACCGATGATTACAAACTGAAATTTTCTGAAAAACGGTTCAACGGTGGTCCAGTTTTGGCCGAGTTTTAGGCCTAAATAAGCAAGTATTCCCGACCACAAAAATGACCCGACAAAAGTGTATATCGCAAATTTTTTGGCATCCATTTTAGAAATTCCTGCAGGAAGAGAAATAAATGTGCGAACAATCGGAAGTAGACGGGACCCAAATGTAATTCCTTGACCGTATTTTTCAAACCATCGTAAAGAAGTATCAAAGTCTTTCTCATGAATAAGAACCCACTTACCCCATTTTCTAATTGCGATACGAATCCATTCCTCCCCCATTCGTCTTCCCAACCAGAAGGCAAGGAGAGATCCTGTAAGGTTTCCTATGGTTCCTATTAAAATTGCAACCCAAATATTCAAAACTCCGATTCCACAAAGAAAGCCTGCAAAAGTCATTGTTACTTCGGAAGGAATCGGAATAAGAGCTGATTCAGCCGTCATTAGTACAAAAACTGCTAAATAACCGTAAGAGGAAATAAAAGAGGTTAATAAAGCCGCTAATCCCTGTGTTAAATGCCCCATGGTCTAAAGATTATACAGGCTAAAATTCAAATTGTGAACCGAATAAATTATGGCCTGTCATATTCGAGGGCACATTTATTCCTAAAAGTTTAAGGACGGTCGGTGCAACATCTGCCAATATACCGGACGTAAGAGTCACGGACTTGCCTATTAACTTAGGCGAGACGGCTATGAACGGAACAGGATTAATACTATGTTCAGTATCAATCGCCCCGGTTTCGGCATTAATCATTTCCTCCACATTTCCGTGATCGGCAGTAATCAACATATATCCTCCATAGGCTGAAATCCAATCGCTAAGTTTACCCAAACATTCATCAACTACTTCGCAAGCTTTTACCGCAGCTCCTATATTTCCTGTATGCCCTACCATATCAGGGTTGGCATAGTTTATAAGAACGAATCTATATTCGGGAGTCTCTTTAAGTCTCTCGATAACCTGAGCTGTCAATTCTCTGGCACTCATTTCCGGTTTTAAATCATAAGTGGCGACTTTGGGAGAAGCAACGATTAATCTATCCTCCCCGTCGAAAGCTGTTTCCTGTTGGCCGTTAAAATAAAAGGTGACAAACCGTTCCTTTTCACTTTCGGCTGCTCTTAATTGTTTAAAACCGGCTTCGGAAATAACTTTGCCGAGCGGCAACTTAACCATCTCCGGCGGAAATACAATCTTGGCGTCTGCCTCAACTATGGCTTTTTCATATTCGGTCATTGTGGCAAAATAAAGATTGTTAAGCCTTGGTCCGCGTTCAAACGGTTCTTCGACAACTGCTTTTACCTGATACAAATGTGTTTTTTCATATTTGATAAGATAAGGATCGAATCCTACGGGAAGATTGGCTTTAGAAAAATCTTCAAAAACAAAAGCCCGCGAAAGTTGTCTGGGTCTATCAATTCTAAAATTAAAGAAGATTACTGAATCGTTATCTTTAATCAAAGCCAAAGGTTTACCGTCCGCACCTGTCATAACGCAGGGTTCTATAAACTCGTCGGTTTTACCCTCAGTATATGAGGTATCTATTCCCTCTTCCGGGGTCTTAACAAGTTGTCCCACTCCATGTGTAAGACACATGTAAGCTTTGGCAGTTCTATCCCAGCGCATATCTCTATCCATTGCCCAATACCTACCCATTATGGTTGCGATTTGCCCAATATTTTGTCTGGTCAAAACTTCCCTAAGTTGACTTATATAAATTTTAGCTGCAGTAGGAGGTGAATCTCTTCCGTCAGTAAAAAGGTGCAAAAAAACTCTGTCAAAATTATTACGCTTACAAAGATCAATTAGAGCAAAAAGGTGTTCGATATTGCTATGGACGCCCCCGGCTCCAATAAGTCCCATCAAATGGAGATTGCTGTTATTTTTTTTTGCATGATCGATAGCCCCAATCAATATTTGATTTTGATAAAAAGTGCCATCGGCAATGCTCATATTTATTCTTTGTAAATCCTGGTAAACAATTCTGCCGGCCCCTAAATTTAAATGCCCTGTCTCGGTGTTACCGTCTTCTCCTCTGGGAAGTCCGACTGCTTCCCCTGAAGCTTCTAGTTGGGTACGCGGGTATGAAGCATTAAATTTATTCATATTAGGTAACTCTGCCTGAGAAAGCGGATTTCCGGGTCCGGGAGCAGCAATTCCCCAACCGTCCAAAATTACCAAAATAACCAGCTTTGAAGTATCTTGTTGCATTTATTTCGTTTGAGCCAATTCAGCCTCTATCGCCGACAGACGATTGTATTTGGCTACACGCTCACCTCTGGCCGGAGCGCCGGATTTAATATAATCTGCTGCCACACCAACGGCAAAATCAGCAATAAAGCTATCGTTCGTTTCACCGGACCTATGGGAAACAACAACTTTCCAAAAAGCATCTTTTGCGGTTTTAACAACATTGAGCGTTTCCGAGACAGTGCCTATCTGGTTGGGTTTTATAACGGCTGCGTTGCAGGCCTTTTCCGCTATTGCCTTTTCAACACGTTTAAGGTTCGTTGCCAAAAGATCATCACCAACAATTATCAACTCGCCGGACATTTCGGATGTAAGTTTTTTCCAACTGTCCCAACCGTCTTCATAAAAGGCGTCTTCAATGATCGCTAATTTATATTGATCAAGAAAAGATTTGTAATATTCCAAAAATTGAGAGTCATCCATACCGCTACTTTTATCTTTAATCACATATAGTCCATCCTGATAAAATGAGTTGGCTGCAACATCAAGCCCCAGAAAAACATCACGACCTAAAGAATACCTGGTTTGTTTAATTGATTCGATAAAGACCTCAAAAGCATCTGTGTTGGTAAAAAGGTTTGGAGCATAACCGCCTTCCTGCCCAACAGAATGAATCGCGCCTCGATGGGCGAGGTTTTGTCCGATGGTCTGATATATTTCTACACCCATCTGAAGACCGTCGGAAAATGATTTATTACTGGCCGGAACGACCCAAAATTCCTGAAAATCCAGATTACCGGCCCCGTGTTTGCCGCCGTTTATCATATTAAAAAGCGGGGTCGGAATTTTTACTTTTTGTGTTACACCAACTTTTGAGGCAAGCGAGTAAACCCAGGCGTATATCGGCTGACCGGAGGCGATTGCTCCACACTTAGTAACGACCTCAGAAACAGAAAGAATGGCATTGGCGCCATATTTAGCTTTATTTTCCGTTCCATCCAAGTCAATGAGTTTCTTATCGATTCCAAACTGATCAGTCGGGTCCATACCAACAATAGCAGGCCCAAGAATAGTATTAACATTTGTTACCGCTTGCATCACTCCCAAACCCAAATATCTGGGGTTATCTGTATCTCTAAGTTCCAAGGCTTCATGAGTTCCGGTGGAAGTTCCCGCAGGAACAGAAGAAACAGCAACCTGACCGCCATCCAGCATGCAGGCTGTTTCCACAGTGGGAATTCCTCTTGAATCAAGAATCTCGCGCGACCAAACTTGTTTAATTTTACTCATATATTATATTTACAATCGTTTAAAACAAGCTTTGCTTATCTTGCTCATTTTATTTTTGCCGTATTTAGATATCTTTTTCTGCTTCTGCGATTACACCACGGACTCTGTCAATAGAATCAGGATTAATTGAAACACTTGTTACTCCCCATCTGACCAGTTTTTGAACAAGGTCTTCGTATTCGCTCGGTGCTTGACCGCAAATGGATGTGGTTACTCCGCGGGCTGAGCATTTGCGGATTACTCGGCGTAGTGCCCACAAAACCGCGGGTGTCCGTTCATTAAATTCTTGAGCCACCTCAGAATTATCTCTGTCAGTACCCTCAATAAGCATAGTCAGGTCGTTACTGCCAATGGAAACGCCGTCAATCCCAACATTAATAAAATCATCTATCTGAATAACGTTCACGGGGATCTCAACCATCATCAAAAACTTAAATGACGTTTTTTCAAAAAGTCCTTCACTGGCAACCAACCTTCTGACTTTTGCCAATTCTTCAGGAGACCTGACAAAAGGAATCATTAGGTGTAAGTTATCGTATTTTTCCCGGACAGATTTTATTGCCGTCAGTTCCAAGTTAAAAACCTCGGGGCTCGCCACATATCGAAAAGCTCCTCTAAATCCCAACATTGGATTCGGTTCTATTGGTTCCCAAAATTTGCCTCCAATTAAACTCCGATATTCGTTTGTTTTGAAATCTGTTGCCCTATATGTGACCGGTCTGGGATAAAAAGCTCTGCAAAAAGTCTCCAAGTCATGACTCAACTTTTCAATAAATTTGCCCTGTTGCTTCCGCTTAATTGCCTCTTTAGGGTGAATTCCGATATTTGCAATCATAAACTCGGCTCTGAGAAGTCCGACACCATCGACATTCAACTTAGCTATTTCATTGGCTCTTTCCGGTTCTGCCAAATTTACGTATACCTTGGTTGCCGTTTTGGTTTTGCTAAATTTCGGCTTCACCTGACTTTTATTCTTTACTTCCTGGTTTTTTATATTTGCACCAAGGAAGATCTGACCGGCCTCACCGTTTACGGTAACAATTTGATCATCTTTAAGTTTTTTAGTCGCATC
>Ga0182011_10000515_pt1 | contig 33757 bp, 27 predicted proteins | sample 711E1DmetaG_FD_120481 | JGI IMG/M metagenome (GOLD analysis project Ga0182011, IMG submission 120481) | Permafrost microbial communities from Stordalen Mire, Sweden - 711E1D metaG | ecosystem: Environmental > Terrestrial > Soil > Wetlands > Permafrost | place: Sweden: Stordalen | collected...
CGGTGCGGGGACGGGGATTACGACCTCCGTTCCGATCGGACGTCCCATCCGGAATACACGGGTCTACATCCTGGACAGGTTCCTGCAGCCGGTCCCCGTCGGGATTCCCGGAGAGCTGTGCATCGCAGGAGATGGTCTCGCCCGGGGATATCTTAACCGTCCGGATCTGACAGCCGAAAGGTTCGTGGCGGGTCCCGCCGGTTCCGGGGCGCCGGAGCGTCTGTACAGGACGGGGGACCTGGCTCGCTTCCGCCCCGACGGGAATATCGAATTCATCGGCCGGGCCGATAATCAGGTCAAGATCCGGGGTTTCCGGGTGGAACTTGAGGAAATCGAGGCGGTGCTCGCCCGGCATCCGGGCGTCCGCGAAGCCGTGGTCACATTCACGGAATTTGCGCCGGGCGACAGGCGGTTGGTGGCACACTGTGTGGTCGATGGAGGATCCGGGGATTATGCCGGCACATTGCGGGACTCCCTGAAGCTGAAGCTGCCCGAATACATGATCCCGTCGGTGTTCCTGATTCAGGATTGTCTCCCCCGCAATTCCAGCGGCAAGGTCGATCGCGTGCTTCTTTCCGCGTCAGCTCCCACGGGAGCGGTCGACCCCGGCGGTGCGGCAGGGGAGGAGATGTCGCCGACCGAGAATGCCCTGGCAGGTATCCTCGCCCGGATCCTCGGCGTCGAGCGGGTGAGCATTAATGACAATTTCTTCTCACTGGGGGGGCATTCGCTTCTGGCGATGCAGGTCGTCTCGCGCATCCGTGACCGCTGGCGGGTCGATCTCTCCCTTGTGAGTGTTTTCGAATACCCGACGGTCGGTGAACTGGCTATGGCGATCGAAGAGAAGCTCCTCGATCAGATCGAGAACCTGCGTGATGAGGAAGTGTAACCGAGGAATGAATCGATGCAAGAATCAGTGAACCCGGAAACGCGCCGCTCCAGGCTCTCGCCGGCCAAACGGGCGCTTCTGGACAGTGTACTGTCCGGGGCGGCCGCCAGACCTGCAGGAACCGGGGAAATCCCGCCGCGGCTGATCCATGACCGGATTCCGCTCTCGTTCGCTCAGCAACGCCTCTGGTTTCTGCATCGCGTGGACCCCGGGAGCGCCAGTTACAATATCCCCATGGCATTCCGGTTTGTCGGCAGGCTGGATGTCGCCGCGCTCGAACATTCCTTCAACGAAATCCTTCGGCGCCATGAAGTCCTCAGGACGACATTCAGAGTGGTGAATGATGAGCCCGAGCAAATCATCGCGGCGCCGGTTCCTGTTCCAATGCAGGTGCTGGAGATGGAGGGTTCCGACAAACCTGAACGCCGGGCTTCTGCGATGGCTTTCGCTGCGCGTGATGCCGGCACGCCGTTCGACCTCGAGCGGGGACCCCTTCTGAGGGTCAGCCTCCTCCGGGTGGGCGCGGAAGAGCATGTCCTTGTCATAGTCATCCATCACAGCATATTTGACGGATGGTCTCTCGGGGTCTTCTTTGACGAGCTTGGGTCGCTGTACGGTGCCTATGCGCAGTCGCTCCCCTCGCCGCTTCAGGAGCCGCGGGTCCAGTACGCAGACTATGCGGTCTGGCAACGCGAATACTTGAGCGGCACGGTCCTCGACCGGCAGCTCGACTACTGGAAATCCCGCCTGGCGGGATGCAGGGGGATCCTGGAGCTCCCCCGTGACCGCCTCGTGCCTGAGGCGCAACCCCGCCGGGGCGGGGATCGCCGCGTGGCGTATCCGGCGGCGCTTTCGGAGGAGCTGCGGCAACTGGGCCGGGGCAACGGTGCGACCCTTTTTATGGTCCTGGCAGCGGCTTTTGGTGTGTTCCTGCGTCGAATGACAGGTCAGGACGATATACTCCTTGGAACCCCTGTGGCCGGCCGGACCCGTCCCGGGCTGGAACGGCTCATAGGATTCTTCGTGAATACTCTTGTATTGCGGACAGACCTCTCCGGCAACCCGACCTTCCTGGACCTCCTCCATCGTGTACGCGAGACGGCTCTCGGCGCCTTTGCCAGCCAGGATCTGCCGTTCGAGCGGCTCGTCGAGGAGCTTCGCCCGGAACGGGCTCCAGGCCGGTCCCCGCTCGTGCAGGTCATGTTCGCGCTCCAGAGCGCGCGGGCGTCCGCGCTTGAATTCCCCGGCCTCGACGTGACCGGACTCGAACTCTCCAGCGGGAGTTCGAAATTCGATCTCACGCTCACGATGACCGATTCGCCGGGGGGGCTTGAAGCATCATTCGAGTACAACGCAGACGTTTTTGATCCGGCCACTGTCGATCTTATGGCCGGGCGGTTTCACGTGCTGCTCGAGGGGATAGTCAGGGAACCCTCCCGCCGGATATCCGGACTCCCGCTGATGACCCCGGGTGAATCGCACAGGGTGCTTGTCGAGTGGAACAACGTCCAGCCCGGCACCGGCTCTGATCGGTGCATCTGCGAGGAGTTTGAAGAGCAGGCCGCGCAACATCCGGAGACCGTCGCCGTTTCCTGCCGGGGGGAACAACTTTCGTACGGCCAGTTGAATCTCCGGGCCAACCGGCTGGCACACCACCTCATATCGCTCGGGGTGGGACCGGAAGTGCCGGTGGGGATCTGCGTGAAGCGTTCCACGGATATGATCGTTGCACTGCTCGCCATCCTCAAAGCCGGCGGAGCATTTGTCCCTCTCGATCCGGCGTACCCGCCGGATCGCCTGAAAGGGATGGTGGCTGACACGGGGCTACGACTGGTGGTGACCGGGCCGCCTCTCGACGGCGATCTGTTCGGCCCCGGGATCCGGCGCGTGTCCTGTGACACCGATACATTAGACGGCTGCGACGGGAGTGATCCCGGACGCAGGGCGAACGGGGCCCATGCGGCGTACATCATGTTTACCTCCGGCTCGACCGGCAGACCGAAGGGGATCGTCGTCACGCACAGGGCGATTGCGAGCCATTGTTCGGTGTGCAGAGAGACATACGGGATCGGTCCCCGTGACAGGGTCCTTCAATTCGCGTCCCTGAGCTTCGATCCTTCCGTCGAACAGATCTTCACAGCCCTGACCGCCGGGGCGCGCCTCGCCCTCCGGGGTGAAGAACTCTGGAGTGCAAAGGAACTGTACGAGCAGATCGTGGCGCAGGAGTTGACAGTAGTGAACCTTCCGACTGCGTACTGGAACGAGGCCGCAATGGACCTTCCGGGTCCCGGTGCTGCCCCGGCAGCCCATTCTCTCCGGCTCATGATCGTTGGCGGCGAGGCGATGATGCCGGGCGCGCTCAGGCAATGGAGGAAGACGTCGTTCGGCGCCGTTCGTCTGCTGAATGCCTATGGCCCGACAGAGACAACGGTCACCGCGCTCCTGTACGACTGCGGCGACCTCCCCACAGAGGAGCTGGGAGCTTCGACGAGAATCCCGATCGGTCGTCCGCTCCGCAATCGGTCAGTGTATATTCTTGACCCGGACGGCGCTCCTTCCCCGGCGGGGTTCCCCGGAGAACTGTACATCGGCGGGCCGGCGCTGGCAAGGGGATATGTGAACCAGCCCGGGCTGACTGATGAAAGGTTTGTCCGGAATCACATTGATTCGTCTGGAGGGTCGGTACTTTACAAAACTGGGGACCTTGTCCGCTTCTGTCCTGACGGAAACATCGAGTTCCTCGGACGTGTGGACAGGCAGGAGAAGATAAGGGGATTCCGCATCGAGCCGGGTGAGATCGAATCGGTACTCCGTGAGCACAGGGGAGTACACGATGCCGTCGTGGTGGTCCGTGACGGCCCGTCGGGTGAGAAGCAGATTGTTGCCTACTGTGCGGCTGCAGGGGGAGTATCGATTTCTGTCGGGGACCTCACGGCCCTCATGGCTGAGAGACTTCCGGCCTTCATGCTCCCCTCCGCCATTGTCATGCTGGAGCGGTTGCCGCTCACGCCGAACGGCAAGATCGACCGGAGTGCCCTGCCTCCTCCCCCGGCGGCGTCCGGACGGCCTGCCCCGGGTTACGTTGCCCCGCGCGATCCCCTGGAGGTCGGGCTTGCAGGGCTGTGGGAGTCGCTCCTCGGCAAGAAGCCGATCGGGGTGCACGACAATTTCTTCGAGCTGGGGGGACACTCACTGCTCGCAGCGAGGCTCTTTGCTCAAATTGAAAAACTGACAGGAAAGTACCTCCCGCTGGCAACTCTGTTCCAGGCACCGACGATCGACGGCATTTCAGCTCTCCTGCGGCGGGAAGGGAGGGGGTCAACATGGTCGTCTCTTGTGGCGATCAAACCCGCCGGAGACCGGCCTCCGTTTTTCTGCGTGCACGCGGCGGGGGGAAACGTGTTGGGGTACCGGAGCCTCGCCTCCCACCTCGATCCCGATCAGCCGGTGTACGGCCTTCAGGCGAGAGGACTGGACGGGGCGGATGTCCCGCTCGAGTCAGTGGAAGAGATGGCGGGACAGTATGTGCGGGAGGTCCGCGCGCTGCAACCGGCGGGACCATACTATCTCGGCGGAGCCTGTACAGGTGGAATCGTGGCTTTCGAGATGGCGCAACAACTCGTTGCCGGCGGAGAGGATGTCGGCATTCTGGCGATGTTCGACACGTTCGCGCACAGCCATCTCAGATCGTTGTCCGGGAGTGAATTTCGACGGTTTAAACTGGAGAGCACTGTCGAGCGCCTGAGATACCATTCCGGGAATCTTCTCTTCAGGCCGGGGCGGATTGACTACGTCCGGAGGAAAAGCAAAACCCTGATCCGTCGACTCAGGACACGCCTCTGGAGAATCAGGCAGAAGCCCTTCACCCGGATGGGGATTCCACTCCCCAGGTCGTTGCAGAGAGTGGAAGAGTATAACATGCAGGCGATCGTGAATTACCGGCCACGCCCCTATCCCGGCCGGATCACGCTGTTTCCTCCGAGTACCCGTTCTGTCGGGGAGTTCCCCGATCCGGAACAGGGTTGGGGGAGCCTTGCACTGCGGGGGGTCGAGATCCATAAGGTGACGGGGGACCACCTGACAATGCTTACGGAGCCCCACGTCGAGGTTGTGGCGCAGAACCTGACGGAGTGCATCCAGAGGGCGCAGGAACAGAGGTCGAATCCCGCCGTGAGCCATGGGAATGAATGCTGAGTCCGGACCGTTGGCACCTTCGCTCCGGAGTGTGGAGTCCCTTCCGGAAGATGGGGAGGTGCACGTGTGGCGGATCTCTCTGTCGCCTGAGGGGGCGCGGTTGTCAGCCTTTGAAAGCGAGCTTTCGGAGCATGAGCGCGAACGGGGGGGAAGATTTCATTACCCTGCCGACGCGGAGAAATTCATCGCGGCTCACGGGGCCCTGAGGACGATACTGGGTGCCTATGCGGGCATACGACCACGGGAGCTCGTGTTTTCGCGCTCCGCCTTCGGAAAGCCCTCGCTCATACGGGTGGAGGAGGCCCGCGCCGGGCTCAGGTTCAACATGGCGGACTCGGGTGAAGTCGCGCTTGTGGCGGTCTCAAACGGCAGGGAGGTCGGTGTCGACATCGAGCGGATGAAGGCCGGGGAGGACCTCGCCGCTACGGCACTCCAGTGCTTTTGCGGGGCTGAATTGGACCTGTTCCGGGCGGCTCATCCGGACCGCCAGGCTGAAGTTTTCTATACATTCTGGTCCCGGAAAGAGGCCTATATCAAGGCGAGGGGAGAAGGGATGTCCCTGGTACTGAGGAATATCGACGTGTCCGCCGTCCCCGTAATGCTCGACCGGCGATGGACGCTTGAAGATCTCACGGTGGACCCGGGGTACAGGGGAGCAGTCGCCCTGGACGGGAAAATCATCAGTGTCACATACCGCGCGATATCCATGACCGGCGCAGCAGCGCCGGTGTGAAGAAACCACAACAGGGAGCATCATGTCTCAGGAAAGCGAAACGCTTAAAGAAACAGACGAGGGGGAACATGCGGGGAGCCCGCACCCCGACGCAACGAAGGTGATCCGCATTGCCCCCTCCAAAGGCTGGGTGCCGCTCAGACTGAACGAACTCTGGGAGTATCGCGAGCTCCTGTATTTCCTCACCTGGAGGGACATCAAGGTCCGTTACAAGCAGACGGCGCTCGGGGCAGCCTGGGCGATCATACAGCCGGTTTTCACGATGGTGATCTTCAGCCTCTTTTTCGGAAGACTTGCGAAGATGCCGTCCGACGGTGTCCCGTACCCGATATTCAGCATGGCAGGCCTGGTCCCCTGGACATTTTTCGTGTACGGACTGTCGCAGGCGTCCAACAGTCTTGTGGGGAGTCAGAACCTGATCAAGAAGGTCTATTTCCCGAGGCTGGTCATCCCCATTTCGAGTCTCTGCTCGGGGCTTGTGGATTTTGCCATCGCGTTCGTCATCCTTTTTGTGATGATGTTCTACTATGGGATTGCCCCGGGGTGGAATATCCTCTGGATCCCCGCTTTCATTCTTCTGACGCTGGTGACATCCCTCGGGGTCGGGCTCTGGTTGTCGGCGCTCAACGTCGAGTACAGGGACGTGCGTTTCACGATCCCCTTCCTGACGCAATTCTGGATGTTCGCGACACCGATCGCGTATCCGAGCAGCCTCCTCAGCGAACCGTGGCGCACAGTCTATGGGCTGAACCCCATGGTCGGTGTCGTAGAAGGGTTTCGCTGGGGGCTCCTTGGAACGCAGACACAGCCCGGTCCCATGGTCCTTGCTTCTGTCGGCGCCGCCATTTTCCTTATGATTACCGGGGCTTTTTACTTCCGGCGGATGGAACGGACGTTTGCCGATGTCGTGTAGCATGAGTGTTATTGCCCGCCCGGGGGGATGAACTGATATTCCCCGGCTCTTTCGGGCACTCACTTAAAGTGTTATATTGTAGCGTTTATACGATTATAATTTACGGGGAGAGCGCCACTTCCAATGAACCAGCAGCCTTTCAACGCCGAAGTCTACAGAGGGAAGAATGTCCTCATTACCGGAGGACTTGGTTTTCTGGGGAGCAATATCGCCAACCAGCTCGTGAAGCTTGGCGCGCACGTCACGATCGTGGATTCTCTCAACCCCCGGTACGGCGGGAACTGGTTCAATCTCGACGGTATTCGGGACAAGGTGACGGCCGTGAGCGGCGATATCCGGGATGAAGAGCTCATGACCGGGTTGGTGCGCGGAATGGACGTCATCTTCAACCTTGCCGCGCAGGTAAGCTACATTGACAGCAGTTCCATCCCGTTCGAGGACTTCGACGTGAATGGCAGAGGGCAGCTCATACTCCTCGAAGCGTGCAGAAAAAACAACCGTGGCGCCTGCGTCGTGTTCTCAAGCTCGCGTCTGGTGCTCGGGAGGATCATCGAGGACCCGGTCACCGAGCGGCATCCCACGAACCCCCTGAGTCTCTATGGCGCGCACAAGCTGGTCGCCGAAAAATACCATTATATGTATTTCAAGGACTACGGGATTCCCACTGTCGTTCTCAGGCTCACGAATCCCTACGGTGACCGCCAGCAGATGAAGCATAGCAAGTACTCCATGCCGGGATGGTTCATGCGCCTGGCGATGGAAGGAAAAGAGATATCCATTTTCGGTGACGGAACGCAGATCCGCGATTATGTTTATGTTTCCGACGTTGTGGACGCGTTCCTCCGGGCGGGGATGACAGAAGCGGCGCACGGCAGGACGTTCAACTGTGGTTCCGGGAGATCATACCAGTTCCAGGAGATGGTCACTGCGGTCGTGGGTACCGTGGGAAAGGGAACCGTCCGGCACGTGCCGTGGCCCGAAAACTACGAGCGCGTTGAAACGGGCGATTTCCGGACCGATATCTCCGCACTTTCGGGCGCAACGGGATGGGAGCCTGTCGTCCCGCTCGAAGAGGGGATACAGAGGATGTTCGAGTACTACAAGGCGAACCGTGCCCACTATCTTTTCTGACACCGTGAACTTCGTTGATCCGGCTTCTCCCGACTACGGCGGACCCTGCCTTGTCATCGGCGAAATCGCGCAGGCCCACGACGGAAGCCTGGGGTTCGCGCACGCATTCATTGATGCGATCGCGGAGGCAGGCGCCGGTGCCGTGAAATTCCAGACCCACATTGCCGCGGCGGAAAGCACGCCGGGTGAGCCATGGCGGGTGAAATTCAGCACGCAGGACGAGAGCAGGTACGCGTACTGGAAGAGGATGGAATTCACGGAGCCCCAGTGGCTGGAACTGAAGAACCATGCGGACACGCGCGGGCTGTTGTTTTTCAGCTCCCCCTTCTCTCTCGAAGCAGTGGAGTTGCTCCTTCGGGTAGGAGTCAGGGCATGGAAAATCGCATCCGGGGAAGTGGGGAGGTCGGCGACATTCGAGCGGATGGCGTCCTCCGGCCTGCCGATGTATCTCTCGACGGGGATGAGCCCGCTGGAGGAAATTGACGGGGCGGTCGAAATGATCAGGTCACACGGCCTCCCGCTCGTGCTGTTCCAGTGCACAACCGCATACCCCTGTCCCCCTGAAAAAGTGGGACTCAACCTGATCCCTTTTTTCAGGGAGCGCTACCGGTGCGCGGTGGGACTCTCGGACCATTCGGGGACGATCTATCCCTCGCTTGCCGCGGCGACACTGGGAATCTCGGCCCTTGAGGTCCACGTGACTCTGAGCAGGGAAATGTTCGGTCCGGACGTCCCCGCCTCCGTCACAACAGGTGAACTGAGGGAGATCGTTGCGGGGCTCAGGTTCATCGAGGCGATGAAGGCTCACCCCGTGGACAAGGACTCGATGGCCGCGGAACTGAAGCCCGTGCGCGCGCTTTTCACCCGGAGCATCGTTGCGCGCGTGGATCTCCCGGCCGGGACGGTGCTCACGGCCGACCATCTTGCGTTCAAGAAGCCCGGGACCGGAATTCCCGAGAAGAATGTCCAGCGTGTCCTTCATCGGAAGCTCACGAGGACAGTTGCGGCAAACACAATGATCCTGGAGGAGTATCTTGAGTGACACTGCGAAACGTAAGGTATGCGTTGTTCTTGTCGATCGTGCGAACTACGGGCGTCTTAAACCGGTGATGCGCGCCATCGCCGACAACCCGGCGCTGCAATTGCAGGTCCTTGCCGCCGGGACCATGGTTCTGGAGCGGTTTGACCTGCCCGTGCGCGTTGTGAGGGAGGACAACTTCACAGTGGACGGCGAGGTGTATATTGAGCTTGAAGGATCCACCCCGGCCACGATGGCGAAATCCGTCGGTTTTGCGATGGTCGAGTTCGCGAGCGAGTTTCAGCGGCTCAAACCGGACGTCATCCTGCTGATAGGTGACAGATATGAGGCGCTGGCGGCTGCGATAGCCGCGGCATACATGAATATCTGCATCGTCCACGTGCAGGGGGGGGAAGTCTCGGGTTCGATCGACGAAAGCGCACGGCACGCGATCACGAAGTTCTCGCATTATCATTTCCCGAGCACGAAACGCTCGGCGCAGTATCTGATACAGATGGGAGAACGCCCCGAGACGATCCTGGGCATCGGCTGCCCGGGGAGTGATATCGCGCGGGTGTTCGACCGGACGCTGGATCCGGACATCGTGAATGCCCGGGGGTCCGGCGCGATCATTGATGTGCACCGGCCGTACCTGCTTGTGTTATTCCACCCGACGACGACGGAATACGGCGGGGAACGGAGACAGATGGAGGAGATCCTCGAGGCCCTTCGGGAAATAGAGATGCAGTCCATCCTCCTCTGGCCCAATATCGACGCGGGGTCGGACCACGTGACAAAAGCGATCCGGGTGTTCCGCGATCACGTGAAGCCTGACTGGCTCCGGACGCTGATCAATCTTTCGCCGGAGAATTATCTGAAAGTTCTGGCCGGTGCAGCCTGTGCGGTCGGGAATTCCAGCAGTTTCGTCAGGGACGCGAGCTATTTCGGAACCCCCGTCGCCCTTGTCGGCAACCGCCAGGACGGCCGTGAAACAGATGTCCATGTGAAACGGGTCCTGCCGGTCTCGCGGGAAATCGCGCTCTGCGTGAAGGAACAGTTGAAGCACGGGAGGTACCCGGTGAGCGCGCTGTACGGGGACGGCTATGTCTCCGGGCGGATTTCGGCCGCCATGGCGAGCCTTGAGCCGTACGTCCAGAAGAGCCTTGACTATGTTCGCCGGGAAGCGGTCGCCTGAGACTGCCATGCATCAAACGATCACATCCTGAGAGAAAGAACCCTTCATATGAGCAGCATTGCCATTCGTGCCGAGCACCTGGGGAAAGAATTCCACATCATGGGGGAAAACAAAGGGTACGAAACGATCCGCGAAAAACTGACGAGCGGGGTTGCCTCCGGTTTGAAGCGGGTGTTCCGGCCTTCGTCGGGGAGCCGGAAAAAGGATCAGGGGACGTTCTGGGCGCTCAAGAACCTCGACTTCGAGATCAAGCAGGGAGATGTGGTCGGCATTATAGGGCGGAACGGGGCGGGGAAGAGCACCCTGCTGAAAGTCCTTTCCAGAATCACGGAGCCGACCACGGGATTCGCCGAGCTGCACGGACGCCTGAGCTCCCTCCTGGAAGTGGGGACGGGTTTTCACCCCGAGCTGACGGGACGCGAGAACATATTCCTGAACGCCGCAATCCTGGGGATGCGGCGCGCGGAGATCGAGAGGAAGTTCGACGAAATCGTGGCATTCTCCGAAGTGGAGCGGTTCATCGATACGCCGGTGAAACACTATTCGAGCGGCATGTACCTCCGCCTCGCGTTTGCCGTGTCGGCGCACCTCGAACCCGATATTTTGCTGGTGGACGAAGTGCTTGCGGTCGGGGACGCCTCGTTCCAGAAGAAATGTCTCGGGAAAATGGAGGATGTCGCGAAGGAGGGCCGAACGGTCCTGTTTGTCAGCCATAATATGGGCGCAATCAGGTCGTTGTGCACTTCGGGCATCGTTCTCAACGGGGGGGAGATCATCGAATCGGGCGAGATCAGCAAGGGGATAGAGACGTACTACCGTATGATCGGCGCACTCGGTGACGCCTCGGCGGAAGGCGCAGTCGGGGGAGCGGGAGGAAAAAAGGGGTTCGGTCTCGTGGTATTGAACAAGGGGCGGGGAAACACCGTGGCGCAGTCCGAGGTCTTCAGCGTCGCCACGCGGCTGCATGTCGACCAGAATGTCAGCGGGTTTTCGCTCTTCTGTTATCTCGAAGACATGCAGGGACGGCTCATCGTCCGTTCCCGCCGCGAAAGCAATGACCTCGGGTTCAAAACCGTCCCGCTGGGGACTTACGACATCTCGCTCAAGGTCCCACCTCTCTGGCTGAACCCGGGACTCTATTCGCTCTATTTCAAGGTTCTCTACTGGGGGGAGCGCGCGTCGGCGAAACATCTTTCGGATAAGTTTCCGCTCGACATCGAGGGAACCGACAGCCGGTCTGATGCGATCCTGCATCCGACCGTGGACTGGTCCGTGGGGGTTCGCGAAGAAATTGCGAAGAACTGAAACCCGGATGCGCGTCCTTGGCTTGATACCCGCGCGCGGGGGCTCGAAAGGCGTTCCGCGCAAGAACATCAGGATGCTCGGCGGGAAGCCGTTGCTTCAGTACACCGCTGAAACGGCGCGTGCCGCGCGTCTTCTCTCGCGGGTCGTGCTTTCCACCGACGACGAGGAGATTGCGGAAATCGGAAGGGACTGCAAGCTGGAAGTTCCTTTTATGCGTCCGACCGAGCTGGCGGCGGATGCGACGCCAAGCCTTCTCGTCGTCAAGCATGCGCTGGAGTGGCTCGGGAGCCGCGGTGACCTCTTCGATGCGGTTTGTCTCCTGCAGCCCACGCATCCGTTCCGCCAGTCCGGCGACATCGATGCCTGCATAGCGCTGCTCGGTGAGAGCGGGGCCGACTCCGTTGTCACGGTCCTTCCCGTTCCGCCGGAATACAACCCACACTGGGTGTTTTTCAGAGGACCGGACGGCGCGCTCCGCCTGAGCACGGGAGAATCAACGCCGATCCCCCGGCGTCAGGATCTTCCACCCGCATTTCACAGGGAAGGCTCTGTGTACGTCACATTGCGGGATGTCGTGTTGAAGGGGGGTTCTCTTTTCGGGGACCGCGTGATCGGTTATCCGGTGGACCCCGGGAAAAGTGTCAATATCGACACACAGGATGACTGGGCGCGGGCGGAGAGGCTGCTCCGCGAGAGCACTTTGTAGCGGCGTTTGGACCTGGCGGGTGCCTCGCTCTGTTCCCGCTGTGCCGGAAATCACGAATGTTTGCAGGGTTTTTCCGTTCCTTTACTTGCTGGACTGGAAGTTCCCGTCCGGTGCGCATCATGAACGAGTCTACGGGAAGGAATGGACCGGATCAAGTATCTCCTTGTCGTGCCGGATGGCGTCGGCATCCGCAATTTCTTCTGCACGCGGGTCATCGACCGCCTTCTTGAATCAGGCCAGGTGGTTGTCTGGCACGCGCTTCCGAAAGAAAGCGTGGCACCGTTTCAGGAGCGATGGGGTGAGCGTGTGCGGTGGGTGGAGCTTCCGCCCATCGTGGACGGACTGGTCGAAAGGCTCTTCCGGCAGGCGAAGATCTTTGCCCAGATTTACTGGCAGCAGAAGGACGGTCCCGATGTGCAGCTGAAGCGCAGGCGCCCCCCGTCCCGCCTGAAAGCAAAAGCCATGTACATCGCCGCGCGCCTGCTCGGGCGGGCCTGTTCGTTTCCCCGCGGCATCCAGTGGCTGGACCGGATGCACCAGAGGTCTGCGTACAACGCTCCCCACACGGGTGCGTTCTTCTCGTTTCTCGAGGCGGAGCGGCCCAGCATGGTATTCTGCACCCACCAGCGTGCACTCGAGGCCGTCCCCGCGATGCTCGCGGCGAAGGCACTGGGTATCCGGTCGGCGGTGTTCATTTACTCCTGGGATAATCTCCCCAAAGGGAGAATGGCCGTCTATGCCGACACCTACGTGGTCTGGAGCGAGTTCATGAAACGCGAGCTCCTTCAGTACTATCCCGACGTCTCTCCCGGGAGAGTCGATGTCGTCGGCACACCTCAGTTTGAGGATTACTTCAACAGTTCGCTCATCGTGCCGAAGGAACGGTTCTTCGAAGAGCTCGGACTTGACGTCCGTCGTCCCGTCGTCTGTTTCTCGGGGAATGACATCACCTCCCCGTTCGATCCGGTGTATCTTGAAGATCTCGCTGATGCTCTGCTCCGGGTCCCGGCAGGGGAGCGTCCCCAGGTTCTCTTCCGCCGCTCGCCGGTGGATACGAGCAACAGGTTCGACGGTGTGCTCGAGCGTCACCCCGAGATCGCCGTCTCCGACCCCCGGTGGCTGCGGGTCAAGGACGACAACTGGGCGCAGCTTGTCCCGACGAAGGAAGACGGGACGCTCCTTGCGAATGTCGTCTATCACTCGGACGTGGTGGTGAATGTCGGCTCGACGATGGGGATGGATTTCGCGATATTCGACAAACCGGGAATTTACGTCAACTACAATCCCAAAGGTCGCGCGGGAGAGTGGGATATCCATGAGGTCTACCGGCTCCCTCATTTCATTCCCGTGCACCGGATCCAGCCGGTGTACTGGGCCGGTTCACCGCAGGAGCTCGGAGACCAGGTTTTGCATGCGCTGAAGAACCGGTACGAGAAACAGGAAGCGCGGAAGGCGTGGCTGGACCTCATCGTCAGCCAGCCGCTCGATTCCGCCTCCGAGCGCTTCGCCGGTGAGATGAAGAAAATTGCCCTGAACGGTAATCCAGTGACGGTGCACGCAGGATGAAACTTTGCTTTGAATGCTCCGAGTATCCTCCGGGTACTCACGGGGGGCTCGGGAGCCTCGTGCAGATACTTGCCAGGGCGCTGGCAAAGGCCGGCCACCAGGTGCGTGTCGTCGGTCTTTATGACGCGGGATACGCCGCACCGGACTACGAGGAAGATCAGGGTGTTTCCGTCTGGCGTCTCCGCGTGCCGCCGGGCCGCTGGGGATGGGTGAGCGCGCGCCGCAGTCTCTTCAGGCTCGTCCGCGGGTGGTGCATCTCCGGAGACGTCGAACTGATCGAAGTGCCGGATTTCGGCGCGCCGGCGGCCGGCTGGCAGTCTCTCCCCGTTCCCGTCATCGTCCGGCTGAGCGGGTCCGCCAGCTTTTTCAGAAGCGAGATGGGCCGGCAGCCCCGATGGCTTACGTACCGGTTGGAGCGGGCGTCGATCCGGAGGGGCGACTTCATCCTCTCCTCGAGCCGCTATATCGGGGCGAGGACAAGGGCGGTGTTCGGGATACGCTCGGAACCCGACGCGGTCATCTATAACCCCGTCGATCTGCCGGACCTCCGCACCGGGACCCGGCGTGATCCAAATTCGGTCTTCTTTGCCGGGACGCTCGCGGAGAAAAAGGGAGTGGTCTCGCTTGTCAGGGCCTGGCCGGAGGTGATCAAGGGATGGCCCGGGGCGGTCCTCCATATCTGGGGGAAGGACGGGGATGCGCCGGGGGGAGGCTCCATGCGGGACTTCCTGGCTTCGCTCCTTCCTCCGGCCATCGCAGGGAGCGTGCATTTTCACGGGCACGTGAAGCTCGAAGTCCTCCTGGACGCATTTCAGAGTGCGGGGATGACGGTTCTCCCCTCGTATGCCGAAGGATTCGCATTGACCCCGCTGCACGCCATGGCGGCGGGATGTCCCACGATCTATACAACAAGGGGGAGCGGCCCGGAATTGATCGACAACGGATCCACGGGTATGCTCATCGACCCCGATCGGCCCGACGAGATCGCCCGTGCACTCCTTGCGTTGCTTCAGGATCCGGATCTCGCCGCGCGCCTCGGGGAGAAGGGGCGGCGGCATGTGGAAGAGTCGTTCTCCTTGCCTGTGCTACTTGCCCGGAACGAGGATTTCTACGGTCGCTGTCTCAAGGAGTTCGGGCTTCACCGGCACAAGCGAAGGAGAAAGCAAATCCATGCGGTCTGAATTTCTGATCTTTGGCAAGCCGGTAATCGAAAAAGAAGAGCAGGATGAAGTCCTTGATTCCATGCGCAGGGGATGGCTCGGTACGGGTCCGAAGGTCGCAAAGTTTGAAAGAGACTTTGCGACGTACAAAGGAGCCTCGTATGCTGCAGCGCTCAACTCCTGCACGGCTGCCCTGCATCTCTCCCTTCTTGCGCTGAACCTCCGGAAGGGGGATGAAGTGATCACTACTCCCATGACGTTCTGTGCGAGTGTGAACAGCATTATCCATGCGGGAGCGACCCCGGTCCTTGCAGACGTCCGTCCCGATACGATGAACATCGATCCGGACGAGATACGAAAGAAGATCACAAGCCGGACCAGGGCGATCCTCCCTGTCCATTTCGCGGGGCGCGCGTGCGACATGGATGCGATCATGGCGATCGCGGGGGAGCACTCGCTCGCAGTTGTCGAAGATTGCGCGCATGCCATCGAGACCGAGTACAGGGGGCGGAAGGCCGGGACGATCGGTGATTTCGGCTGCTTCAGCTTCTACTCGACGAAGAACGTCGTGACGGGGGAAGGCGGGCTGGTCATCACACGGAAAGCGGAAGACAACGACCGGATCAAGGTGCTCGGTCTTCACGGGATGAGCAAGGACGCGTGGAAGAGGTTCAGCGACGCGGGGTTCAAGCACTACGATGTCGTCGAGGCGGGTTTCAAGTACAACATGATGGACCTGCAGGCGGCGATAGGCATACACCAGCTCTCGCGTGTCGAGAAAAACTGGAAGAGACGGGAAGCCATCTGGCAGTCCTACAAGCGCGCCTTCTCCGGGCTTCCGGTGGATCTGCCGGCGCCCGTGGAATCAGGGACCCGTCACGCCTACCACCTGTTCACGATCCTCGTCAATGCGGAGCGGGCCGGAATAAGCCGCGATGAGTTTCTGGACGCCATGACGCGCGAGAAAATCGGCGTCGGGGTCCATTACAGGAGCATTCCCGAACATCCGTACTATCAGAAGACGTTCGGATGGAGGGGGGAAGACTACCCCCATGCGCTGAAGATCGGACGCGAGACGGTGAGCCTGCCTCTCTCGCCGGGGCTGAGCGATGCTGATGTGAACGATGTCGTTGCGGCCGTCGGAAAACTCGCCGGGGGAACCGCCGGGTGAGTGACGATGGAAACATACTCTCCTCCTTCAGACTCGGCAGCGATGATCGGAGTCTTCTCCAGCCGCCCGGTCCGTCCGATCCGTTGATCCCCGGCGTCTCTCTGGTGATGTGCACGTACAAACGCGCCGGAAGCCTGAAGGGTTTCCTCGCCTCTCTGGGAGCACAGGAGCTTCAGCCCCATCGTCTCATCATCGTGGATGCAAGTCCGGACGGGGAGACCGAGAGGCTCGTCAGGGGATGGTCCACCGGGAAGCCGCTCGCCCGTCTCATGCTTTATTTCAGGGTCACCGGGCCGCTCAAGGGACTGACGCGCCAGCGGAACTTCGGGGTCCGATGGGTCGATACGGATCTGACAGTGTTCTTCGACGATGATGTGGTTCTGAGGCCCGGCTGCCTTTCGGAGATGGAAAGCGTGCACCGCCGTCTGAAAGAGAAAGTGGCGGGAGTGGGGGGCTACATGGAAGGGAGCTTTCAGCCGACCAACCGTCTCTGGCGGATGCGCCGGTTCCTGGGAATTGTGTCCGACCTACGCCCGGGGAGCTACCAGCGCTCCGGCATGTCCGTCCCCTGGTCGTTCTTGCCCCCCACCGGGGAGGTTGTCGAGGGGGACTGGCTCCCGGGGGGCGCGACGATGTGGAAAACAAGCGTGGTGCGGGAGACCGGTTTCAGCGAAGCGTTCGAGGGGTACGCCCAGGGGGAAGATCTGGACTTTTCGCTCCGGGCGCGCCGCAAAGGGAGCCTCGTGATGGCCGGAGGGGCGAGGTTCCTTCACCTGTTCGACGAGGGGGGAAGGCCTTCTCATCAGAAGCTGGGATACATGGCGGTGTACAACCGCTATCAGATCCAGAGAAGGGGGCTCGACAATCGATCCCGGCTCGACGTGGCGCGGTTCGTGTATGCGTGGGGTCTCGATACGCTCATGCTCGCGCGGAACTTCGTTGTCCCCCGCAGGGTCGTGCCGACTCTCCTCCACATGCGGGGCCGGCTGAGGGCAAGCATGGATCTCCTGAAAGGTGAGGGGCCCCGATGAAGACAAACGCATCACTGTTGATGTTCTGGGACTACGATACCCAGTGGGGGGGGGATCGTTCGCGCACGCCCGGTGGGCCCAAGGACTGGGGCCACCTCGAATTCGGGAACACGGACCGCCTTCTCGAGCTGCACGCGGAGTACGGAGTCCCGGCCACATTTGCGGTGGTGGGGGCTGCGGCGCTTCCCGGTGAGCGGCCGTACCACGACCCGGCCCAGGTGAGGAGAATTCATGCCTCCGGGCACGAAGTCGCCAGTCACTCCTTCCGTCACGAGTGGCTTCCAGGCCTGGATCACGCCGGCCTCGTTGAAACGCTCCGCGCGAGCAAAGACGCTCTCGAACAGTGCATCGGCGCGCCGGTCAATTCGTTTGTTCCTCCCTACAATCAGCCGTTCGACTACCCGGAGGGGATGGCGATCAGCATTGCTGAGAGGAGGGAGGCGGGCCGCCACCGGACAGGTCTTGGGGATCTCTGCGCCGCGCTCAAAGAAACCGGATATGCATTCTGCCGCGTCTCCTACCGGACCGTCGCGGAAAAGATATGGGAAATTGTCTCCCGGAAACAGAAGGACGCACCTGCCTCCATTGAGGTGATCCGCGGGATCCGATGCACACGCATGAACGCCCCCGGCGGGTTCAATGCGCAGGCGCACAGGGTGCTGGATCTCTGCGCGTTGACGGGGGGGATCGTCGTCGTCGGAGGGCATCCGCATTCGCTCCATGCCGGGAACACACAGGATGAACGGATGCTCGTACCGTTCCTCGCGCACGCCAGGGATCTTCACAAACAGGGGATGCTCCGTCTCCTGCTCCCGCGTGACATAATCACAGAGGGTAGTTGATGAACGTGTGCGCCATATCGTTCAAGCCATGCTGGCAGGATGAGACCGGCCGCTGGTTTTCCGACGGCGGGTTCCCCCTTCAGATGTCGGGGATACGGTCCCTATTTGACGGGATGACGTTGATCATCACCGGCTCCCGGCCTGCGGGAGGGGGGATCCCGCTCCCGGTCGATGCGACAATCGTGCCGATGAGGCTGCCGGACGGCTGGAACCTCCGCCGCAAAATATCGTTTGTGACGAACATACTGTACTACGTCCGCATCATCACTCCCTACATCCGGCGGGCCGATGTGGTCCACCTCCCCCTTCCCGGCGATATCCCGTTCCTCGGGATCCTGATCGCCATCCTCTTCCGCAAACGGGTGATCGCCCGGTACGGGAGTTCCTGGGTCGGGACATCCCAGGAGACCATGATGACGAGAATGACCAAGTTCATCATGCGGTCGTTTGCCGGCGGAAGAAATGTCATGATAACCACGGGCGAAGGCCCGGTTCCCCCGGCCAGGGGGGTGTCCTGGATCTTCTCCACCGCACTGACGTCGGCGGAACTGGCTTCCATCCCCTGTGATCCCGCCCGTCCACCCGGCGACCCTCCCGGAATTGCATACGTGGGGCGTCTCTCGGATGAGAAGGGGGTCGGCAATCTCATCGCCGCGCTGGAGATTCTCATGCGGGAAGGGTACAGCCCCATGCCGCAATGCTGGATCATCGGTGGTGGCCCCAGGAGGCGTGAGCTGGAAGAGAAAGTGACGCAGGCAGGACTCGGCGCCCACGTGCGCTTTGCCGGACAGCTGGACCGTCCCGCTCTTTCGGCAAAGCTGCAGAATCTCGACTTCTGCGTTCAGCCTTCGCTCTCGGAAGGTTTCAGCAAGGCCTGGCTTGATGCGTTTGCGCACGGGCTTCCGGTTCTGGCGTCAGAAGTCGGGGCGGCAGGTCCGGTGATAGGAGGGGACGGCGTCCGGGGATGGCTCGTTCCCCCCGGCGACGTCCAGGCCCTGGCGGCGCAGCTCCGCACTGTTCTCTCCGGCCCCATCGACTGGCCCTCTCTCCGCCGCCGGTGCCGGGAGTATACCGAGAAGCGGACGCTCGAAATCTGGGCGGCCGAGATCGGGAGGATCAGCGCGTCCCAGTGGGACATGAAACTTGTCGGGGGGAAAATCCGCCCGTGAACGAAACCATGCGCGGGGTCAGGGTTGCTTTGCTTTCGGGGGGACTGAGCCAGGGAGGTGCCGAGAAGCAGCTTGTCTATATGGCGGGCGCTCTTCTCCGGGCGGGCGCGGACGTCAGGGTGTACTGCCTGACGCGCGGAGACCACTACGAACGAGCGCTCCTTTCCCTCGGGATTCCCCCCGTGTGGATCGGCCGCTTCGGAAATCCCGGCGCACGTGTCGTCGGACTTGCCTCGGCGCTGCGGGACTTCAGGCCCCACATTCTCCAGTCGACGCATTTTTTTTCCAACCTGTATGTCTGTCTGGTCGCCCCTCTCTACCGGGCGGTTGCGATCGGAAGCATCAGGAGCGATGTGTACCAGGAAATGAAAGCCAACGGGCGATGGGGACCTCTGCTTCTCAGAATGCCCCCCGCCATTATTGCGAATTCGTTCACCGCACGGCGGAATGCGGAAAGACTCGGCATTCCCCCGATGCGGATTGAAGTCCTCCCCAATGTTCTCGACCTGGCAGAGTTTGATGCGGGGGGAGGGTCCGCTCCGCGTCCGGGCGGGGAAGGCCGGCCGCCGGTCGTGATCGCAGTATGCCGTCTTGTGGCGGCGAAGAGGCTCGACAGGTTCCTGAGGGCGCTCGCGCTCGCCCGACACGAGATGCCGGGGATCAGGGGCGTCATCGTCGGAGAAGGCCCGGAGGCCGACGGACTGAAATCGCTGGCGCGCGAGCTGAGCCTGCTTCCTGACGGGGTCAGTTTTCTCGGAAGAAGGGATGACGTGGCGGGCCTGCTGCGCAGCTCGGACATCGTTGCGCTCACGTCGGAGCACGAAGGCTTCCCGAATGTCGTCCTCGAAGCCATGGCCGCCCGTCTTCCTGTTGTGACGACCCCTTCCGGCGATTCGGGCGTCATCGTCCAGGACGGCGTCACCGGCTTTGTCGTCGAGGGGGACGACATCGCGGGGATGGCGCGCAGGATCGTCACGCTGTCGGCGTCCGCGGAGCTCCGCAGGACGTTCGGCGAGGCAGGCAGGGGGAAGGTCGAGCGTCTCTACAGTGCTCATGCGCTGGGGGGGATGCTCCTTTCCACGTACCGGTCCATCGCCGCCAGGCTCGGCCATTCAGGCCTGGCCGGAATGCTGTCAGTCAATGAACCATCGCAGGAGAAGGCGCTCGCATGACCACTGCAACGCTGACGAACCATATGGTGATTCCCCGTCCGCGGATTCTCTCGCGGAAGACGGGGCTCACCGCCGCAGGCAAATGGGGTATCTTCTTCATCTTCTGCACTGCCGCGTGCACCGGCCTCTCTCTGGTTGCGGGATTCATGACCGGCCTGGCCTGCATGACGGCCATCGCGTTTTTGGCGGCGATCCTGGGATTGTACAGGCCCGCGGTCGGACTGATAGGGGTCAGCATGCTCTGTACGCTGGACACGCTGGACCGTGCGCTCCTCTTCACGGGCGGGCTGTTCCCCTGGAATACCTTTAACTACTGGCTTCTCGTGGTGATGTTCCTGTCGATAGCGTTCCTGATGAAGCTGAACGATCCCCAGTCCAGGCTGCTGGAGCTGGCGGTGATCATTCTGCTGTTCGGATTGCTTTTCACTCCGGTGCTGGTGGACGGATTCGAGACCACGCTGAATGTGGCGACGTTTTTCGGAATACTCGTGTATTTCTCCCGGAATGCCCGCAATGATTCTGCCTGGTTCTGGCAGGCCGTCGTCTCGGGGATTATCGGGGTGGGCCTGGGGTGCGCGTATATTCTTGGGATGTCGCACTTTAACCCGGTCAACGCCAATGCCTGGGCGTATTTTCCCCTGACGGCGATGTTTGCAATATGCCTGGGTTTCCGGTTCGCCCCGCGCCGCGGAAAAGGACAGCTCCTCCTCGCCCTCCTCGCCCTTGTCAATCTCGTCTGGATATTCCTGAGCGGCAGCAGAGGGACGCTCCTGGTGGGACTCGTGTGCATGGTCTACCTCATCGTCAGCATGCGGAGCAAGGTACAGAAGATCGGTTCGATCGTGTTTGGAACTCTGCTCGCACTCTTCATGATGGTGAGCTTCACGGCCCTGAATGAAACCGCGGTGCACAGGATCACCAAGCTGCTTGACCCCGAGCAGTCGATGACCGGACGCACGAGCGGCAGGTCTGATCTGGCCTACGGCGGTTTCCTCCTGTTTCAGGAACACCCGTTCGGCGTCGGAACGGGCGGGTTCACGGTCGCCTGGGCAAAGATGGGGTTCCGTGAATCGCTGAGCGGGTACGGCTACGGTGCGAGCAGGGAAGCCCATGCCGGATGGATCAAAATTCTCACGGAGAACGGGTTTCTCGGTGCCCTCGCGCTGGCGGCATTCTCCATTTCCTTTACCGTTCTCGGCTGGCAGAAGAGGCGTTCAGGCCTCTTCACCGTCGGCCTGTTCGTGACCTGTGCGCTCTGTGTCGCCTGGGTCTCCACCGAGTTTGCGGCCAAAGGGCTCTGGTTTCTTGCCGCCGGGGGGACCGCCCTCCTCAATATGAAGGGAGCTGCCGGGATCCCGCCGGCGCCTCCCCCCGCCCCAGCCCCTGCCGTCACCCCGCAGGAGAGCAGCTGACAATGCGACTTGCGATGTTCACAAACAAATTTCCGATTAAAGGAGACACTTTTCTGGCGCGGGACATCCGGAGCCTGATCGAGGCCGGCGTGTCCGTCGACATTTTTCCGATGCACAGGATCGACGACGGTCTCTGGAAATGGACACCGGAGATCCTCGACGAAAAATCGTTCCCGCGCGAACAGGTGCGCGGTTTGACCCCCGTCGATGCCCTGAGAGAGCTCAGCCCGTCCTCCGCGGGTCACCTCCCCGGTTTCCTGAGCGAAGCCGCGGCGATAAGCAGGTCCGCCATGAGGTTCGGCACCGGGCCCCTGATGAAGACGGCGTACGTGCTCCCCCTTGCATGGGCCTGGAGCCGGCGCTACGGTGCACGGTACGATCACATCATGTCGTACTGGGGGAACTATGCGGCTACATGCGCGTACCTGGCGCACCGTCTGACGGGGAGGGACATCCCCCTCTCGATCCTTCTCCATGCAGGGACCGACCTTTATCGGAACCAGGTGTATATGGAAGAAAAGCTCCTGTACGCCGACAACGTCTTCGTCGTCTGCGAGTTCAACAGAGAGTTCCTCCGCACGCGGTTCCCGCGGATTTACCCTGCCATCGAAGGGAAGATCAGGCTCCATCACCTCGGGCTCGATTTTGCGGAGCTCCCGTTTGTCGCAGGCGGGCGGAAGCCGAACACCGTCCTGTGCGTCGGCCGGTTCGACAGGCTGAAAGGGTTCGATTATGTCCTGCGTGCCGCGGCGGAACTCCTGCGCCGGGGGCTCGACCTGGAGGTCGAGATAGTGGGGGACGGCGATCAGGCAGGTGCCTTGAAATCCCTTGCGCAGGAGTCCGGTCTGGCGGGCCGGGTCCGCTTCCCGGGCTGGCTTCCGTTCCGGGGGGTGCAGGAGGCCATGCGCACCGCCACGATTCTCGTCCACCCGTCGGCCGATATCGGTGATGCCGTTCCGACGGTCATCAAGGAGGCGGCCGCCCTCGGTCTGCCGGTCATTGGCACCAGCGTCGCCGGCATCCCCGAGCTCCTCGACCAGGGGAGATGCGGCATCCTTGTGCCGCCGCGTGACGTGAAAGCGCTCTCCGTTGCGATGGAGCGCCTGCTGAAGGATGAGGCGCTGAGACACCGGTACGCCGCCGATGCCAGGGCGTACGCCGAGAAAAAATTCGATCTGTGGGCGAACGGACGTTCCCTGGCACAACAGCTTGTCTCGACCGTACGGGGGGCGCATGTCACTGTTTGAACAATACATGCGGTTCAGGGGGTATGATATTCCGGGAGCTTCGAAATTTCTCGGGGATCTGTCCCGTTTCACGAGGGAAGAGCTCGACCGCCGGCAGATGGAGGCCGCCTGGGCAATCGCGCGGTTTCACCACGCGAGCAATCCGTTGTACCGCTCGAAATTGAAGGGCCCGCTCCCGGCCCGGTGGGAGGATCTGCCGATCATGGGGAAGACGGACTACCAGACCGCCCTGGGGGGTATTCTCACGGACGGGATGAACGCGGGAGACCTGTACACTTCGAGCACGTCCGGATCATCGGGGCACCCGTTCACGTTCGCGAAGGACAAGTTTGCCCACGCCTGCAGCTGGGCGTTGATCCGCCAGCGCTTCGGCTGGCACGGAATCACGCTGTCGTCCCGCCAGGCACGTTTTTATGGGATCCCGCTCGACCTGCGGCAGTACGCGGCGGAAAAGCTGAAGGACCGCCTGATGAACAGGGTCCGTTTCCCGGTCTTTGATCTGTCCGACGAGGCGCTTGACCGTTTCGCCCTCAAATTCAGGAGGAATTCGTTTGACTACATCTACGGGTACACGAATTCCCTCGTGATATTCGCGCGTTACATCCACCAGAAGGGGATCGACCTGAAAGCGTGGTGTCCCACTCTGAGGCTCTGCATCGTCACATCGGAGACATGCACCCCGGAGGACAGGGCAATCCTCGAGCAGGGGCTCGGTGTGAATGTCGTGATCGAATACGGCGCGTCGGAAGTCGCCGTCATCGCCTTCGAGAATCTCTCCGGAGAGCTGATTGTCTCGGAGGAAAATCTGATGCTGGAAATCGTCGATGAAGGGGGAACCGTGCTGCCGGACGGACAATCCGGGTCGATTCTGATCACGGACCTGCACAACAAAGCGTTGCCGTTCATACGCTACAGGATCGGCGACCTGGGAACTCTGGGACCCGCGGCGGCCGCCGGCAGCGCCGATGCCCGGAAGCGTCTCAGGTCTCTGGAGGGGAGGGTCAATGACACGATCCTCCTCCCAAGCGGAAAGCGTGCGGCGGGGATGACATTTTACTATATCTCCCGGCGGATACTGGAATCCTCGGGGGTGCTGAGGGAGTTCGTGATCCACCAGCGGGGCATTGCTGATTTCGAGTTCGAGGTCGTCACCGACCGCCCCCTGGAACGGCCGGATGAGGATCTGATCCACGGCATACTCGACCGCTACCTTGAGCCCGGACTGAACCTCAGGATCCGCCGCGTGCAGTCGATCACGCGTCCCGCGTCGGGGAAGATCAAGCATTTCTATTCCGAGCTGAACACATGAGGGCCTTCGCGCTCGGATATCATGACATTCTCGATGGCGGCGGTCCGGATTCGAGCGGTTTCCCGGGCGCGACGGCGGCGCGCTACAAGCTTGAGGCCGAAGAGTTCAGCGCCCACCTGAGCGCGATCGCGGGTGTGAACGCGCCGGTCCTCGCGGACGCACGGACGCTCGGAACGAAATCCTCCGGGGCGGTCCCCGTGCTCCTGACGTTCGACGACGGAGGCGCGGGAGCCCTTGCTGCCGCCGACCGCCTCGGCCGGCACGGCTGGGGGGGGCATTTCCTGATCACCGTCGGCCGCATCGGGACAAACGGGTTCCTGGACAAGGAGGGGGTGCGGGAGCTGAGGCGTCGCGGCCATGTCGTCGGAAGCCATTCCTGCACTCATCCGGAGAGGATGTCCGTCCTCACTCCGGAGGTGCAGCGGGAAGAGTGGACAAAGAGCGTCCTCATACTCTCGGACTTGCTCGGCGAACAGGTGGACGTGGCATCCGTCCCCGGGGGGTATTATTCCTCCGCCGTCGCCCGCACGGCGTCGGCGTCGGGGATACGCACGCTGTTCACCTCGGAGCCCACGTCACGGCTGCACGACGTCGACGGATGCCTCGTCATCGGCCGGTATTCAGTGCTGCGGGGGATGGCCCCTTCTGTTGTCGCCGCCATCGCGTCCGGCGGCATCTCTCCGCGGCTGGGACAGGTGCTCCTCTGGAACGCAAAGAAGACCGCCAAGGTCCTCGGCGGCGAGAGCTATCTGAAAGTCAGGAGATTGATCGTCTCGCGGGGGAGGCAGTCATGAGCCGTCCTCCCCGTCCGGATGAGGTGCTTCCGTTCGTGAGCCTTATCATGCCGGTCAGGAACGAGGGGAAATTCATCACGGAGTGTCTTGATGCGGTTATGGGGCAGGATTATCCCCCGGACCGGCTGGAAGTGTTCATCGTCGACGGGATGTCGACCGATTCAACCCCCGGCATCGTCCGATCGTACGAGGGGCGTCAAATTCCCCTCCGCCTGCTGGAGAACCCGGGGAAGATCGTCCCGAAAGGGATGAATGTCGCTCTCGCGGAGACAAAGGGGGAGATCATCGTCCGCGTCGACGGCCACTGCAAGATTGCGCCGGACTACGTGAGTCGCTGTGTCGATCACATTCGCACGGACCACGTCGACGGCGTCGGGGGGCCTGTCCGGACGATGGGGGGGACCGGGACCGCCCGGGTAATAGCTCTTGCGATGAGCTCCCCTTTCGGCGTCGGCGGTTCTGCGTTCAGGACCGTGACTGACAGGACAATGCTCGCAGACACCGTCCCCTTTCCGGCGTACACGCGCTCGATCATCGACCGCGCCGGTCCCTATGACGAAGAGCTTGTCCGGAATCAGGACGACGAGTACAATTACCGGCTCCGGAAACTCGGCGCGAGAATTCTCCTGGCGGCCGATATCAGGTCCGAATACTACAGCAGGAGCTCCATCGGGTCCCTCTGGCGGCAGTACTATCAGTACGGGTACTGGAAAGTGCGCGTCCTTCAGAAACACCCGCGGCAGATGAAAATGCGCCAGTTCGTCCCGGCGGCATTCGTCGCATCACTGGCGGTCGCGCTGGCGGCCGCACTCTGGTCTGTCCCGGGGATGGACGCGCTCCTCGTTATCGGGGGTTCCTACATCGCCGCGAACCTCTGCGCCGCATTCCTGACCGCCCGCAGAGGGAGCATGGCCGACGTGCCGCTCCTGATCGTTGCCTTTGCGACTCTCCACATATCGTACGGACTCGGATTTCTGGTAGGGCTCGTGAAGTTCCGGGGCCGCTGGCAGGACCGGTCACATGCACGACAGTCTCTTTCACAACCATCCCCATGATGATGAGAGAAAACTTTCTTCCGTTTGCGCTTCCCGACCTGGACGATTCGGAGCTCGCCGAGATCCGTGAGGCCCTGAACTCCGGCTGGGTGACGACCGGTCCGAAGACGAGGCAATTTGAGTCCGAGTTCGCCTCGGTAGTCGGGGCGAAGCACGCCGTCGCGGTCAATTCGTGCACCGCGGCGATGCATCTCGCGCTCGAGGCCATCGGGCTGAAAAAGGGGGACGAAGTGATCACGACTCCGTACACGTTTGCGGCGACGGCGGAGGTCATCCGGTATTTCGACGCGCGTCCGGTGTTTGTCGACGTGGAATCCGGGTTCTTCAATATCGATCCGGCGCTTATCGAGCGGGCTCTGACGGAGCGGACGAAAGCCATCCTGCCGGTCCACATCGCGGGGCTCCCTGCGGAGCTCGACCGGGTGCATGAAATCGCGAAGCACCGCGGCATCCCGGTCATCGAAGATGCGGCGCACGCGTTCCCGTCCCGTTACAGGGGAAAGATGGTCGGCGCCCTCAGCGATGTGACATGCTTCAGTTTTTACGCGACAAAGACGATCACGACCGGCGAGGGGGGGATGATCTGCACGGAGAGCGACGCGCTGGCAGACCGTTGCAGGATGATGGCGCTTCACGGTATCAGCAAGGATGCCTGGAAGCGGTACACGGCGGAAGGAACGTGGTACTACGAGATCATCGCGCCGGGCTACAAATACAACATGACCGATGTGGCGGCCGCGATGGGTCTTGCGCAGCTCCGGAAGGCCCGGAAAATGCACGAGCGGCGGAAGGAGATCGCCCGGATCTATCATGAGGCGTTCTCTCCAATCGGGGAACTTCAGGTCCCGGGGGACCGGGCCGATGCGCAGCATGCGTGGCATCTGTACATGCTCAGGCTGAACCTCGACCGGCTCCGCATCAACCGTGCCGGGTTCATGGAGGAGTTGAAGAAACGTAACATCGGGGCGAGCGTGCATTTCATACCGCTCCACGTCCATCCGTACTACCGCGACACGTTCGGGTACCGTCCGGAGGACCTGCCTGTCGCATACCGGGAATACATGCGCGAAGTGTCGCTCCCCATTTTTTCGAAGATGAGCGGTGAGGACGTTCAGAGCGTCGTCGATGCGGTCACCGCTATAGTTGTGGCGAACCGCCGCTAAAGCGGCGTATCGCCGGGGCATCGGACAAATCAATCACGAAAGCAGGGATATCACATGCATGCACTGGTTACGGGAGGCGCCGGGTTTATCGGTTCCAATCTTGTCGAAGCGCTCGTCAAAGGCACGCATCGCGTGCGGGTGCTCGACAATCTCTCCACGGGGAAGCGGGATAATCTGAGCGGTCTCGGGGGGGAGATCGAGATTGTCGAAGGGGATATCAGGAGCTATCACACGGTCCGCGAGGCGGTCGAAGGGATCGACGTCGTGTTCCACGAGGCCGCGTTGCCGTCCGTGCCGCGGTCCGTGCGCGATCCCATTTCGTCCAACGCCGTCAACGTGGACGGGACTCTGAACATCCTCTACGCGGCAAAGGACGCCGGTGTGAAGCGCGTCCTGTACGCATCCTCCTCTTCGGTCTACGGGGATACGCCGGAACTGCCGAAACACGAGGGGATGACACCCAACCCCCAGTCCCCGTACGCGGTGTCAAAGCTGGCCGCGGAGCATTATTGCAGGGTATTTGCGGCCCTGTATGGACTCGAGACTGTGGCGCTCAGATATTTCAACGTGTTCGGACCGAAGCAGGATCCGGCCTCCCAGTATTCCGCCGTGATCCCGAAGTTCATCAAAGCGCTGCTCGGCGGCAGGCAGCCGGTGATTTACGGCGACGGTGAACAGACGCGGGATTTTACGTTTGTCTCCAACGTCGTCGATGCGAATCTGCGCGCCGCCACCGCCGCCTGCAGGAAGGGGCTCGCGATGAATTGCGCCTGCCATGACAGGATATCCCTGAATCAGCTTGTCGCCGAGATCAACGGCATCCTGGGGACATCCCTGAAACCGGTGTATGAGGCACCGCGCCCCGGGGACATCAAGCACTCGTTCGCGGCAATCGATCTGGCGACACGCGAAATCGGCTATACCCCGTCCGTGGACTTCAGGACCGGCCTGCGGAAGACTGTCGAGTGGTACAAAGCGCGTCTTGGCGGTTGAGCGAACAGCAAAATGATTGATTCCAAGTCATTTCCCCGGGCAGTGCATCGTGCCGCGCATCACAGTTAGTCCGGGGGAAATTGCCGATGTTTAAGTATCCTTATGGAGGAGAAAGCCGAATTCCATATCCTGTCCAGCGCGCGTTCTCGCAGCGTATTGTCGATATCCTGGCGTCTGCCGCAGGACTTCTTCTGTTGTCCCCGGTGTTTCTTGTGGTCGGGGCCGCGGTCAAGCTGGGTGACGGCGGACCGGTGTTTTACCGGACGAAGCGTGTGGGAATCGGGGGAAAGCTCTTTTCCATTTACAAGTTCAGGAGCATGCTGCAGGGAGCCGAGAAGATGGGTGGCGGGTTGACTGTCAGGGGGGACCGGCGCGTCACGCGCGCGGGACGCCTGCTCCGTGAATACAAGCTTGACGAACTTCCTCAGCTCCTCAATGTACTGAAGGGGGACATGAGTCTCGTCGGGGCGCGGCCGGAGGACCCCGGGTTCGTCGCACGGTACACTCCTGAACAGCGGGAGATCCTCCGGTATCGTCCGGGGATCACCAGCCCGGCGTCCCTTCATTACAGGAACGAAGAGGAGTTGCTGGGGGAGGGGAACACCGAAACGCTCTATCTCGAGAAGATTCTGCCGCACAAGCTGTCGATGGACCTTGCGTACCTCACCCGGCGGACGGTGCGGTCGGACCTGGTCGTCATCTTACGAACAATCGGGGGGATCCGTTGATGAAAAAACGATTGGAGATGCTCTCCAGGCTGAGAAACCGCGACCTGCTGATTGTCGATATCCTGCTGATCTCCCTTGCACCCTGGATCTCCTTCTATATCCGGACAGAGAGCCTTCACGAGCTTCGTCTGTACATCAACCCTCTGGCCATATTCATGGTGCTGGACGGCGTGTGCAAGCTCGCCATATTCTATGTGACGGGCCTGTACGCCCAGTACTGGCGATATGCGAGCGTACAGGAGCTCGCGACGCTGCTCCGCGCCACGATCCTGGCTGCCATCGCCGAGGTCATCCTCTTCTTCGTGGTCTTCACCCCCATCGGGATCATCCCCTACGGATTCCCCCGCTCGCTCCCCGTGCTTGACGGACTTCTCGGGATGCTCCTCGTCGGGGCGATGCGCTTCACCATCCGCCTCGTACAGTCATGGCAGACCCGGTCGGATGAAGGTTTTTCGATGAAGCCCGCACTCATCGTCGGTGCCGGCGTCGCGGGTGCCATGATCGTCAAAGAGCTGCAGGTCAACCGGCATCTCGGCCTTCTCCCTGTCGGGTACATCGACGACAACCTCGAAAAAGTGGGGAAGAGCATCCACGGCGTCCCCGTGCTCGGGACCCTGAAGGAATTTCCGAAGCTCCTGAAGCTGCATCACGCACAGCAGGTGATCATTGCGATGCCGGCGGCATCCGGGAAGAAGGTGCGTGAGGTCGTCCAGGTGTGCAAGGAACACGGAGTCACGAGCAAGATCGTCCCGGCGCTGTTCGAGATCCTCCGCGGCACGGCGCGCGTCGATCAGTTCCGGAATATTCAGCTGGAAGATCTTCTGCGCCGCGGTCCCGTGAAAACCGACACCAAGAGCGTTGTCGCGCTGCTTCATGAATCGCGCGTGATGGTCACCGGAGCCGGAGGGTCGATCGGTTCCGAGGTCTGCAGGCAGATCAAGGAATTCGGCCCGACGGAGCTCATTCTCGTGGGTCACGGCGAGAATTCGATATTCAGGATTGCGCAGGAGCTCACGGAACACCCCAAGAGAGGCGTGTCCATCCGCACCGTCATTGCCGATATCAGGGACAAAGACAGGATGGACAGTGTCTTCGCAGAGTACAAGCCGAATGTGGTCTTCCACGCCGCGGCACACAAGCATGTCCCGTTGATGGAGGTCAACATTTCGGAGGCGGTGACGAACAATGTCCTTGGGACGCGCAACCTCGTGGAGCTCTCCGAGCGCCACGCGGTCCAGAGGTTTGTCATGGTCTCCAGCGACAAGGCCGTCAACCCGACAAGCGTGATGGGTGTCTCGAAGCGGATCGCGGAGCTGATCGTGCAGGACGCCGCAAAGCGCGTGGGGAAGACGTTTGTCGTTGTGAGGTTCGGGAACGTTCTGGGAAGCAGCGGAAGCGTTGTTCCCGTGTTCAAGCGTCAGATCGAGATGGGCGGGCCGATCACGGTCACCCACCCGGAAGTGAAGCGCTATTTCATGACGATCCCCGAGGCCGTCCAGCTTGTGCTCCAGGCCGCAACGATGGGGACGGGGGGAGAGACGTTCGTCCTGGACATGGGCGAACAGATCCCCGTTGTCGAGCTCGCGCGGGACATGATCCGTCTGAACGGGCTCGAAGAGGGACGCGATATCGATATCGTGTTCACGGGCCTCAGGCAGGGGGAAAAAATGTATGAAGAGCTCTTCTATGAGGGGGACAGGATCGAGCGCACGAGCCACGACAAGATCATGGTTTGCCACAGCAGGATGGAACATGATGTCCCTGTCTCTATGGGAGAGGGACAGGTGAGCATCCATCAGCACATCGTGAGCGGCATTCCAGGCTACGAAGACTCCCTGGCCATGGACGTCGACACGATCATCGAAGCAGCCCATCAGGGTTCGGAGAGCATCGTGACCCGGCTCTTCGTGAAGCTGGTTCCGCAATTCCGGACGCCTGACATTGCTGCCGACGCCGATGAGGCGATCGCCCGGATGAACGACAGGAGTGTGCACCACATCGCCAAGGCCTGACGGAGGGGCCGCGCCAGCCTCTTGCAATTCAGCCCTGATGGCCGTATCTTCAGTGCATGCCGAGGGTGCTTGTCATCGACGACGACGAGATGGTGCTCGCGCTCGTCCAGCGCATTTTGAGCCTGGAGGGGATCGAAACTCTGACGACCGCCGATGGCCCGCAGGGGCTGACGATATTCAGGGAACGCCACCCAGACGTGGTTCTCCTGGATCTTGCCCTTCCCGGCATGAACGGTCTGGAAGTGCTCCGGAAGATCCGGCATATTGACGGGAAAGCGAAGGTCATCGTGGTGACCGGATCGGGGTCAGACGAATCAGTGGAAGTCGCGCTTCGGTACGGTGCCTGCGATTTTGTGCGCAAACCGGTGGATTATGCTGATTTTGTCCGGAGAATCAAGGCCGCCTTGCCTGCGTGAAAGCCGTCCCCACCGTTGACTTTCCCCCCCGAAATCGATAAATATTAGTCCCCTCCGCACTCTTTGGTACCGTGTGTAGCCCTGGTTTCCGGCAAACGTCGGATCACTCCGGGGATCGCCGGATGGTCTGACGCGGCAACGACTTTTGGAAGGTGGCTCATGTTCAAGAATGGGACGATTCAGGATGTCATCGTACGCAACCTGACGAAGTTCATTGACGACCGGGGGTGGCTCTCGGAGCTCTTCCGGAAGGATGAGATTCCTGCAGGGCTTTATCCGGCCATGGGGTATGTCTCGATGACGGCGCCCGGTGTGACGCGGGGTCCTCATGAGCACGCCGACCAGGCCGACTGCTTCGCATTCCTGGGTCCATCCAATTTCAAGATATTCCTCTGGGACAACCGGGCGTCCTCACCGACGTACATGACCCGCCAGATCGTTTTCGCGGGAGAGGATGCGCCAAGGTCTCTCGTCATCCCGCGGGGGATCGTCCATGCGTACAGGAACATCGGGGGAGGACAGGGGATGGTGCTGAACTTCCCCAACCGCCTCTATGCCGGGGAGGGGAAGAAGGAACCTGTGGACGAAATCCGGCATGAAGTAGACCCCGCTTCCATTTTCCGAACGGAGTGATACGATGCGCTCTCTCCTTGTCACCGGCGGCGCCGGGTTCATCGGCAGCAATTTCGTCCGCTATTTCCTTGAGTCGCACCCGGATGTCCGTCTCGTCAATTTCGACAAGCTGACATATGCGGGGAACCTGGACAATCTCCGGGACGTCCAGGACCACGACCGCTACACATTCGTTCGGGGGGACATCTGCGACAGGGATGCGGTTCAGGGTACGATAAAGAAATACGACATCGACGCGGTCGTGCATTTTGCCGCGGAATCCCACGTCGACAGGAGCATCCACGGCGCGGCCGTCTTCGTCACGACGAACGTGCTTGGCACCCAGGTTCTCCTGGACGCGGCGCGAGAGCAGAAAGTCGGGAAGTTCCTTCATGTTTCCACCGACGAAGTCTACGGGTCCCTCGGTGCGACGGGGAAATTCACGGAATCCTCGCCGCTTCACCCGAACAGCCCCTACGCGGCAAGCAAGGCGGGATCGGACCTTCTTGTCCTGGCCGCCGCCCACACCTTCGGGTTCCCCGCGGTCATCACACGATGTTCCAACAACTACGGGCCCTACCAGTTTCCCGAGAAGCTGATCCCCCTGATGATCGCCAATGCGACGGATGATAAGCCGCTCCCCGTATACGGTGAAGGGGCGAACGTCCGCGACTGGCTCTTTGTCCGTGACCACTGCACAGCCCTGGACGCGGTCCTGGAGCGCGGGCGCAGCGGAGAGGTGTACAATATCGGGGGCGACAGCGAATGCCGCAACATCGACATCGTCCGGCTTCTTCTCGGGATACTCCGGAAACCGGAGAGTCTCATCACGTTCGTGAAAGACCGTCCCGGGCATGATCTCCGCTATGCGATCGATGCGTCGAAAATCATGAGCGAGCTGGGCTGGGCGCCGGCCGTGACGTTCGAGCAGGGACTGCAGCGGACCGTGGAGTGGTACATCAAACATGAGCCCTGGTGGCGGGGTATCATAAGCGGAGCGTACAAGCAGTATTACAGGGAGATGTATGAAGAACGGTAATCTCGGGAGCGTGCTCTCCGGTGTGGCCGCGATCCTCCTCACCGTGCTCCGGCCGGAAGGCGGTGTATCGCAGACCCAGACGCGGCGGCCGGAGACCGACATTGATCTTTTCGGTGACAGGGAGAAGAATGCGGCTGCAGCTGTCACAGTGGTTCAGCCGAGGGGTCCGGCGCTCGAATCGGTCATCGCGCCGGACCGCTATCATGTGGGCCCGTCGGACGTCTTCAGCGTCAATGTGTGGGCGAGTCCCCCGCTTGCCTATCAGCTCACTGTCACTCCGGAGGGGACGCTGATAATCCCCACGGTGGGGGAGGTGCAGGTCGCCGACCTCACGCTGACCGCGGCGAGAGAGAAGACCCTCGGGGCGATCAGGAAGAGGTATATCAGGAGCGAAGTGACGATGACGCTGGTGACCCCCCGCCCGATTCTTGTCGCGGTTCAGGGGCAGGTGCTGAATCCCGGGTCGTACGTCATGGCGGCGTACAACCGGGTGGACAGGGCCATCGAGGAGGCGAACCGTCTGTTGACCGGACAGTACTCCGGTGAACGCGAGGCTCTCAGGGCGAGATCTTCGCGAAGACGGATCATCGTCCGGCACAAAGACGGCTCCCGCGATGTCGCGGACATACCCAAGTTTCTCGCGACGAAGGACGAGCGGTGGAATCCGTATCTGCGCGAGGGTGATATCATCCTCGTGCCGGTGAACAACTTTGACAGGAACGTGATCGGCGTGTACGGCGAGGTGAACTCACCCGGCCGGATCGAGTATGCCGCGGGGGACA
>Ga0182011_10000516_pt1 | contig 33747 bp, 32 predicted proteins | sample 711E1DmetaG_FD_120481 | JGI IMG/M metagenome (GOLD analysis project Ga0182011, IMG submission 120481) | Permafrost microbial communities from Stordalen Mire, Sweden - 711E1D metaG | ecosystem: Environmental > Terrestrial > Soil > Wetlands > Permafrost | place: Sweden: Stordalen | collected...
AGTTTGGCAAGGTTTATCATGTTGACTTCGGAGAGAGGGGGCGAGTCATGGAAGTTCCTAAAAAAATAAGATATATTGAGGCAAAGCTTGGATTGAGTTTATTCCCTACACAAGAAAGTTAAGGTGCCAGATAACGAGTCAGCAATTCAGTGATAGATATGCTGTTCCCATAAATGAATCCGACTTCGAAGAAGGTTCCTTCGAGAGATAAGCAACATAAGGCCAAATCGAATATTTACCGCCGACTGCAAGATAATCCTATATAAAGCGTGCCACATAAAATCAGATAAAATCGATGAGGTTCTGAAAAAGATAATAGATATTCTAGCTAATTAATTTTGTTTGCTTCCTTTCACAATCCCGATCACCTCTTCCGTCAGCCCGTACTGCCCAGGTACTGTCGATCAGCTCATCCGTCCTGGCTTTCAGGGACTTGGGCTTGGATGTCGTTAGCGCCTTTCCAGTAACGTGCTTTCGGGTGAGGTGCCGCGCGCGGTTAAACGCGCGGGTCGAGCCGGGGCGCCCTCAACGCCGGGTGGGCTTGGATACTTGACGGCGGAGAGGTTGATGGACTTGGGCAGAACTGGTTCTATTTTCTTGGTTTGTTCTTCGAGGGTTTCCTTTTCATTGGTCTCCGGTGATTTGCGAGCGAATGCAGGCATGAGCCGGAAATTGCCCTTCGATTTTATAATTTAACAAATATACCTATCGCGGGCTTGCTCGGGCGTGGGGGTAGTGAAGGAGATGAGGCGAATGGGATTCTACTTCTCGAGGACGCGCGCCTTATGTTCATAAAGCTCTTTGATTTTGGTGAAAGCCTCCGCCAGGCCCGCCTCTTGCCGCCACTCCGGGCTGTCTTTGACCAGCTTTTCCAGATAGTGGTTGGAGAACAGATTGCTGTTCTTGAAGGGGCGCGACTCTGGGGACATCTTGGCCCTTAGCCTGGCGGCAGAAATGATAAAAGTATCGAGTAGATTTTTTGGGATTTTATACGGATAATTTTATTAGAGCATGGCATTTTAAACATTGACGGCAATCTACAATTGCCAATCCATCCATCATTTTGTTCGGTGATTTCTCTGGGCGATCCTCTTGGCGAATCTGTCTTCCTGCAAGCTTTCGGCAAAAAGAGTCCTGTTCTTAAGATATTAGACTTTCTGATGGATAATCTCGGATCCGACTATTCCAAGACTGAAATCGCAAAGGGATGCGATCTCTCCCGCGGCACACTGTTCAGCGTCTGGCCCAGACTGGAGGCTATAGAATTGGTCGTTCTGACGCGAGAAGTGGGCCGGGCCAAGATGTACAAGCTAAACAAGAAAAATCCTGTTGCAGGAAAGCTTATCGAGCTGGACAACGCTATATCGGACTTTTATGCGACGAAGCTCATAAACTGCGATATCGGGATTGAGGAAAATGTTTCGGAGCCATATCTTTCATCAGCCGAAGAACAGCTCCCATCAAGAAAAGGGCCAATTTTGGGCGGAAGTACGAAAGTCTTAATATGATCGTATCCCACATATGGGATGCAAGAGTGAGTTCGTGCCCTTTACAAAAGTAGACGAAAAAGGCAGGGTGGTTCTTCCCAGCGAGCTTCGCACCAGGATGGATATCAGCCCTGGAGACGAATTCATCGTCGATGAGCTTGGCCCGGATGCCCTCGTTCTAAAAAAAGTCGATCTGCGGGCCATGATCGAGGAGATCATAGAGAAGGCTAAAGGCGTAGACCTGGACCGGCTGGAAGAAGAGATCGAGGAAGAGGCAAACAGGCTTGCCCGAAAGAAGTAATCATTGAGCAATCGGAAGAGGATATCCTTAGGTACAAACCATATTTTCCTGCAGGATCCGTAGCAGATGTGGTCCATGCGGCAACTTGTTTGCATCCCGGAGCTGTATTGATCTCCAATGATGCTCATTTCGACGGCATAAAAGAGGTTGGCATCATTGAGGTTTGGTCCATCACTGATGCCATCAAAAAGCTTCTCTAACGACGCTATTGCTTCATGAACTAATGCTCAAGCGTTATCTTCCTTTTCTCATTGCGAATACGATCCTCTGCAGCACCGTCGCATTCGCCAGAACCGCAGTTATGGCTATCGCCGCCATCAGCCACTCTGTATTGAAGAGCCCGAGAAACATTCCGGCATAAAGAAGCATAAGCCGTTCCAGCCTCTCCAGGAGCCCGCCCATCCTCTTCAGGTCGACGGGATCCGTCACAATGCCGCGGTGATCGGCATAGGCCCTCACAAAGCTGGTCATCAGCGCCCCGAACATGAGCACCATAAACCAGGCCTCGTTGGGCATATTCAGAAATTCCCCTCGGCCCACATATAATAGAAGACCAATATACAGCAACAGCTCCACATACCGGTCCACAACCCCATCGATGAAGGCGCCCCTGTCCGTGGCCTGATTGGTCGCACGGGCCACCGTCCCGTCCACGATATCGATAAACGCGGATAGGGCAAAGAGTACAAGGCCGTAGGCCAACTGGTGCATAATCAATGCGGCCAGGCCCAATAATGCCGGCACCAGCGAGAGGAGTGTCCAGGTGTTGGGCGAAAGGCCCAGCCGGGCCAGCCCTCCCGCCAAACGATCCGTTTTCTCTGATCTGAGATTGGCCTTGAGCATCTTCTATCGTCTCACAAACCCTTGATGAAAGTCTCCATCCTGTCCAGAGCCTCGATCAGCTCCTCCCGGGAGGTGGCATAGCTGCAACGCAGGAAGCCTTCGCCGCTCGGCCCGAAGACATTGCCCGGCACCACCGCCACCTTCTGCTCATGCAATAGGCGCTCGGCAAACTCCTCTGAAGATAGGCCCCACCTCTGAATGGACGGGAAGGCATAGAACGCCCCTTTGGGCTCGAAGCAGTCCAGGCCGATGCGATTCAAACCTGAGACGAAAAGACGCCTGCGCAGATCGTACTCATGCCTCATGTGCAGCATCTCGTCTTCGCCTTTTTGCATCGCCTCCACAGCCGCTACCTGCGCCATGGTTGGCGCACAGAGCATGGTGTACTGATGAATCTTGGTCATGGCACCGACTAGTACAGGGTCTCCCATCACATAGCCTACGCGCCATCCGGTCATGGCATGCGACTTGGAAAGTCCGTTCAGGATGATCGTCCTCTCCTTCATGCCTTCCAGTTGAGCAAAACTGACGTGGCTGCCGGAGTAGCTGAGCTTGGCATAAACCTCATCCGATATGACGATGAGGTCGTTCTCCACCACCACATCCGCCAGTTCCTCCAGGTCGGGGCGCGTCATTATAGCGCCGGTGGGGTTGTTGGGATAGCTGAGCAGCAGACTTCTGGTCTTCTCAGTCACGGCCCTGGCGATATCCTCAGGCTGCACCCGGAACTCATCCTTCAGGCGGGTGGGAACCGTCTTTGGCACTCCTCCCGCCAGGACAATATCCGGAGTGTAAGCCACGTAACAGGGCTCAGGCACAATGGCCTCATCACCGGGGTTAAGAGTGGCACGGAAACTTAGGTCCACGGCTTCACTCACGCCTGTAGTGATCAGAATCTCTTCGACCGGATCGTAATCCAGTCCCATATCCGTGAAGGCCTGATCGCAGATAACCTCCCTCAGCTCCGGCATACCCTTGTTGGAGGTGTAGTGAGTGTTTCCCGACTCCAGCGAATAGATGCAGGCCTCGCGCACATGCCAGGGCGTGACAAAATCCGGCTCGCCTACACCGAGCGAGATAGCTCCCTCCATCTCGCTAACCAGATCGAAGAACTTGCGTATCCCCGAAGGCGGCATGTCTCTGACAGCCTGATTTAAGTGCGTATCAGCATTCCAGGCGGGAATATTCTTGAGGCTCTGCTTCATGGAGTTATCACCAACCTCTTGGGCTTAGGCTTGTCGGTCAGGATGACGCCGTGCTCCTTGTAGCTCTTGAGGATGAAGTAGGTGCACGTCGATTGAACGCCTTCCAGAGGGGCGATCTTCTCCGCTACAAAGTAGGCTATATCCTTCATGGACTTGCCTCGCACGGTGATGGAGAGATCGTGGCCTCCGGAGATGAGCCGCACCGAATCCACCTCAGAGAAATTGGCGATCCTTTCCGCCACGGCGTCATAGCCCGTCTTGCGCTGCAGAGCCACCTTCAGCTCCAAAACGGCGAAGACGAGGCTCTGGTCGAGTTTCTCCCAGTTGATCAGAGTGATGTATTTTCTTATAATGCCCGCGTCCTCCAGCTCCTTAATCTCTCGGGCCACATCCGCTTCGGATCTGCCTAGCAGCGCCGCGATCTCTGAAGGCGCAGCCTTGGCGTTTTCGGAAAGGATCTCCAAAATCTCGTTCATAAAGTTCTATCTCTACCGCTGGCATTTAATTATAGGCTTTGCGCTTGCAGGAGTAGTAGCGATAATCATATACAATCGAAAGTTATTAATACTCTTATTACAACTGTATTAATATGAAACAGATGAAATGTCCCAAATGCCACTATGGATGGGAGACGAGGGTGAACAAACCTAAGGCCTGTCCCAGGTGCAAGACCAGGCTGGATATGAAGAAGATAAAGAAGGCCTGAATTCAAAATTCTGGCCCCATTATCGATATCAACCGTTGCGATGGTCTTTCGCTTTTCGCTCGACCAAGGCCTGGTTCGCCCCCCTGCCCGAAAGTGGGCAAAGGGACGAAACTGGCGTTTTGGATTCGGCCTAACGAAGGGAATTTGACCATCAAACTTTCTTAGAAAATAACTGAAGAATTGTGTTTTCAAATGGGATTCTCTGCAAAGATTTTGATTCGACACCGCTTTTTGCACTGCTGCCAGGGATAGCGGGACCATCTTTCGTGAGAAAGGGGAGTTTGTCATGAGTTTCATGTGGAGATATTGAGGCAGCATGACTTGATCTGGTTGTTTGGAGAAGCCCCGAGCGTGATTCGAACACGCGACCTATTGATTACAAGTCAATCGCTCTGGACCAGCTGAGCTACCGAGGCGCAAGATTCGATTATTTTGTATCTTCACTTAAAGGCTTTGCCCTGCGGCTCCCCCGTTCTTATGCCGGGACAATTTTTCCTGGCTTCGAAGGAGGGAATATTTCGTCCCGGGATGCCTGGAATCAAATTCGCAAAGCAGCCGCTTTGCCTCTATTCGGAAGTCATCCTCTAAAACAATATCGGGACGGCCAAGACCGTGCTTGATGGCAAAGAGCCTGATCTCCTTCTCCGGAATACGGCGCAAGGGCTTTATCCAGGGGATTTTCCCCTCTTCCCCAATGCCGTGGCCAGGCGCTAAGAGCCCGTTCAATTCGCCGCGCAGATAGCTTACGAAGACGTCTGTTGCCTCATCATCCAGATTATGGCCTGTAGCGAAAACGCCGGCTCCATTCTCCTGCGCGAGGGCCATGAGAAACTCCCTCCTCCTGTCCGCTCTGGCGTCCTCCCCGGGCGTCTGCAGAGAGGGGAGTCTCTTTTCGACGGCAGGAATCTCTAGCCGCTCGGCAATAAGCCGGGCAGGCTCCTCGGGAGCCATTCCTTCATCGACGAAGACCGCCACAAAATCGATGTCCCGCCGGTTCCTGAAGATATCCTTGAGGACAAAAGCCAGGACGGCGCCACCAATACCACCGTCCAGGTCCAGAGCCACACGCGCGCCCCGGCCGAAAAGCCCGGTCTGGCGCAGGCTTTCCCTTATCTTGCGGAAAACGTCCTCATCAAAGTGAGCCTGACATAGGCGCTTTCCCGAGTACTTTTGGTAGATAATGGCGGAAATCTGGCATTTGTCGCATCTAACCATTTCAACTCTCCAGGGAATCTTAAACTATCTTGAATCGGAGCAGTGCTGCCACGCCGCCCAAAGAGCGCAGCCTTTCCCCCGGCTCAAACTCTGAGCTGAAGATCACCACTTTTCCGCGCGCATTGCCCACTTCGCGCATGGTTTCATCCACCCTACCCCTGCGGGCCAGCTCATCGAGGACCAGGAGGGTCTCGATGGCACCGTAGTTCAATGCGGTTTGTACCTCTTTTATGCCATAAGCGGCTTTGCCGTCTTTGGAGATCTCCCGGAACAGATCTTCGATGAGCTTCGCTTCTCTTGCTATGCGGCTGGATTCAAGAACGCTCTTTACTGCGCCGCGACGCAGCACCTCCTGAAATCCGGATCTTCCAATGGATGAGGCATCGTCCATGGCAATCCTTTTGGCCAATTCCGGATAGCTGGAGTCGATCACTTTCTTCAGATCCTCTTTGGCAAAGCCGGGTCCCGCCAGAATCACCTCCGCGCCATCCTGGGCAGTTTGGTCAATGGCATCGGCCACATCCCGCATGAAGGTGGCGCGCGTGTCTTCGCCGCTGCCTTTCCCGCTGCCCATGCGTAACTCTGCCGCCATCTGCACTCCGAACTGCCGCAGAATGCCGATGGTGGCCTCACCCTCTTCTACCAGAGCCAGAACCACCTTCGGCCTTTGTGATTCTGCCACCGCTTCATCGATGCGCGCCAGCAGGTCCGGCCTCCAGTGGTACTTGAGTATGGACAGATCAGTTCCAACTTCGATATTCAGAGTATGATATGCTCCCACATCCATGCCTGATTTGATAATGCCGTGCAGCCGCAGCCAGTTGGAATAGATATGAAACTCGATATCTTCCACCTTAACCCCCAGGCGCACCGTCTTTCTCTCCATCTTCTCCGGCCGCACCTTATCCGCTATGGTCGGCACCTTTCTGTGGGAGAGGGCAAATACAAGATCGCCTCTCTCGATCAGATGCTGCAGATGCCATAAATCGTCTAGGGACTCGGGAAGCAGAGCTATTTCTCCTTCATCGCCGCGCAGATTTTTCTTCAGGACGCGCATGAGATCTACCTTCTTATCAAAAGGCTTAAATCATTGTGCATCCAGGCAGGGTATCGAGCCGCCATAACTCAGTTGGTAGAGTGTCTGGCTGTTAATTGCAAACCGAGCAGTTACCAGAATGTCACAGGTTCGAGCCCTGTTGGCGGCGCATTTCTTTTGGGCCTGTAGCTTAGTCCGGTAGAGCGCTCGGCTCATAACCGAGTGGCCGCCGGTTCAAATCCGGCCAGGCCCATTCAGTCATCCAGATAGGGTTTTTCTTTGCTTAATTCTGCGTAATGCTGCCTAATGCCGCTTAATGCTGTCATAAAAAATAGGGATGAGATTCATCTCTAAAAAAGCCGAGATTCTAGAGCCGCGGGATTTTCGGCCAGGGATTCGCCGATGCAATCAGGCGAGGCCAGGCGGCTCAGCTGTAACTTTGGCCAGGCTTTTCCAGGCCAGGATCTTCTTCTCGGATAGGCCTGTCTGTGTTGCTAGAATTTTGGCTTTAGCATTGATCAAGTCTTGCGAGGTCTTAATGCCGGCCAGGGCCAGCTTCTCCAGGGTTTTCGGTCCTATTCCAGGCACAGCCACCAGGCCGTCGCCATTTGCCTTTGCCGCATTCTTAGTCCCTTTGGCCGCCCCGGTTGGCTTTTTTTTTGTTCTTACGGTTCTGGCGGCTCCCTTTGTCGCTAACTTTACCTCTTTATTCTCAGGATCATTCTCGCCCAGGGCCTTCTTGGCCTGCCACTCCAGGAAGTTGCAGTGCGGACAGCCCAGATCCCAGGGCCTCTTGCCCTTGTTGATTATGCGAATATGAAACATGCCATGCTTCTCGCAGATTTTGTCTGTAACCAGTACCGATCCAAACCTGGGAAGAGGCAGAATAAATCTGCATTCCGGATATCCGGAGCAGCCGATGAAACGCGAGCCTCTATGGCCGCGCCGAATTATGAGCTCGGATTTGCACTTCTCGCAAGTGCCTACGATCTTATCGGTACGAAGGCCGTCCTTGAGAGACTGCCCAATGCCTTCCTGGTTCTGAGTCAGCTCATCAAAGACGGAAGTGAGCATAACCCTCGACTCCTCTATGACCTCGTCCTCCTTGATCTTTCGCTCCGAGATCTGAGTCATATCATTTTCCAGAGTCTGGGTCATCTCCGGCTTGGTAATCGTGGGCGCATACTTTTGCAGCGTGTCGACTACTGCGTAAGCGGTGTTAGTGGGCCGCATGGGATTGCCCTGCACATAAGCGCGGGCATAAAGTTTGCTGATGATTTCGTGGCGGGTGGACTTCGTTCCGAGACCCAGGTCATCCATCAGCTTGATGAGCTTGCCCTGGCCGTAGCGAGCCGGAGGCTGCGTCTCCTTGGCTTCAACATTATGACCAAGAACATTAAGGCGTTCGCCTTCTTTCAGCACGGGCAGAATGTGCTCCTCTGCCTTGCTGTAAGGATAATAGTATCTCCAGCCCGCCTCCACCAGGCGCGCCCCGCTGGCCCGGAAGGGTTCCGGACCTATATCGACCTTGAGGCTGGTGGCATCCCAAACACATTGGTCCGCCAGAGTGGCAAAGAAGCGCCGCACTACCAGCTCGTAAATTCGCCACTGATCGTCCTTGAGTTCACTCTTATCGACAGGAACCGTTGGATAGATAGGCGGATGGTCTGTAGTAGATCTCTTGCCGCGCGTGGGCACCATCTTCCCTTTAAGTAGCCGCTTCGCCTCTTCGGAAAAAGCGCCTTTAGTGAAAAGCCGGGTTAAGGCTACAAGGTCGATGGATGGCGGGTAGACAGTATTATCCGTTCTTGGATAGGATATGAAGCCGTTGACGTAGAGCCATTCTCCTATGCGCATGGCGTTGGAGGCAGAAAAACCGATTCCGCTGGCGGCCGAGATGAAGCTGGTAGTGTCAAAAGGAGCTGGCGGCTTTTCGATGCGAGGTTTTGTCTCGATTGACCTGATGATGCCAACCGTACCCAAGTTCGCTACGATTTTGTCAACTTCTGTCTTCTCCCAGATGCGGCCTTTGGCGTGCTGCACGCGAAGCTCTTTTTCCAGATCGGCATATATCTCCCAGTAAGCCTGGGAGACAAAAGCCTGAATCTCTCGCTCTTTATCGACTATGAGCGCAAGAGTCGGCGATTGAACCCTCCCGACCGAGAGGAACTCCTTGCCCAGCCTTCCGGAGGTGAGAGAAATGTACCTGGTCAGAGCTGCACCCCAGATGAGATCTATTATCTGCCTGGCCTCTCCTGATGCCGCCAGGTCAAAGTCCACTTTTCCAGAATCTTTAAACGCCTTCAGGATCTCATCCTTAACAATTGCGCTGTACCTGACGCGGTCTGCCTTTAGACCGGGATTTACCTCCCTGGCGATCTTCAGGGCTTCTACGCCGATGAGCTCCCCCTCCCTATCATAATCCGTGGCCACGGTTATGCGATCGGCCTGTTTCCCGAAGGTTCGAAGGGCTGCGATGATCTTCTCATTGATGGGGCGAACTACGATCTCCGCTCGGATCAAATCTTTGCAGTCCACCTTTTGCCAGTTATTGTATCCCTGAGGATAGTCTACTCCCACTATGTGGCCGCTCAGTCCCAAGACAACCTTATCGTCAAACTGAAAAGCCTCGACGCCTGCTACCCTCTGGGAGTGAGGCTTGCTTCCTGCCAGGATCTCTGCAATCCTCTTGGCAGCATCGTGCTTCTCCGCTATTATGAGATGCATTCCGCATAACCAAATCTTAGCATTGATTTAAATTTTTCCGTAAAAAACCGGCACTTCAAATCCGACAATCCTTCTATCAAGCAGATATGTCTATTTGATTGGGACAGGATTAGTCCTAATTTCGAAAAATATTTTCCTCGCATTATACATATTATTCAACCAACATGATTATTCGATAAATTCCGATTGTTTGTGTTTGAGGTATCGCGGGCAAAATCGCTTCAGGAAGGCCATTCTGTTCTACATAATGATCTATAAATGCACTTATGCAAATATATACCTTAGGCAAATTTTTAACTATGATGCATCTATTTATCAACAGACCGAAATAATATCATCCCACTTCGAGGATCGTCACCCCTCATCGCGATGGACAAAAATGAGGCCATTACGGTCAATATGCCCTGGATCGACCAAAGGTCGAGACGCATAGGATAGCGTAATTATAGATATGAATTAAGATATAATTTATTTTAACAATTTTGTCGATTATATCATTGCAGTGGCCACAGATTCTTATAATAAAGACAGTTATAATTATAGCACGCAAAAACTATAAGTAGCCAAGGTACATTAGAGAAAGCGGCGTGAGATTGTAATGGATTGCGAGGTGCCGGATATGATACCTTTAGCTTAGGCTATTATATCGTCGCTTCGGCACAGCCCGTCGTTACAGTTTTTGCTGCTAAAAAGGTAAAGGAGGATAACGAACGTGTCTGACAAGATAGACCTATATAGCGACCGCGGAGTTCTTTTGAAGAGCGACGTCGACCTGAGCGCCGTCAGCCCTCTCAAGAACGCGGCCATGCAGAGACTCATTTCTCTCACAAAGCGAACCGTAGCCGTTAATCTGGCCGGCATCGAAGGCGGTTTAAAGACCGGAAAGGTAGCCGGAGGCCGAAGGCAGATCAAGGGACGTGAGCTTAATTATGATGTTGTTGCCAATGCAGGCGCCCTTGCTGATAAGATCAAGACTCTTTTGCAGGTTACCCCTGGCGATGACACCAATGTCAAGGTGCTGGGCGGCGGCAAGCAGTTGCTTGTCCAGATCCCCACCATGAGGGTCAACGCAGCTTCTGAGTTCGTGGTCGGATTAACCGGCGCAGCTGCAGCCACAACCGAGGCACTCATCCAGCACTTCAAGGTCGGCATCGTTGAGGCACCTATGGTCCATGCCGCAGTCTGGGGCGAGTACCCACAGACCGTAGGCATGTCCGGCGGAAACGTCGCATCTGTTCTCAACATCCCCCAGAACGATGAGGGTCTGGGCTTTGCTCTCAGGAACGTCATGGCCAACCACCTCGCAATGATTACCAAGAGGAACGCCATGAATGCCGCCGCACTAGCTTCGATCTACGAGCAGATCGGCGAGTTCGAGATGGGCAATGCCTTTGGTATATTCGAGCGCCACCAGCTCCTGGGCATGGCATACCAGGGTCTGAACGCCAATAACATGGTCTACGAGTGCGTAAAGGCAAACGGCAAGACCGGAACCATAGGTACAGTAGTCCAGAGCACGGTCGCCAAGGCCCTTGAGGACAAGGTCATCAAGGCTGGCAAGAAGCTGCCCTCCGGCTACGTATTGTACGAGGCCAACGATGTATCCAAGTGGAATGCCTACACCGCCGCTGGCGTATTGGCTGCCACAATGGTTAACTGCGGCTCTCTGAGGGGCGCACAGGCTGTGTCCTCGACATTGCTGTACTTCAACGATATCATTGAGAAAGAGACCGCCCTACCAGGATGCGATTTCGGAAGGGTCATGGGAACGGCAGTCGGATTCTCGTTCTTCAGCCACTCCATCTATGGCGGCGGCGGCCCCGGTGTATTCAACGGCAACCACGTGGTAACCAGGCACTCCAGAGGATTTGCCATACCATGCGTAGCGGCTGCTGTTGCGTTAGACGCCGGCACCCAGATGTTCACACCTGAGATGACATCCGGATTGGTCGGTGCCATATACAGCGAGATCAAGGAATTCCGTGAGCCGATCGTATCGGTTGCGGAGGCTGTGTAAGATTAGGCGGCAGAAATGGTCACTGAATCAGACACTGAATCGATACAGGTAGAAATAGTACCTAGCAGATTTCTAATGCCAGTTACGGCTCAGAAATTGCTAAACGAGATCTATGGTAATGGGGGTATCATCAGGATAATGATACATGGCCCCAATCTTCCTAGAAGCGTGCCCTACGGCCCCGGAAAGGGTGCCCCGATCGAGGAGAATAGAGATCTTCTCATCGAGGTGGCCGGACAGGCGTTTGAGCTCTGCGTTAAAGTTGGTAGGATCAGGCTCGAGCTGGAGAGCGACAAATACTTCGACGGGCTAAAGGCGGCGTGTGAGCGAGCGCTGCCTTTCACCTTCCAAATCAGGCGCGGCAAGTTCTTCCACACCAAGCCAACCATCACGGATTATGCCAAGTATGGCAAGATGGGGGACACACGCATCTTAGGGCTGATCGATCCCAAGGCCAAGAACGATAGGCTGGCTATACTGTCTGAAGAACGAGTGACTATTACTGATGAGGAGAGATAAATATGGCATACAAAGCACAATTTTATCCCGGAACCACCACTGTTGGTATCAACAGGCGGAAGCATATGTCCGGCAACCTCGAGAAGCTCAGAGATATTCCCGAGGCAGATGTAGTGGCAATCATGGGCCACAGAGCCCCTGGTGCCGATTATTCCAGCACTCACCCACCCCTCAAAGAGATGGGCGAACCCGACTGCCCCATAAGGCAGATCGTTGCACCCACAGCAGGCGCTGCTGCAGGTGATCGTGTAAGGTACTCTCAGTGGACCGATTCCATGTACTTTGCACCATCCACCCCCTACTGGAGATCCTATTGGGGAGCCATCAACTGCAAGGGCTGCGACCCAGGCACCCTGTCCGGCAGACAGATCATCGAGGCCAGGGAAAGAGATATCGAGATTTACACCAAGCAACAGTACGATAGCGAGATGACCGATGTCGCCCTCTGCTCCATGAGAGGCTGCACCGTGCACGGCCACTCCCTGAGGCTGGAAGAGAACGGCATGCAGTTCGATATGCTGTCCAGGACAGAGATGGGCAAGGACGGAAACGTCTACGCTATCAAGGACCAGGTCGGTATCCCATTGGATAGGAAGATCAACCTCGGCAAGCCCATGACTGAGGCTGAGGCCAAGAAGAGAACCACAATCTTCAGGGCGGATGGCCTTCCCATGTGCGGAAAGGTCGGCGCCAGGAAGTACGACGAGGCAGTCGAGGCTCTGCACCACATGTGGGAGCTTCGCAGCAAATGGGGATTCAGGCCCGAGTAAAGGTGGGGTGATATAAAATGGCAGTTAAACACACCAAGAAACTATTCATCAAGGCTCTTAACAAGAAGTTCGGAAAGGATTTCGACCTTGCAGGCCAGAAAGTAGAGTACAAGCGTCTGGGCCCTGAGCAGAGCGCCCGTAAGAGAGAATTCATGGAGTACGCCAAGAAGGTAGAGGGCAAGCGCGGCATGACCGGCTACAACCCCTACGTACACGCTGGCGGCATTCCCCTGGGACAGAGACAGCTCGTACCCTACAAGCTCTCCGGAACTGAGTATGTAGTAGAGGGCGACGATCTGCACTTCGTCAACAATCCAGCCATTCAGCAGATGTGGGATGATGTCAGGAGGACCATTGTAGTAGGTCTGGACATGGCCCACGAGGTTCTGCAAAAGCGCCTCGGCAAGGAAGTCACACCCGAGACCATCAACAACTATCTCGAGATTCTCAACCATGCCATGCCCGGCGCAGCCGTGGTTCAGGAGCACATGGTAGAGACTCACCCTGGCCTCGTAGATGACTGCAACGTTCGTATCTTCACAGGCGACGATGCCCTGGCAGACGAGATTGACCCCCAGTACCTGATCGACATCAACAAGGTATTCCCTGCTGAGCAGGCCGAGTCACTCAAGGCCGCAATCGGCAAGACAACCTGGCAGGCCATTCACGTCCCAACTATCGTCGTTAGGTCCTGCGATGGCGGCACCACATCAAGGTGGAGCGCCATGCAGCTATGTATGACCTTCATCGACGCCTACAACATGTGCGCCGGTGAGGCCGCTGTGGCTGACCTGGCCTACGCTGCCAAGCACGCTGCCGTTCTGCAGATGTCCGAAATGCTGCCCGCCCGCCGCGCTCGCGGCCCCAACAACCCCGGCGGTCTCTCCTTCGGATTCCTGGCCGATATGGTCCAGACCTCCAGAACTGCTGCAGCCGATCCAGTCAAGGTCTCCCTGAACGTAGTCGCCGCAGGCGCTGCGCTCTACGATCAGATCTGGCTGGGAAGCTACATGTCCGGCGGTGTCGGATTCACACAGTACGCCACTGCTGCCTACACCAACGATATCCTGGACGACTTCTGCTACTACGGCGTCGACTTCGCCGCAGACAAGTTCAAGGGATTCGCCAAGGCACCCAAGACCATCGATGTAGCCAAGGAGCTGGCCACGGAGGTCAACGCCTACGGCATGGAACAGTACGAGTCCTTCCCGACTCTGCTCGAGGATCACTTCGGTGGGTCCCAGAGGGCTTCCGTCCTGGCAGCCGCATCCGGCATCACCGCAGCCATCGCCACCGGCCACAGCCAGATCGGTCTCGCCGGCTGGTACCTCAGCATGCTCCTGCACAAGGAAGGCTGGGGACGCCTGGGCTTCTTCGGCTACGACCTGCAGGATCAATGCGGTCCAACCAACGTATTCTCCTACCAGTCAGACGAGGGCAACCCCGTTGAGCTGAGGGGCGCTAACTACCCCAACTACGCAATGAACGTAGGTCACCAGGGCGAGTACGCAGGCATCTCCAGCGCCGCACACGCCGGCCGCATGGACGCCTTCGCATGCAACCCATTGATCAAGGTAACTTTCGCCAACCCCGGCATGGTATTCGACTGGGCAGATGTCCGCGCTTGCTTCGGCAAGGGTGGTGCCCGCGAGTTCCGTGCAGCAGGCGAGAGATCCCTGGTCATGCCCGCTGTGTAGGCCAAAAGCCTACAAACTTTTTTTTCTTTTTTTGTTACTAAAAAATATTTCTTATTATTATGAGTTTTTTGATGATTAATCCATATAATCGCACGAGCGTCTGTTGAGAATAGTTCTGATATTGAATTGCGGTTCCAGTTGCGATGCGGTGTAAGAATGCATCCTTAATAGCTCGGTCATTGTGATTGAAATTGCCATCTTTTGCCAATGCAAAAAAGATAAATATGAGCTTATAAAATTAGTTTTGCTGGCCTTCCGTTGCATTCTTAAGATTCTGTCTTTGCCGTAGAATTTGCCGTCTCCAACTCCTTAAATGTGGCAATTTTAGAACAAAGATATTCCAGTCTCGATTTGAGGTGCCCAAGCTCCCTTTCCATGAGTTCCATCTCTCTCTCTCGACCCTGTTCCTCTTTATCTGGCGAGCCTTCTTCTCCTCGCAGGGCAAAGCTGCCTCCTTCGATCCGAAGGCCCATCCCGTAGACCAGGGCGGCGGCGATCTTTTTCCTGGCATTCATCAGATCATTCCAGAAGGCCTTGCGGGAGATGCCCATATAAAATGCCGCCTCCTCCTGGTCCAGGTCCAGCAGGTCTACCAGCCGCACGGTCTCCAGTTCCTCTAGAGTTATGGATATGGCCTCAATCTTGGGGCAGCCCTCCGGCATAAAGCAGCGTACGGTTGGAATCTCTGATATCCAGCGTCTTCCCCTTCTTCTCCCTAGACATTTACACATGTTATCTCATAGTGCAAAGGTCGTATTTCTAAGTTGCCTTATAGGAACATTTAAGTATATAATCTCATAAGTTACTAATTAGGTGAAATAATGTCTTGAGGAGACTGTGCCGGTCCCTGGTGGATGGATCCGGAGCATGATCTGCAGCCTTGTTTATTATTATATGCATTGTCAGAAAAGGAAAATGGGCCAGCTCTTCTGTCCGGCCATTCTCAGGAGTTGATGAATTGAAGATTTCCATAGCTAGCGGTAAGGGCGGCACGGGCAAGACATTAGTCGCCACGAGCATGGCCGCTTCCTTGGCCTCGGCCGGAATAAGCCGCGTAACCCTGGCCGACTGCGATGTCGAAGAGCCCAATGCCTATCTATTCTTTCCGGAAAGGACCCTTTTAGAGAGGAAAGAATGTTATGTTCCCGTGCCAATCATCGATGAATTGAAGTGCACGCATTGCAGCAAATGTGCCGATGTTTGCGCCTATCACGCTTTGGCCGTGCTCCCCGAGACCGTTCTCCTATTCCCTGAGCTCTGTCATGGTTGCGGAGCTTGCACCCTGGTCTGCCAGGAGTCGGCCGTCCGCGAGGGCTCCCGCTCCTTGGGAGAGATATTTCGGGCCCGATCCGATGGCGTGGAGATCATCTGGGGCGAGCTGCGCCTGGGTGAGGCACGTAGCACTCCTCTCATCAAGGCCGTGAAAGATCGGGCCGAGGGCGAGACTGTTATCGTAGACTGCCCGCCCGGCACATCCTGCTCCCTGGTGGAGTCTGTGCGCGGCACCGACTTTTGTCTCCTGGTCACCGAGCCCACTCCCTTCGGCCTTTATGACCTGGACATTGCCCTGAAGGTGCTGGAGAAGATGAATATCCCGCGCGGGGTTCTGGTCAACAAGAGCGGCATGGGTGACAGAAAGGTATACGAGTACCTGGAGAAGAGAAACATACCCCTGCTTATGGAAATTCCTCTGGATAGGAATATTGCTGAACTTTACTCTCGAGGGGAGATATTTGTCGAGAAGATGCCGGAGTGGAAGGCGAAATTTGCCGGCATGGTTCGGGAAATCGAGGAGATGATATCATGAGGCAGATCGCTGTTGTGAGCGGCAAAGGAGGCACGGGCAAGACCTCTCTGGTTGCCTCTCTAGCAGCTTTAGCACGTGGTCGAGCGGTCTATGCCGACTGCGATGTGGACGCACCCGATCTGCATCTCATCCTCCAGCCAACGGTCATGGAGCGACGCGAGTTCTTCGGCATTAAGAGAGCGTTTATCGACGGCTCGAAATGCACCCAGTGCGGTTTATGCCAGGATGCTTGCCGCTTTGGGGCTATCGCCGACTTTCAGATAAATCCTGCCCTCTGCGAGGGCTGCGGCGTCTGCAAACTGGTCTGTCCGGCCGGGGCGGTGGAGATGAGAGAGAGCCTCGCCGGTTATGCCTATATATCCGAGACCAGATTCGGTCCCCTGGTTCATGCCGAGCTGTTCCCGGGCGATGAGGCATCAGGAAAATTGGTGGCCATGGTAAGGGAAATGGCTCGCGATCTGGCCGCATCCCGCAATCTGGATCTGGTCCTTATCGACGGCTCTCCAGGCATCGGCTGCCCGGTGATTGCCTCGCTTACCGGAGTCGACCTGGCCCTGGTGGTGACCGAGCCCACCATCACCGGCGAGCACGACCTGGAGAGGGTCCTGGACGTGGCCGATCATTTCGGCATCAAGACTGCAGTCTGCATAAACAAATTCGACCTCAACCCAGCGGCAGCGAGCCGCATCGAGGACCTGTGTCAGGAGCGAGCAGTTATGATCGCCGGGAGGCTTCCCTTTCATCCTTCAGTCGTCGAGGCCATGGTATTGGGCCGGGCTGTGGTGGAGTTGGGCGGGCCGGTCGCAGAAGCTATATCGGGCATGTGGAATGTCCTGGAAAATCTCCTTTGAATCCACCTGTTGGAAATCATGTAGATGTTGCATGCAGCTCATGCAAATGTCCTGTTTTTATGCCCGTTGAGCCTTTTGCAACTCCTCTCACATGCGCTTCTCACCTTCACGTATTTTCAGAGCTGTATTGAGTCTCCTGCAGCCAGGGGCTGGCATCTATCGCCCAAAGCCCTCTGCAGTCGGCATACGGCCTTCTGCCCTGTGCAGTGTCCCGGCCGAAGAATGGCGGGATCAAGCCGTTGCAGAGCCTCTGCTGTAGAGTCTATGCGCTTATCATCCGCTCCCATGAGGTGGAAGCCACCGATCACGGCATAGAGCTCCTCGACCCCCGTGATCTTCTGGGCATGCTTGATGGTATTGATAATTCCGGCGTGAGCACAGCCGGTGATGACGACAAGCCCTTTGCCCGGCAGGTTGATCGCCATGGCCTGGTCGTCCGGGATGCTGTCCTGGCAGTATTGGCCATCCTTGACCGTCCAGAAGCCCTCCACTTTTTCGAAGCTTTCCAGGCGCGGCACCTCGCCCGTGGTCATGACTCCTGGCGCTACTACTGCCGGTCCCCGGGCTTCGAGCATGATCGCTCCCGCTGTCTCCAATTCAGTCCGGCTGAATGGCAGACCTATGAACTTGAGAGCGGGCCGGGCTTTCAGCTTGGGCGTAAAGATACCGGGGTGGGCCAGGATGCAGACTCTGCCGTTCACCCGCTGCAGTATGCCCATCAGACCTCCCGTGTGATCATAATGGCCATGGCTGAGGCAGATGAGATCGAGATGGCAGAGATCAAGATCCAGGGCATCGGCATTATGCAGCATCACCTCAGAGGAGGCGCCTGTATCCAGGAGCAACTTCATCTTCTCCGGGCCATAGCCCAGCTCCAAAAAGATGGACAGGCCATGCTGAGCCCAGACAGAGGAGCTGCTAAGGGAGGCGGAGTTTTCAACCACAATGGTCAGCCGGAGGTCCTGCAACATGACTAAAGTAAGGACTGCTGACAGCTTAAACCTGACGCGCAGGCGACTCTGATGCCTCCTTGCAGGGAAATTGGACTGGTGATTGTCGTATCGTCCTGATTTTCGGGTTGGAAAGCCGTGCTTGAGTCTGTTTGGTCTGCGATTCAGCCAGCATCTATTAAGGCAATATTTTAAATACTATGTCGCATATAAGAGTAATTATTCTGGGTTGATTAACTGCAGCATTGTCTGGCTAATTAAATGCAGAGATGCAAGATTTTGATGCAATGATGTGCAATTAAAAAAGAGCAGGTAATTCAGAAGATATAATGAATGAATTAATAAAACGGTTGAACGGTGAGGTTTTTGATGAAAGTATGTATTACAGCAGGAGCATTAGGCCTTGATGCCCCCATGGATCCCAGGTTTGGGCGATGCCCTTTTTTCGTGGTGGTTGACCTGGACAGTATGAGCGAGAATTCCATTCCCAACTCCAACGTCACGGCATCCAGCGGTGCAGGGATACAGGCGGCTCAGGAAATAGCGAAGCAGGGCGTCTCTGCCCTGATTACAGGAAATATCGGCCCCAATGCCACGCAGACCCTCTCTGCTGCCAAGATCGATGTTTATCAGCACCAGGAAGGAGGAAGCGTCAGAGATGTCGTGGAAAAATTCCAGCGAGGAGAACTCACGAAGATCAGTAGCGCCTCCGTACCGGTTCATGCCGACCAGGGCCAGGGCAGCGGTCCCGCTGGCCAAGGGAGAGGACGGGGCAGTGGCGGTGGTAGAGGCGCAGGTTTAGGAAGGGGTGGCGGCCAGGGAATGGGAAGTGGATCCGGTGTTGGTGGAGGCCGGGTTCAGGGAGCTGGAATGGGAGGTCAAGGACAATGAAGGTCTGCATTCCCACCATGGGTGACGGCGGCATGGTGGAGGCCATTTGCCAGCACTTCGGCCAGGCACCTACCTTTACTGTGGTAGATCTGGATACGGGAACGGTCCAGGTCCTCACCAACATAAGCGAGCACAGGGGAGGAAGCGGCCTGCCAACGGATCAGCTCAAAGGCCAGGGATTTCAGGTCATGATCGTGGGCGGCCTGGGGCCCAAGGCGGTCCAAAACTTTGCGGAACAGTGCGTAGAAGTTTTTGTCGGAGCGACAGGCACGGTCAAGGATGCCATAGAGGACTGGAGAAAGGGTCTCCTGACAAAAGCCAGCTCTGATAATGCCTGCAAAGACCATAAGCATTAGACGCATTTGGGGATTACTGTGCAGAGATTACTATTTATGAGCAATAGTTCTGTCAAAATGAGTCTGATAAGAAATAGTTTTAAATGTTATTAAGGCATGATCAATACCAGGTGATACTAATGAAATATGGCAAAATTTTGCTGCCCATGGCAGCGATTGCAGCGTGCCTGCTGACGGGCATTGCATTTGGACAGGACTATCTGGATGGCGGATATGTCGGTGGATCCAGTGGCAGTGATATAGGCCAATACTTCACAGACCCTATCTTTAACTCAGACCCCACTGGAGCACAAAGACAGAGCTGGGAACAAACAAACTACCCCTATTTCGGCTCGGAGTTCTTCCAGGATTACGCCCATCCTTATCAGTTCAGCCCCGGCACTTATCCAGGACCTTTTGGGGTATATCCCTTCAACCCGGTGCCCTATTATTCCGACTTCAGATTGAACTCGTTAGCTGGGCAGCAGTGGGAGCCGTTCCAGAAGAACTGGACAGAAACTGTGAATTATCTAAGGACGAACTCATCCATGAGGGTATATCAAAATGGAGTTTGGATATCGCCGTAAGAAGGTAATGCCAATAAGTTATGCATAATCTAACGGAATAGACGTGGGATGTGCTTAGCCTCGATTTGTTTTTCTTTTTCTCGGGCGTCTATGAAGCAAACATACCAAAAAGCTAAAGCCAAATCAGAAGCTCAAGGCCTCTTTTGGGCAGATCTCTACACAGCGGGCGCATTTGATGCAATCCGGATTATTCAGAATCTCATTTACAGGAAGCTGCATGGGACAGACCTTCTGGCATTTTCCGCAGTCGATGCATTTCTCCTTATCCACTAAGAGCATGTACCTGCCCTGCCCGGCCACCCTTTGCATGGTGCCCATGGGACAGAATGAGCACCAGGCCCTGGGAGCAATGACGATTCCAAAGAGAATGGCGACAGATGTGGTAAGAAGGCATATAGTTACAAAGACCATGCCCACTTTATCCACCACTCCCTGGGTCTGCACTATTCTGAAGACCATAAACCCCATGAGGACGATGAAGATAGGAACTCTGATCCACATGCTCCTAAGGATGGAAGGAATCTGCAACTTGCGGCTCAACGGGCTCAGCCAGAAGTCAACAAAGCTTCCTCTGGGGCAGAGGTTGCCGCAGAACCATCTGCCTCTGAAAGGAGCAATAATCATGAGTGTGGCAAAGACCAGCAGAAGAAAATAGCCCAACTTGGGGTAGAAGATGCCTCCAAGGGATACGATTAAGACCATTATACCTAGATATGGTGTGATCTTGAGCATCTGAGTTTGCCTCGCTGATATACATTATCTGGATGAGATATAAACTGGTTGGTGGGTCGCGATCTAATAATGACGAGCAAATATATCTGCGGCGACAACGGCAGATGATGTTAAGCCCGCAAAAATTCGATGGTAGTGATATCGATTGGAGGATGATTAATTTGATGTCGATCAAATCTGATAAACGGGAGATAGTTTACGAGTCGATAGGTGAGGTCAAGAACAACTTTCGCAAACCTGACGATCCCAAGAAGATCAGGAACTCTAAGTCTCAACTGATCTTGAAGGAGATATATTTGCCCGCATTGGAAGGCATTGAACGCTACAAGTATCTGCTAGTAGTCTACCACATCGACAGGTCGCCCGGCTACCGCGAGAGGGTGCATCCCATGGGAGATCCGGGCAGACCTGAGCGAGGAGTATTTGCGACTCGCAGTCCCTGTCGGCCTAATCCGATTGGCATAACTGTGGTTGAGATTCTGGCTGTAGAGGGCACAAAAATTTGTGTGACGGGTCTGGATGCTCTGAATGGGAGCCCATTGCTCGACATTAAACCCTATGAAGAGCACTTCGATTCGCCCGCTGGCCTGGAGTGGGAGAGGGATTTAACATACAAGCCCAATGAATAGCCCTGAAACAAAGCCTCAAATGCTGCTGACGCAACGCATTGGGCAAACCCGAGTTACATCCCTATTTCTTTTCAGTCGCCCCCATCAGGAAGACCGTATCCTAATACTTCAAATTCATCATCGGGTCGCCCAGGGCCTTGAGTTTCGAAACCTATTCCGGGTTTGGTCGATCAATGGCATGAATTCATTTGGACAGGTCACCCTCGATTATCATGTTCATGAGGTAATCGAACTGCAGGGCCTCGCACCACCCGGACTTCTCGAATATGGACATGAAGCAGACGCCTATTAGCTTCTTGTATTTCATCTTGGCCAGAAAGTTCTTCATCTCTTCGGGCTTTACGCCAATCTTCGGCATGGCCATGCCTCCCAGGATTACGACAACATCCGCTTCAAAACTGCTCTTTTCTCCGAGCTCAAGTCCATATTCCGTGGTGACTATTTTGCGTGCTTTTTCCTTGTTCAATCCCGGCATAAAAGCCAGCTCTTTTTCTCGAACAGGGTATCCCAGGAAGAGCGCGAACGGCGTACAAAAACCAGGAGACCCAACGAACATTATCTTCTCATCATCTTTAACTAAATCTCGAAAGCCATTAAGCATCCCGCCAAGTCCCTTAACTTCCTGTAATTTCTCCATAAAGATCAAATTCAGAATATATCTTCCCTTGGCATTAACTTTTGGGTAGCATTTCTTGCATTTTTCAAAATCAAAAAAAAAGGCACGGCGATAGTTGCCCAGGCGCGCAAGATATGCAAAAAAGGCAAAATAAAACTGAGAAATCGAGATTCTATTTTTCTATCATCCTTTGCATCAGTGACATAATTCCTGGCCGGGATTTCTCGGCAGGTTGCGATCCAGGCCCCATCATTCCCATTCCCGTGCCCATGCCCATGCCAAATGATCCCATCATCTCCTTATTGAACCTGTCCGAGATTTCGTCGAATATCCTCCGGTAGGCGATACAATGGGGATCGACGCCTTTTATCTCGCCATTATTGGGTGCGATGGCATTGTAGGGGCAGCCGCCCCTGCAGTAGCGAATGTGCTTGCAGCCCTTGCATTCTCTATCCACATACTCCTTGAACTGGCGCATACGCAGGCCTGGCGCCGAGCCTGCAAGATCCTCCCTGGATGGATGATCACGGACGTTGCCCATAACATATTCCGGCATGCCTACAAAGCGATAGCATGGATATAGGCTTCCATCCGGGCCCACGGCAAAGGTATTCTCCATGCAGTCCACGAAGGTGCAGACGGTGCCCCGTCCGGTGAATACGCATCTGCAGTAGTCGCTGATATTTCTGACCTCTATCCGGTCAAGGTTTTCCAGATACTTATCCAACAGATAGACCAAGAGATCGCCATATACCTCTGGCGAGAGCGCCCACCTGTTCGGATCGTCGCTGCGCAGCGATGGTAAGGCAGGATGGAGCTTGAGGGTCAGGCCGTTTTCCAGGAAGTAATTGAATATTTCTTCTTTGAATTGAACGGAATACGAGGTGAAGGTGCAGATGAACTGGACCTGCAGGCCATGTTCTTTGGCCAATTCATATCCTGCCATGGTTTTCTCGTAATATCCTTCTGACCTTTGCAGGTCATTAAGCTCCTGGGGGCCGTCAAGGCTTGAGCCGATGGGAATCTTGTGCTCAGCCAGGACCTCTGCCAATTCCGGAGTCATTTTCCAGAGATTCGTCTGGAGGGCAAAGTTCGGGCTCAGATGCGCTAACTCCTGGGAGAGCATGGGCAATGCCTTCCGGTAGAAGTCGGCACCCGCAAGCAGTGGTTCGCCTCCATGAAAAGTGAATGTGACCGGGTCATCCCTGAAATCTTTGAGCCACTCCACCACATCTTGAATGGTTTCAATGCTCATTATGGGAGAATTCACCTCCGAACTCCAGCAATAGCTGCATTTGGAAGGACAGCCGAGAGTGGGGATGATCATGACGTGAAATGGCCTTTTTTGTTTCATCATTTTTTGGGGGCTTCTCTAAAGTACTAATAGGTTTCCATTAACCTTAATAATAGTTAAGAAATTAAAATAGGGAGCTAGACGCCCAGAGCATTGATCGCCTCGATCAACTCTCCGAATGCCTCAATCTCCAGATCCAGGACTTCCTCTGCCTTCATGGAGATGCTCATCTCCCCGTCTACTGTGAGCCTGTCCGGGCCGCGTACAACAATCCGATCCTGCCCATCCCGGCTCAAAACTCTCTTTATCTCTTTCTCGTGGGCCAGAGTGCGGCCCGGAATGATGACGGTGCCCATAATCCCGGCGAGATCCAGATTCTTGAAATCCTCTATGGTTATAAGGCAGCCCACGTCTTTGTTCACCGCCACTACATTCACTTTTTCTCCCATATGCTTGAAGATGGAGCGAAGGAGTGGTGCGGCCACACTGCCGGTGATAACAGTAGCGCTCCTTCGTAGCCCGGGCAGGCGCGAGATCGCTTCAGGGTGGCCGGCCAGAGCAAATGGTGCACCGGTGACAGGATCCCAGAGAGGTGTTCCCGTTACCCGGAAGCGGTGACGTTTTGCGGTCTCTGTGACAATCCTTTGGAACTCTTCCACAGTGTGGGGAACTATGCCAGGAATGATAGGCGCATTTCCCAGGATCAAGCCTTGTTCGCGGGCATTTGCAAATCTCATGAGAATGAGCCCTTTCGCTCCCATCTCCTCCAGGTCACTGCAGGTCTTCTCCAGCTCCACCCCGTCATTCACTCCCGGAATGAGCACGGCGGCGCAGTAAACGTCGCAGCTTTCACAAAATATCTTGAGATTAGCAAGAGCGATCTCAGGAGATTTGTCGCCCATATATTTATGTCGAAGCTCCGGATTTGTCGAGAAAACGGTGAAGGAGACTTCGTTTACGCCCTCTTTTACAAGTGCCACGGCCTGATCTGCACTCTTAAAGCCCTTTCCGCTGGTATAGCCCAGGCTTATGGGCACCATCCCCTGACCCACCATCTTGGCCAGAGGCAACAGGTCGGGGTAGCAGCTAAGATCACCGCCGCCACTTATTGTTACCTTATCGGGTATGCTGCCCATGCACTTCTGGGCTACATCGAATAACACGGCGTCGAGCGGCTTGAAGCCGGGATAACCCTCCACAATGGCGCGTGAGCAGTAGTCGCAACCCTTCTGGAAAGGCATGCAGTACTTGCAGCCAAATGGCTGCACGCCCTTAACTCCTTTAAAGTAGCAGTAGCTGCAAAAGCCCCTACAATCCAGGCCCGGCCTTCCGCCGACGTCGGCAAGTATTTCCATGATTGGATTTGGCTTGCTTAGAGTGGTAAATAAGTTTTGGGGTCTATGCGGCTTTGCATCTAAAGTAAGGTTTTAGCCCTACTTTAGATTCACGCCTCCGACTTTAGTTACAAGAACTCAGGATTAATCCCATTCTCGTACATCTCGTGGATTACCACAGTCAGGTTGTACGCAATAATTTTAGCCAGTATTTCGTTTACCTGAGCCGTCGGATTCTTGGATTCACGGTCTCTTCCAACTTCCTTTTTTATCGAAGCGTTTGTGGCCTCGATATTGCTTCGCTTGTGATAGTGCTCCAGAAATCATCGCGGTTAAGCTGGAAGTAATGAAACATCTTCTTCCAAAGGGCTGAACCACCCGCCCTTCCAGTTACTCTCTTCTTGATGGGAATATATGCCTTCCAGCCTGCGTTTGCTGCTAGTTGAAGATTGAGGCGTGAAGAGTAAGCCATCCCTAAACGAGCCGCCAAAGTATGCCCGAACCCGAAGTGTAAATCGCCTTATTGGGATCGGGAACGAAAGCTAAAATGAGCAAAAGCGAAACTTAATTGGTTAAAATGGAATAATAAAATCAATACTATTTCGCTTCTTTATTGCTTTTTTTCGGGATAACTTTATGAAGTATTTGAGTTTGCACCGCATATATAGGATCTCCGATGTCGTCGTATCTATCTGTCAGTGAGGCACTAACGAGTACTGCTTTGCTATAAACTTTATCTCCAGTACTCAATTCGTATTCATTCCAATATTCTTTAGATATTATGATATCTATATCTTCCTTTTTAAGCGATTCCGCAATTTTTGCCATTTCTTCTGGCAAGATTTTTGACGAACCCACCGGACCTTTTAATTTTTGAGGGGAAAATGACGCAGCGTACGACTGTTCGCTAAGCCTAAAATCGGTCCCGCCCTTTACTTCACTAATTACTTTACTAAGGATGACCTTCGTTCGAATAACTGTTCCATCTTCGAGAGAGTACTCGCTCCACCCCTCATTCAACGTTTTGAAATCATCATATCCATAATCTTCTATTTTACCCATTTTATATTAACTCCTGCATCTGCTATGGTGGTAGAGGAAAATAACCTTTCAACATGAATCCAAGGACGCCAGAGGCAACAATTAAAAAAATAATTACGGCTATCACGCCTTTATAATATGATTTTATATTTTCTAATTCTTTGATGCGAGTGTCGCTTGTTGTCTTATATGTGAGCAAATCGTCAATCTGCGATTTCTGCACACCATTTTCTGTTTCTAAGATCCTCATTCGCCCGTCTAATTTGTCATTAATACTAAGAATAGTCTCGGAAATTTTATCAATTTTCGAGAAGATGGAATGTAGATTACTATCAAGGTTTTTGAGTCTTTCTTGAACAACAGCGAGTTCCGCATCAGAGTTAGGCATATGAAACTACCCAAAGAAATATCGAAAATATCAAATCAAAGTCGCGATTGAATCATCTCTAAATTCTCTAATTGCATATCAAGGGATTTACTCAATTTATCCACATTCTCTCCAATAGAATCGAGATATACATTTATGGCACCAGTCTTCTTACTGCTATCTTTGATCGAATCGAGCTGTTTCTTTGTTAAAATATACTCTATTTCCGGCATGATAGTCATTACGAAATCTACCACAATTTCTTCAAGTGATATTTTTTTGCCACTTTCGGTGGATGTCTCCTTTATTTTCTCTTCGCCAGACATAGCATAATCGGAAGTTGGTATGCAATCACCGGAGATGAAGTCCGAAGAGACGATATGATATGTACCACCCGTATAAGATTCTCTTACTGGCATCAAAGCTTCAAGCATAATATCCATATCTCCCTTCACGTGATATAATACCCCTACATACTCGCCACCTGTAATTAAAATTGTCGCCTGGCTCGATCTCTTAAAACCCATGCAAATCACATCTTCATAAAATATTAACTTTTCGTATTGATGAATATATTCAATCCACTGCATATGTATGTCACTTTAGTTGCAATATTGGGGCTTTAGTTGCAGAAAGGGCTTTAGATGCAAAGCCGGTCGATGCCAGGGCCAGAGTTCCGAAAGACCAAGATCTGCGCCTCGATCATGCATTAAGGCTGGTTTGCCCGGGCTTCGAAATGGAATCGAGGGAATTATCATTGAAGCACAATTAAATATCTTGATATTGTGAATTTAATAGCTAAATTTGGAGAAATGGCTTACATATAGGAAAATGATATATACATCCTCGAATACATGCTTAAGTTAAAGTATTGAAGGAGTGCTTGGGCATTATCTGACTGTGAGAGTTCATATACATCAAGTGAAGATTTCTTGGAAGAAATGCCGGCAATCGAGCGAAAACCTGAAACACCCTTAAGAAAACAGACCCAGGAAGGAACAATTGGGCAAACGGCGAAAATGGGGAAAAATGCGGCCAATCGGCAGAGAATACGATACGGGCAGATTCGAGCGGAGGTGACCTTTGTATATTAAAGAGGTTGAACTCAAAAACTTCAAGTCTTTCGGCAGAAGCGTTAAGGTTCCTCTGAAGAACGACTTTGTGACCGTTACCGGGCCTAATGGCAGCGGCAAGTCAAATATCGTCGATGCCCTGCTCTTCGCTCTCTGCCTCTCCAGCTCGCGGGCCATGCGCGCAGAAAGGCTGCCCGATCTTATTTACCGGGGTGAGAGCGGCAAGAATCCGGACTTTGCCCAGGTAACTGTCAGGCTGGACAATACCAGTCGCTTCTTTCCCCTGGATCAGGACATCATCGAAGTATCCAGAAAGATTAAGGTCAACCGCGACAAATATGCCTCTTCTTACTATTTTAATGGGAAGTCCTGTGGACAGGCCGAGCTTCTGGACCTGCTCTCCAAGGCGGGCATAACCCCGGAGAGCTATAATATCGTTATGCAAGGCGACGTGACGCGCATCATAGAGATGTCACCGATGGAGCGACGCAAGATCATAGATGAGATCGCCGGCGTCGCCGAGTTTGATGAGAAGAAGAAGAAGGCCATGGAAGAGCTGGATGTGGTGCGTGAGCGCATTGGTCGTGTCGACGTGATCCTGGAGGAAGTGGCAATGCAGCTCTCCCGGCTTAAAGCCGAAAGGGATAAGGCCCATTCTTACCAGGCGCACCGGGAGGAGCTAACGAGACAGGATGCTTTTCTGCTCCTGGCCAGGCTTAAAGAAGCGTCCCTGGAATTATCCCGACTGCATGAAGAGATGAACTCGCTGGAGGCCAAGAATGAGACCGTTCAGCAAGATTCCCAAAGCAAAAAAACAGATCTATCCGCCCTTGACGAGAAACTGCAATCCTTGAGTCTGGAGATCACTCACAAAGGGGAAGACGAGCAGATTCAGGTAAAGCGGCGCATAGAAGAGCTGAAAGGAGAGATTGCCCGCGAGCAAGGTCGTGCTGAAGTGGCAGAGAAGGCCATAGAAGAGATGGAAGAGCAGCATAGGACCTGCTTTATTCAGATGAATAATCTCTCCCGGGAAATAGATGAGCTGGCAGATAAGATGAGAGACGCGAGCCTTCGCAAAGCTAGCCTGCACGGTGAGCTGGACGATCAGACAGATCTCCTTCGAGCCGCAGAAGAGAGCCTCGCAAGGGCGGATGCGCAGTATTCTCTTCTGAGGGATGGTCTTGCCGAAGCCCGGCAGATGCGGGAGGAAGCAAAATCAAAGCTTGGAGACCTGCTCCGAGAGAGGGACCGTCTGCTGGATGCCACAAGGCGCGGAGGTCTGGAGAGGGAAGAGCTAACTCTAGGCATCAAGGAGGCACAGGATGCTCTGGCGGGAGCCGATCATGAGGCTGAACAGCTAAAATTGGAGCTCGCCGCCTTGAATGGCAAAGCAATGGGAATGGAGCGGGATAGAGATGACCTCGATAGCCTGCGCCTGCGCCTGCGCCGGGAGATCTCAGAGGCAGAGAGAGAGATGCAGCGGCTGCAGGGTGAGTTCGCTCGCTCCGACGGACGCATGAAAGCCGCAGAGGATAAGGCCGGATACAGCCGGGCGGTGGATGCAATCAGGTCTGCCATTAAGAAGCAGATGCTCCAGGGCCTCTACGGAACCATTGCAGAGCTTGGCAATGTTGGATCACGTTATTCCGCAGCTCTGGAGGTGGCGGCAGGGGCCCGGTTGCAGAGCGTCGTGGCTGCCACAGATGACGATGCGGCTCATGCCATCGAGTACCTTAAGAGGTCCCAGATCGGCCGGGCTACCTTTTTGCCGTTGAACAAGCTCGACCGGGGCAGCCTATCCGCCAAGCCGAATTATGATGGGGTAGTCGATTATGCTCTCAATCTGGTCGAATATGACTCCAAATTCATGAATGCATTCTGGTACGTCTTCCGCGATACTTTAGTGGTAGAGAGCCTTAACCATGCCAGGGCTCTCATGGGCCGGTACCGGATGGTCACATTGGAAGGAGATCTGGTGGAAAAGTCCGGGGCAATGACCGGCGGGCACTACAGAACCCGGATGAAGTTCGCTGCAGAAGAGGGCAAGAAACTGCTGGAGCTCTCCGAGGAGATCGCAAATGCCGATGCCGAGCGCGGCTCAAGGCTCGATAAGCTGGATCGAATCGAAGAACAGATCTCTCAACTTTCCCGCGAGGTAGAGGAGCTCAATAAGGTCATATCCAAGAAGACATTCCGGGCGGATGAGATGGCGGCGGCAAAGCCCCGTCTGGACAAGTCCATACAAGAGAAACGCGAACGCCTTGTTCAGATGGAAAGCGAATCCATCCGCTTCAAGGAGCAGCTAGACCTCCTGGAGAATGAGATCAAAAAATCGGAGGAGACCCTGAATGTCTCTCAGCAGAAGATCGATGAGATTGAGGGGATGCTGTCAGGCTCCGAGATTCCGGAGCTGAATCGAAGGGCTGATGCGGCGCAGTCGGAGATCAGGCGTCTGCAAGAAAGGCTGACCGGAATTGATGCCGAGATACTCAAGGACAAGATTCGGGAAGAGGGCTGTCAGGAGAGACATAAGGAGCTGGCCGCCCGCAGGGAGACTCTGGACTCCCAGAAGGCTGAGACTCTTCAGCGCAAGAGCGAAGCCTCCGCCGGGATCCTGCGTTCGCAGGAGAGGCTCAAAGAGGCACAGGGTCGAGAGGCAGAGATTGAGGGCGAGCTGCACGGCCTGAAAGGCGTACGGGTAGAGCTTGTGGAAAAGACCCTGGCGATGCAAAGGGAGATAGACCAGCTGGAGCGGGAGAAGGACCGGAATGATGCCCGCCTCAATGCCACCGCTTTCGCCAGGGACTCCATCCAGTCAAAGGTGGACAGCCTGCGCACTGAGATTGAGGCGAGCGGCGTTGACTCCACCCAGGAGCCGCCCCAGAGCGAGACCGTGGCTGAGAAGATCAAGGCACTGGCCCAGGCCATGAAGGACCTGGAACCCGTGAACATGCTGGCGATCGATGAGTACGACCACGTAAAGACGCGCCATGATTTCCTGGCATTAAGAAGGACCACGCTCAGCGATGAGCGTGAATCGATCATAGATAAGCTGGAGAGATATGACCAGATGAAGAAGGAGGCATTCCTGGCCAGCTTCACCGAGATCAACAAGAACTTCAAGCTCATCTTCCAGGAGCTCTCCAACGGCGAGGGGGATCTTATCTTGGAAAATCCTGACGACCCTCTGGCAGCGGGCATGACCATCAAAGCCCGGCCTGCAGGCAAGCCCTTCCACCGCCTGGAGTCCATGTCCGGGGGAGAGAAGAGCCTCACTGCTCTTTCCTTTATCTTCTCCATCCAGATGTACCGGCCCGCGCCCTTCTATGCCATGGATGAGATCGATATGTTCCTGGATGGAGCCAACGTTGAGAGGGTGGCGAAATTGATCAAAAAGATCTCCAGCAAGGCTCAGTTCATAGTGGTATCTCTTCGTAAGCCCATGATACTGCAGTCGAAGTACACACTGGGTGTGACCATGCAGGAGAACAACATAACCAGCGTGACCGGCATTTGCACAAGCTGAGGTGAAACGTGTCCGAAGATCCATCCGTTCCGGATTCGGGAAAGTTGCCCGACGAGTTCGAGTTCGGTGAGCCTGCGGAAGTTCTGGTAGAGCTTGCCAAGAGAGGGGATATCGATCCCTGGGATATCGATATAGCCCGGACCACGGAGAAGTTCCTGCAATATATCGACTCACTGGAGAAGCGGGACCTGAGAATACCTGCCCGAACCCTTCTTTATGCCAGCATCCTTCTGCGCATGAAGTCCGACTCCATGGAAGGGCAGAGGGAAGAGGAAGCGTCTGAGCCGGAGATGGAGGAGATCGAAGAATTCGAGGAAGAGGAAAAAGAGGACACGCTTCCCCGGCCTCCGGTAAGAAGGCATACCAAGAGGCCTGTGACTCTGGACGAGCTTATCAGCGAACTCAAGAAGGCAGAGATGGTGGGCCGCAGGAAGGCCATGCGAGAGAGGTGGCCTACCACGGAAGAGAAGGCTCTTGATCTATCTCATGATGAAGGGATCGAGGACAGGATCAAGGCGCTGGGGCCCATTTTGGACGACATGTTCATGACCCATAAGACCGTCACTTTCCAGGATATTAATAGCAGAAATAGCGAGATTGAGGATGGAGTCACAAATTATGTCTCATTGCTGTTCATGGCCCAGAGAAAACAGGTCTGGCTGGAGCAAGAAGAGATCTTTGGGTATCTGTTCGTGAGAATGCATGCATAAGTCACGTTAATGATCGAATTGCTCATGGCTCATCCATGATTATCAGTCTCTTCTTCTGGATAATGGATTGTTGGCAGATATTTCTTTTCGGTTCTGTCCTGCATGAATGCGGTGGACAAAATGCCGATACGAATTGGCGGCTTACAGTTCACACCTTGTGCCAAAGATCATTAGTCGTGCCATAAAACCCTTATTAGTGAAACGCACTTGGTAAAATGGAGAACTAAAATCAAATCTCCAGAATATGTAATGCCACCAAATGAGAGGATTTCATTATGCAAAATATAGATGACTTCGACCTGTCTGAACCATTAGCAAAAACCCTAATCAGTTATGCTGTCCAGACCAAGAACAGCATAAATGCTCAGAGCCAGATTGCGGAAGAGGCCCTTATTGAGTTCTTCGAGAGGCATAGAGTCAAGATGGAGACGTAAACTTCAGATGACCCTGGGACGCGGAGTGAACGATTCGGGATATCTACCCTAATTTTTGGCGCTTATTAGGCACATCAGTATGACCCTCCTCCCGGACGCCTGAACCTATGCACCTGGGAGAGTTCACAACCTTTTTCCCGGCCCTCTTAAATCTGGACTTCCTTATGATTCTCGAAATCGAAGAAGTGATTGGGAGAGCCATCGCTTTCGTTTCACAAGGAGCTTGATCGGGCGCCATGGAAAACGGCTCAAAAGAGTTCGATGTCCGAAACCCAGGCATTCCGTCACCTTCTGGAAAATAGTCAGATTGGGCATTTGAGTCAATCCTCGCACACTGTTTTGTGAGCGTCTCTATCAGCCTGAAATGTTTGAGAGATTGAGAAAACGGAGAACTGAGAAAAGTGTCGAAGAGTGGAATATTGGCGAAATATTGGCCAAATATCTGTGAAATATCTGCGAAGCGTAAGCGAAATATTTCCGGATTGGAGTAACTGTCAATGTCAGGAGAAGAGTTCATAAATGTGCTGAAGCCTGGTGATGTCTTCCGAGACTGGCTCATAGATGTGGTGGGAGACGAGGTGCGTGACAAGCGGTGCAAAGTGTTAGTCTATAGGTATTCAGCATCTCATACCGTCTGCCGGTACGAGTTCAAGGGAGAGCACTACGGCGTCTTTGCCAAGTTCTATAATGAGCCCAGGGGAGGAAATAGGCGATACGATACCGGCAGAGCTATGGATAACGAATTCGAGAAGCTAAAACGTATAGAAAAGCTCATAGATATACCCAGACCGCTGGCCAAGAAAGAGAGATTTAACTGTGCTCTTGTGACGGAAGATGTGCAGGGCAAGCCCTTATACAGATATATCCATAATGAAGATGGACTATTCGACAAACTGACGAGTCTTGCCCATATCCTCAGAACGCTTCATGACGGCACAAGATCCAGTTACAAAAAAGAACGAGAGTTCGGAAACTTCCATAAGATTCTGGGTCAAATCAGGCTGAATAAGTCTGTTAAAGAGCGGTTCGATAGACATCTAGGAGATTGGTGGTATAATGAGCGTTCTGACTGGAGCAACGGTTGCTTTATTCATAATGATGCCAATCCTGCCAATTATCTCTTTAGACACGGCAAGATATTTGCTCTGGACTTTGAGTCCTCCCAGGACCATGCTCATCCAGTTCATGATCTTGGGATTGTAACCTCCGAGCTCAAGAAGTATTTTGGCTGGAACGAGCAAAATCCTGCAAAGGCCGAGCCGTATATCGGACATTTCCTCTGGCATTACAGCAGGGGTGAGAAGGACTTCAATAGAGTAACCAGAGCTTTGCCATTCTTCATGAGCCTGGGATTGCTCAGGATGGCCAGGTGGGGCGGAAGTGATGAGCAACGTTCCTATCTGCTAAGGGAAGCTGAAGCTTGCTTGAGTTCAGGTCTCAATGCGAATTAGATGCATTTCCAATCCGATACCGAATTGAGAATCCCGTGCTATAATTTTTTGTCATCAGGGAGGACTACGTGGAAAATCGACCATAAAGCGAAACCAAAAAAGAGACAGTGATATCGATCCCTCCAGGTGGGGAATTGAGCCATCCTCCTGCAGAAAGATGAAGATCCACGATCCTCCGGCTAACAGGTGCTTTCAGTCACTCCTGATAACCATAGATTAAATTTGCAAAAAGCAATTATTACAAATATAGGCGAGAATGGTTTTATTCTTACAACAGTTCACGGTTTGTGTCATGATTCTTCGTTCGTGTCATATTAATTTAAATACATTTGGTCCCTCTGTATTGTTATCACCACCATCAGAGCTGAACTGTTTCGAACCTCCTTTCCCTGGAGTGCCAAATTCTCCCTCCTTGGCTCTCCCGGGGCCCATGATTCATGTAATAGCTCTTGTTTTCAGAATTACTGGATCCACCAGACGGAATAGGATCTGCAAATTGCACTTAGATCGACTGGACCCCACCTCCCAAAGCTTACCCATTTTACCTGATTCCAGGTCCCAAGAAATGCCCTGGCACAATTGTTTTTAGCGATGAA
>Ga0182011_10000517_pt1 | contig 33691 bp, 30 predicted proteins | sample 711E1DmetaG_FD_120481 | JGI IMG/M metagenome (GOLD analysis project Ga0182011, IMG submission 120481) | Permafrost microbial communities from Stordalen Mire, Sweden - 711E1D metaG | ecosystem: Environmental > Terrestrial > Soil > Wetlands > Permafrost | place: Sweden: Stordalen | collected...
GCCTGAACAAGGAGTTCAAGAAGACGATCGTGATGGTCACCCACGATCCGCGCGCGGCGGAAAAGGCGCACAAGGCGATGCACCTCGACAAGGGCGAACTGACCACCTGAGGGATTCCATGTTCATCATCAAGCTGGTATTAAAGAACTCGATACGGCACAAGCTGCGCACGTTCCTGACGATCGTGGGGGTGGCGATCGCCGTCATGTCGTTCGGATTCATGCGGACGATCGTGACCGCCTGGTCCTCCGGCGTCCAGTCGTCGTCCGAGAACAGGATGATCACGCGCCAGGCCGTCTCGTTCATTTTCCCTCTCCCCTATTCCTGCCTCCAGCAGATCCAGCAGATCCCCGGAGTGACCGAGGTCTCGTACGCAAACTGGTTCGGCGGCGTGTACAAGGATGCCGCGGACTGGAAGAACTTTTTCCCGCGCATCGCGATCGATCCGGAGACGTATTTTTCGGTCTACCCCGAGTTCATCGTGCCTGCGGACCAGTTCGCTGAATTTAAGAAGGAACGGAACGCCTGCCTCGTGGGGGAAAAGCTCGCCCGGGAACACGGCTTCAAGCTGGGGGACCTCATACCGGTGGAAGGGGACATCTATCCGGGACGGTGGGAGTTCGTGGTGCGGGGGATTTACAGGGGGAAGGACCAGTCGACGGACGAGACGCAGATGTTTTTCCACTGGGAATACCTGAACGAGCGCATGCACGTCGAGACGCCGGGGAGGGAAGGACTCGTCGGGTGGTACATCCTTACCGTCCACAATGCCGCGGACATGCCGCGCGTCGCAAAGGCGGTCGATGACCGCTACAAGAACTCCCGCTCCTCCACGAAGACCGAAACGGAAAGGGAGTTCCAGCAGAGTTTCGTTTCGATGTCGAGCGCCATCATCAATTCCCTGGAGGTGGTGTCGTACGTCATCATCGGCATCATTCTTCTCGTCCTCGCCAACACGATCGTGATGGCTGCGCGGGAACGGACGAAGGAATACGCCGTCCTCAAGACGCTCGGGTTTTCCGCGCGGCACATCATCGGCCTCATCGCCGGCGAGTCGATGTTCATCGCCTCGACGGGGTGCGTGATCGGGCTCGGCCTCACGTTCCCGATGGCGGTCGGGTTCGCAAAGGCCTTCCCGACCTTTTTCCCCGTCTTCAACGTGGAAACCGTCACAATCATCCTCGCCGTCATTGTCGCCCTCTTCGCAGGCGTCGCCGCCGCCCTCTTCCCGGCAACACGCGCCGTGCGGATGAAGATCGTTGACGGACTCAGATCAATAGACTGACATCATGAAAATACCCCTTTCGTACACCTGGAGGAGCCTCTGGGCGCGGCGGCTGACGACGGTCCTGACACTGGGGGGCATAGCCCTCGTCGTCTTCGTCTTCGCCGCGGTCCTCATGCTCTCGCACGGCGTCGAACAGACGATGATCGACACCGGCTCCGACGACAACGTGATCGTGCTCCGGCGATCGGCGAATTCCGAGCTTGTCAGCCAGATCGACAGGGACGCCGCAAACATGATCAGGACGAATCCGTCGATCGCGACATCCGGAGACGGGAAACCGGTCGTGTCCACGGAAGTGATGGTGATCATCAACCTCCAGCGGAAAGAGACAAACGACATGGGGAACATCTCCGTGCGGGGCGTCTCGCCCGAGGCGCCGGCGCTGCGGCCCGAGGTCAGGATCGTGGAGGGGCAGATGTTCCGGTTCGGCAGTCACGAGATCATACTCGGGTCCAGCCTCGCGAAGAGGTTTCAGGGAACGGGCATCGGGGAGCAGATCAGGTTCGGGGACGCACTGTGGACCGTCGTGGGGCATTTCGAGGCCGCGGGCAACGGTTTCGAGTCGGAGATCTGGGGGGACGTCGAGCAGCTCATGCCGGCCTTCGGACGCCCCGTGTTTTCGTCCGTCACGCTGAAGCTGCGGGACGCCGGCGATTTCGAGGCGGTGAAAAAGCAGATCGAGTCGGATCCGCGGACTCAATACACGGAGCTGAAACGCGAGAAGGTGTATTACAGCGAACAGTCCAAGCTCATGTCAGATTTCATCAAGATCCTCGGGCTCGTGGTGACGATCATCTTCAGCATCGGCGCGGTGATCGGGGCGATGATCACGATGTATGCCGCGGTGGCCAACAGGACCGTGGAGATCGGGACCCTTCGCGCGCTGGGATTCCAGCGGCGGAGCGTCCTCAGCGCGTTTCTGGTGGAGTCCGTGTTCCTGGCGGTGATCGGCGGAGGAGCGGGGGTGGCGCTCGCCGCACTGCTGTCGTTCGTCCGGATCTCAACCGTCAATTTTGGAACCTTCTCCGAGCTCGCGTTCGGGTTCACCCTCTCCCCGTCGATTGTCGTCAGCGCGATGGTTTTCTCGACGCTGATGGGGATCGTGGGGGGGTTCCTCCCCGCCGTCAGGGCTTCACGCATGAACATCCTCACGGCTCTCCGTTCCTCCTAGACGGCGCCGGATGCCGGGGCGCGCGCGAGTCCGGAAGGTCACCGCACGGCATGCGTCAGCCAGCGGACGAGGGGCATCGTGTCGGTGAAGACCTTTGCGACGGTCTCCAGAAACTTCGGCGCATAGCATGCCCTCTCCTCCAGCTCGACCCCCACGAAGAACTGTTTGTGGCGAAGGTGCTCGATCATGGGATGATCCGGAGGATAGCCGAGCGGAGCTCTGGAGAGGACCGCTCCCTGAATCCCTCCGAACGCCTTCCTGAAACGGGGTGAACGGACAACCGAGAGATAGTCCTCGGGCGCTTCCGCGATGTTCCTTCTGATAGCCTTCAATTGCGCCCCGGCCGGCATATAGATCCCGCCGCCGATAAAGACTTCATCCGTCCCCACCCCCACGTAAAGCCCGGGCGTCTCCAGAACCCCCTTCCCCCCCCGCATCTCGAACGAGGCCGCGATGTTCGTCTTGTACGGCGTCTTGTTCTTGCTGAACCGTGTGTCCCGGTAGATGCGGAAGATGGACTTCCGGGGATGGAACTCGACTTCCGGCACGTCGTCATGCAACCGGGCGGCAAGCCCCGCGATAAGGCACTGCATCGGGAACCGGACGTTTTCTTCGTACTCCTCCCTGTGGCTCTGAAACCAGGGCCGGTTGTTGTTTTTCTTCAACCTCCGGAGGAAATCCAGACCCGGCTTCGGAAATCCCGTGAAGGGAGGATACAGAATGTCGTCGAGATGTAAAGAAGTGGCCATAGTCACAATAATGGAAAATGGAAGATGGAGGATTAAAAATCGAGAATGGTGTTACTCCATGGTCTTGTGAAATCGCATGACGCTCAACGAGAGTATCAGTATGCCGATGCCGAGAAGCGCCAGGGCCTGCCCCCAGAGCTCCGCCAGACCCGCCCCTTTGAGGAAGACGCCGCGGACGATCTCCAGGAAATACCGGAGCGGGATGACATATGTTGCACACTGTATGATGCGCGGCATGTTCGCCACCGGGAAGGCGAATCCCGACAGGAACACAAACGGTATGAAGAAGAAAAACTGCGAGATAAGCATCGCCTGCTGCTGCGACCGCGCGATCGTGGAGATGAAGAGTCCCAGGCCCAGCGTCGTGAGTATAAACAGACCGCTCAGCGCAAAGAGGAGCGGCAGGCTGCCCACGAGGGGGACCTCGAACCAAAAACGTGCGATCGCCAGCACGATCACCACATCGATGAATCCGATGACCGCGAACGGTATCAGTTTTCCGATGATCAGCTGGTAGGGCCGTATGGGGGTGACCATGAGCTGCTCGAGCGTCCCGATCTCCTTCTCCTTCACGATGCCGAGCGAGGTCAGCATCATCGTGATCAGCATCAGCACGAGCGCGACCACTCCCGGAACCATGTAGTAGGAGCTGAGGAGGTCCGGATTGAACCAGATGCGCGGTTCCGGCAGTATGCGGCCGATCCTCGCCGCACGCATCAGAGGCAGGTACTGCGCCGTGACCCGCTGGGAATACGATGCGACGATCTGCCCGGCGTACCCCAGGAGTATGTTCGCGGTGTTCGCATCGGTTCCGTCGAGTATCACCTGCACCTGTGCGGTTTCACCGGCGAGCCCCTTCCTCGCGAACCCGGACGGGATCACAAGTCCGATGCTCGCCCTCCCGTCCTCGATGATCGGGTCCACCGCTCCGGGCGCCTCGACGGCATAGCGGCCGATGAAATAGGCCGTGTTCGTGAATCCCCGGATAAACTCCCTGCTTTCCTCCGTCCTGTCCAGGTCACAGACCACCAGCGTGCTGTTTTTGATGTCGGTCGTCGCCGCGTACCCGAGGAGGATGACCTGCACGAACGGGCCCATGACTGATACAAAGAGCATCCGCCTGTCCTGCCTTATCTGGTAGAACTCCTTCCGGATCATCTCGCCTATGACCGCGAAGCCCCCCCTCATCTCAGGCACTCCTTTTCTGCATCCGCTTCGCGCTCACGCCGAGCATGACAGCCGCGAAGGCGAACATGAAGAGGAACTGCTCCCAGACGGCCGTGAAGCCGACCCCTTTGAGCATGACCCCCCGGACGACCACAAGGAAGAACTTGTTGACCGCGAGGTTGGAGATGACCCTGAGTGCCAGGGGCATCGTCGCAACCGGGAATATGAACCCGGAGAGGAGAAACGAGGGGAGGAGCGAACTGAAAACGGAAATCATGAACGCCACCTGCTGAGAATCCGTGACCGTCGAGATGAGGAGCCCCTGTCCGAGCCCGCCCAGTATGATCATCATGATGGCGGCGTACAGCAGAAGCAGGCTCCCCCGGACCTGGACGTCGAACAGCAGGTACCCGAGGATGAGTATCGCGGTCGCCGCAATCAGGCTGATCCCGAGATACGGGATCGTCTTGCCGAGTATGATCTCAAACGGCCGGAGGGGCGACACCATGAGCTGCTCCATCGTCCCCCTCTCCTTCTCCCGGACGACGGTCAGGGATGTGGATATGACCGCGGTGAGGACGATGATGAACCCTATCAGTCCGGGAACAAGAAATTTCGACGAAATCAGGTCGGGATTGTACCAGATGCGGGGCTGGAAATCGATCGGCACGGGGAGCGAACGCCCCCTGAGCGCAAACGCGTCCGCGACCATATTTGTCGCGTAGTCCGCTGTCAATCGTGTCGCCGTGGCCACCGCCTGCCCCGCGGTGTTGGCGTCGGACCCGTCCACGAGGATTTGCACGTGCACGTCCTCCCCCGCGGCCAGTTTGCCTGCAAACGAGACCGGGAGGACTACGGCGATCTTCGCGCCGCCGTGCAGGAACAGTTCCTCGATATCGGAGTATCCGCGCGCCTCGTACCTGTAATCAAAATACTCCGTTGTCTTGAATTTTTCAAGGAACGCCCTGCTCCCGGGAGACCTGTCCTGGTCGTAGATGACGAGAGGAGTGTGCTTGACATCGAAGTTGAGCGCATACCCGACCATGATTATCAGCACCGCGGGGAGCACCATCAGCATGCCGAGCGACGTGGGATCGCGGCGGACTTGCCGCAATTCCTTGAGGATGATCGGCTTCAGCGCCCGGAGAGGAAAAGTCATGCTTTTGCCTCCTCCCCGCGGCGGGCGCTCTCATTGTCGAGGAGATACAGAAAGACATCTTCGAGCGACGGGACGATTCGCTCGATGCTCCGCACGGGAACCCCCGCCGCATCAAGCGTCTCCCTGACGAGACGGGTCCCCTCCTTCTCCTCTTCCACCATCACGTGGAGCGACGTCCCGAACACCGATGTCTCGAGGGCCCAGGGGAAGGAGCGGACGGTCTCGAGAGCCTCGACGATTTTCCCGCCGGTGACCCGGATTTCGAGTATCGGGCGGGTGATGTAGCGGACCTTCAGTTCCGAGGGGCTGCCGGAGGCAATGAGCTTCCCCGCGTTTATCAGTATGATGTGATTGCAGTATTCCGCCTCGTCGAGGAAGTGGGTCGTCACAAGCACGGTCATTCCTCCGGCGGACAGATTGTTGATAAGCTCCCAGAAGTTCCTTCTGGCAAGGGGGTCCACGCCTCCCGTCGGTTCGTCGAGAAACACGATGCGCGGCTCATGAAGTATGGCGCACCCCAGCGCGAGCCGCTGCTTCCAACCTCCCGAAAGCGTCCTTGTGAGGCTCCCCTCCCGCCCCCGCAGGTCCGCCATGGCGAGCACCCACTCCATCCGCTGCTCAAGTTTTTCCCGTTTCAGGCCGTAGATCCCTCCGTAGAACCGGATGTTCTGCTCCACGGTGAGATCATCGTAGAGGGAGAACCGCTGGGACATGTAACCGATGTTCAGTTTCACCTCTTCAGGCTGCGTGCGTATGTCACGCCCGGCGACAAGGGCGGTCCCCCCTCCGGGGGAGAGGAGTCCGCAGAGCATCCGTATTGTTGTCGACTTCCCCGCGCCGTTCGCCCCGAGGAAACCGAATATCTCCCCCTCCCGGACATCGAAGCTCACGTCATCGACGGCGGTGAATTTTCCGAACTTCTTTGACAGATTCCGGACCTCAATCGCGCTCCCGCTCATCGTGTCTCTCCCGGAACGGGTGGATGAGTCAGGAGCGAGATAAAGACGTTTTCCAGGGAAGGCTCGACCCGGCGAATCCCCGTCACGTGTATCCCGCCCCGTCCCAGCCGCCTGCGGATCGCCTCCTCCCCCGAAGCAGCAGCCGTGACGATCACGTGGATCCGGTCACCGAACGCCTGGACTTCCAGGGCCTCCTCCTCCCCCTTCAGGAGGGCGGAGGCGTCCCGGACGCGGTCACAGACGATCTCCAGGATCTCCCCGACCATCGCGGATTTCATACCTTCCGGTGTGTCCTCGCGCATGAGTGAACCGCGGTTCATCAGCGCCACGCGGGTGCAGCGTTCCGCCTCATCGAGGTACGGCGTCGTCATCACGATCGTTATCCCCTGTTTGAGGAGGCTCTGGAGTATCGTCCAGAAATCCCTACGGGAGACAGGGTCGACGCCCGTCGTCGGTTCGTCCAGAAATATGAGCCGCGGCCGGTGTACGAGCGTGCAGGCCAGTGCAAGCTTCTGCTTCATCCCCCCGGAGAGCTTCTCGGCAAGCCGGGCACGGAAAGGGGTCAGCCGGGTGAACTCGAGCAATTCCTCCCGGCGGGGACGGTAATCATACACCCTGTTGATCTCCGCGAAGAACTCGATGTTCTCGTCCACCGTCAGGTCGCCGTAGAGCGTGAACCGCTGCGAGAGGTACCCGATCTCTTTCTTGACCGCGTCTGATTCGCGGACGATATCATGCCCCAGGACCGACGCCGTCCCGCTCCCCGGCGCAAGTATGCCGCAGAGCATCCTGATCGTCGTGGTCTTCCCCGCACCGTCGGGACCCACAAGACCGAACATCGCCCCCTCTTCGACTTTCAGGTTCAAACGGTCGACGGCCGTGACGGCGCCGAAAGAACGGGAGAGGTCGTATGTGACGACGGCGTTCGGCACGGGCTATCAGCGGGCGCTCCCGGATGTGAGGAGGACGGCGTCGGCGGGGAGGCCGGGCTTGAGCGCCCCGTCCGTATTTTCCGCTTCGATCCTGACGCCGAACACGAGCTTCGTACGCTCCTCCTTCGTCTGCACATTTTTCGGCGTGAATTCGGCGAGCGGGGAAATATAGCTGACTTTTCCTTCGACCGACTTCCCTTTCCCGAACGCGTCGATGCTGATGAGGGCCGTCTGGCCGAGATGCACCTTTCCGAGATCCGCTTCATTCACGTAGATCATCAATTTGATCCTGTCCAGATACGTAAGCCTGAGGACGGTCATCCCGGTGCTCACAAGCTCGCCCGGCTCGACGCTGCGGAGCGTGATGATGCCGGCGGAGGGGGCGAGGACATGGCAGTCCCTCACCCTTTTCTTCAGCAGGTCCGCCTGCGCCTCAGCCTGGTCACGGCGGACGCGCGTCCCTTCGATCTCCTCGGGGCGGAGACCGGATTTCAGCTTCCTGTATGTCTGATCGGCCGCGACGAACCGGGCATAGGCATCGTCGTAACTCTTCTGGGTAACCGAGTGTTCGGCAAGAAGGGCCTTCATCCGCGAGAAATCGGTCTCCGCTGTTCTGAACGCCGCTTCCGCCTGAACGACGTCTTCTTTCCTCGATCCCTCGGCAGCGAGCCGGTACGCCGATTCAAACGACGCAAGATTCGCCAGCGCCTGCCTGAGCTGAATCTGGTATTCGGTGTCGTCGACGACGAGGAGAGTGTCTCCGGCGCTGACCCGGGAGCCTTCGTCCACGCGCACGGCGCCGATTTTTCCTGAGACTTCAACTCCGATGTTGACGTCGGTCCCTTCGATCGTCCCGGAAGACTCTATCCGGCCATCTGAAGAGCCGGAGCACGAGAGGAGAAATATCGATAACGCGGCGGCTGCAGGAAGCGACAGTCTCATGGGACACCTGGGAGTTGTGGAACCGGCATTCGGAGTTTTCGGGACTGGATCAGCGCAAATTCCTCCCCCGCACGTAATGTCAATATCCCCCGGAGAAAGAGGGTCATTATCGAGCGGACGATTTCCTGGACCGGCAACGGATGTTCGGCAAGGACCCCCGGGTTCACGACCGCTTCAACGGCTCCGGTAAAAGCCAGGAGGAAGAGATCGATGTCGACATCGCTCCGGACGGAGCCTTCCGCCACGCCGCGGATCAGAAGCCCTTTGAAGTCGTTCGAGATCCGCTCGCGCCGGAACTGCTGCACCCGGGCCCAGATCCCGGGAGAGTGGCGCTGGAGGTCCCGCATCATCGGTCTGCTCAGACGCGTGAGCCTCCGCCCGATAAACGAGATGAGCGCATCGAGTTTCTCCAGGAAGAGGGCGTCCCCCCCGACGATGGAGCGGAACTGTCCATGGATCCCCTCCAGCAGGCGCTCCGTCACCAGGAGGAGGAGCTCGTCCTTGCTCGTGAAATGCTTGTAGAACGTCTTCTTGCTGATCCCGAGACCGGCAGCGATCTCCTCAACGGTGACCCGGGAGAAACCTTCCTCAAAGAAACGCTCTGAAGCAGCGGCGATGATCCGTTCTCTTATGTCGACTCTTTCTGAGCTGTCGGGTGCTTTCATCATCTGAGGGCTCCATAGAAACCGAATCAGTTTCCTTAGTTTCCAATATAACACCGGAACCGGACCAAGTCAAGTGTGCCGTAGCCACATTCGTAAGAAAGCCGGCCCCTTTCGGGGCCGGCTTTTTCTGCTGCAGGATCTTGATCCGGCGTGTGTGCGCCGTACCGGGTACGTTAGTACATGTCACCCATACCGCCGCCGCCGCCGGGCATCGGAGGCATCGGCTTCTTCTCCTCCGGCTTCTCGACGATTGTGGCTTCGGTTGTCAGCAGGAGAGAGGCGACTGACGCGGCATTCTCCAGCGCCGTGCGGGTCACCTTGGTCGGGTCGATGACGCCTGACTTGACCAGGTTCTCGTACTGCTCGCTGAAGGCGTTGTAGCCGTAATCGTCCTTCCCTTCTTTCACCTTGTTCACGACCACGGAGCCTTCCTGTCCCGCGTTCTGGACGATCATCCGGATCGGCTCTTCGAGCGCCCGCCGGACGATATCAACGCCCGTCTGCTGGTCCTCGTTCGCCATCTTCAGACCGTCGAGCTTCGACGCCGCACGGAGATACGCAACGCCGCCGCCGGGGACAATACCTTCTTCTACCGCCGCACGCGTGGCGTGCAGCGCGTCCTCGACCCGGGCCTTTTTCTCCTTCATCTCCACTTCGGTGGCCGCACCGATCTTCAGCACCGCGACCCCGCCGGAGAGCTTCGCGAGCCGCTCCTGGAGCTTCTCCTTGTCGTAGTCGGAGGTGGTCTTCTCGATCTGGGCCTTGATCTCGTTGATCCGCTTCTTGATGTCGTCCTTCTTCCCCGCTCCCTCGACGATCGTGGTGTTGTCCTTGTCGATCGTCACCTTCTTCGCCTTGCCAAGATACGTCAGCGTCGCGTTCTCGAGCTTGTAGCCCTGCTCCTCGGATATCACTGTACCGAGCGTGAGGACGGCAATGTCCTCGAGCATCGCTTTGCGGCGGTCGCCGAACCCCGGCGCCTTCACGGCCGCGACTTTCAGCGTCCCGCGCAGCTTGTTCACCACCAGCGTGGCAAGCGCCTCTCCTTCGACGTCTTCCGCAATGACGAGTATCGGGCTCCCTGTCTGGGCAACCTTCTCCAGAACCGGGAGGAGGTCCTTCATCGAGGAGATCTTCTTGTCGTGGATCAGTATGACCGGGTTTTCAAGCACCGTCTCCATCGACTCAGCGTCCGTCACGAAATAGGGGGAGAGATAACCGCGGTCGAACTGCATCCCCTCCACCACGTCGATCGTCGTCTCCATCCCCTTCGCTTCTTCGACGGTGATGACGCCGTCGGTCCCCACCTTCATCATCGCATCGGCGATAAGCTCGCCGATGACCGTATCGTTGTTCGCGCTGATGGCGCCGACCTGGGCGATCTCTTTCTTGCTGGTCTTATCGACCGGCTTGCTCATCGCCTTGAGGCCTTCGACCACCTTTGTGACGGCGATGTCCACGCCCCGCTTCAGGTCCATCGGGTTGGCGCCGGCTGCGACCATCTTGAGTCCTTCCCGCACGATCGCCTGTGCCAGCACGGTGGCCGTCGTGGTCCCGTCACCCGCCACATCGGAGGTCTTGGATGCCACCTCGCGCACCATCTGGGCACCCATGTTCTCGAGCGGGTTCTCCAGCTCGATCTCCTTCGCCACGGTCACGCCGTCCTTGGTGATTGTCGGCGCGCCGAACTTCTTGTCGATCACCACGTTGCGCCCCTTCGGGCCGAGCGTCACTTTCACCGCGTCAGCCAGCTGGTCCACGCCCCTCTTGAGGGCGGCCCGTGCTTCGACGTTATACTGAATAGTTTTTGCTGCCATTGTTGTTCGTCTCCTTCGTTTATATTGTCGTCGTTCGAATTACACGATCGCGAAAATGTCCGCTTCGCGCATGATCAGGTATTCCTCACCTTCGATCGTCACTTCAGTTCCCGAATATTTGCCGTACAGAACCTTGTCCCCCACTTTCACTTCAGGTTTGACCGTCTTTCCGTCGTCAGTGACCTTACCTGGTCCGATCGCAACGATTTCACCCACAACAGGCTTTTCCTTGGCAGTATCAGGGAGTATAATTCCCCCCCTGGACTTCTCCTCAGCAGGAGACGCCTTAATCACGACTCGATCAGCCAGCGGCTTTATCTTCATATCATATTCTCCTCTAATTGTAAGTTGTTGATTGGTAATGACTTCCGGCGTGACCCATATGTCTTGTTAGCACTCTATATTAGAGAGTGCTAACAATATAGGATAATTCAGGAGAATGTCAAGTTCCGATCAAGAGCGGCGCCGCGGTTGACGGGACTGACACACATGGGTTACGGTGAGGGGGAGCAGGCGGGAGCAACAGTCCCGCCTTATCCGGTGGGACCAACAGTCCCGCCTTGTCGGCGGGACTCTTTTAGGAATAGGAGACTTCAAATATGTGGATGCCGTACGGCTGTATGTCGAAGTAGATCCCCTTCGATACCAGTCCGCTCTTGTCACGGACATACGCCGCTTCGCTCATGAGATCGCGAAGTTCAATTGAAGTGCCCGAGACGTCTTCCAGCGGCACATCGACGTAGCATTGTCCGCTCAGAGGGGCGTAGTTGATGACGACAAGACGGGTCCCCGCGGACGGGTGGTGCCACCAGAAAATGAGGAAGTTTCCCCATGTGTAGTTTTCATGCCACGCCGGGCGGGGCATCAGCAGGCGCCACGCCCCCTCCCTGAACGGAGCGGACGCAACGATTTTCAGGAGTTGTGAAAAGAAGGCCTTCGTCCGGGGGGCGACCTCCTCCCGGGGGCGGCGTGTCAGTTGCACGGGGAGTTTTACCCGGCGCCCCTCGAATTGTCCCTCATGGAACATCACCATGCCGGGAATTGTGGCGATCACGGTCGACGCCGCATACAGCCACGGCACGGAAGTGAGCGATGAAGCCGCGCGAGGTTCATCGTGGTTTTCGATAAACCGGAGAGAGTGCTTCTGGTAATCCATCTCTGCACGCAGGTGATCGCGCACCGACCCCGCGCCTTCCCGCAGCAGTCTGTCGAAGAGCGTCTTGTCGTACGTGTAGTCGAACCCGAGCTGCTGCAGATCCCATTCCATGTTCCAGTAGACCTCGGCGATGAACAGATGATCCGGGTGACGCGCGCGCGCGGCGCAGATCGCTTCCTCCCAGAACTCCCCCTCCGCGTGGTCTTCCCCCTCCGGGGTCGTGCGCTCCCCCCACGTCCGGGCGAAGACGTTCTTCAGGACGAGCATGGCCATGTCGCAGCGCACGCCGTCGCACATCCCGGCGATGCGCTCCAGCAACTGTATCATCGCCCTCCGGGCGCCCCGGTGCGAGACGTTGAGCTGGGCGGTATCGGTCCACCCGGCAAATGTCGGGTCACGGCCCATAGCGAGCGTGACGGGTCCCTTCTCTGTGACGGCACGGAAGAAAAGGTCAGGCCGCTCCTCCGCGTCTCTCTCTCCTCCCTGCACGTAGTATTCCGGATGTGCTCTGACCCATGCGTGGTCACAGCCGGTGTGGTTCGGTACAAAATCGAGAATCAGCCCGATCCGCCTCCCGGCGAGCCTCTCGCGGAGCACCGCAAGTCCCTTTTCGCCTCCCAACGACTCCGGGATCTCGTACGCCTGAATCGCATACGGGGAACCTCCGATGTCTGCGTCGGTGAAGTCGGGGAGCGCGTTCCGGTAGGCGGTCCTGAGCCCTTCGTCCTGCCGGGCGATGGCGATGCCGGCCGGCCCCGTGGACCACACACCCATCAGCCAGACGGCGTCGATACCGTACCTCTCCCACTCTTCAAGGAGTGACTCCGGGATCGTTCCGAGTGTGACCGCCTTTCCCGCGGCAAGTGAGAGTTCCCCGATGAGGACCCGGGTGTTGATTTCGTACAGGACTGGATGTGCTTTCTCACGCAATCCCACCGGAGTGTTCCTGGTGTTCTTCATGGCAGAATTTTCAGGATTTGTTTTCTCCGCCGGCAGGTGCACCGCCGCGGTACGATGTGCCCGCGATAACAAGGACGTATTCACCCCGCGGGGGACGGCCCCGGAGCGCGTCGCTCACCATCGAGACAGGTCCCCGGCGAACCTCTTCGAATTTCTTCGTCACCTCCCGCACAACCGCCACCTGCCTGTCCCCCATGAACTGCAACACCTCTTTCAGCGTCTTCTCGATCCGGTGCGGCGATTCATAGATGATGATGGTCCGCGGCTCCTCCGCGAGGGTCTCGAACCGCGTCTTTCTCCCTTTCTTGACGGGGAGGAACCCTTCGAACACAAACCTGTCGGTGGGGAGTCCGCTGATGATCAGCGCGGCAAGGAGCGCGCTGGCCCCCGGCGAGGGTATGACGCTGATCCCGGCTTCGACGGCCTCCCGGATCACCACGTATGCCGGGTCCGAGATCCCCGGAGTGCCGGCGTCCGTCACGACCGCGACAGTGCTCCCCTCGCGGAGCGAGGCAATGAGCTCCCCCGCCCGGCGATGTTCGTTGTAGCTGAAATAACTTATGAGAGGCTTCCGGATCCCCAGATGATCGAGGAGGACCCTGGTCGTACGCGTGTCCTCCGCGGCGATGAGATCAACGGAGCGGAGTATATGGACGGCGCGGAGCGTGATGTCGTCAAGGTTCCCTATCGGCGTACTGACGACGTACAACGCACCCTTCTGTATCTCCTCGCTCATATTCCCCAGTCGCGGGCATACCGGAAATCGACGTTCACCGTCCTGTGAGAGACCTTTGCGACGACAGGAGGACGGCGCTTGAACTGGCTCCTCTTTATCATCGTCTGCACGGTCCGAACGAACCGGCCGTCAAATCCCATGGCTTCGAGCTCCAGTCCGCTCCGCCGTTCGTCGATCATCGCAAAGAGGAGCCTGTCCACATCGCCGTACGAGAAGCCGAACTCCCCCTCATCGGTCTGCCCCGACCAGAGATCCGCCGTCGGCTTCTTTTCCACGATCCCCGCCGGGACGCCGAGAGCCGCTGCGAGCTGCCAGACCTGCGTCTTGTAGAGGTCGCCGAGCGGATTGATCGCACTTGCCATGTCGCCGAAGAGCGTGCCGTAGCCGAGCATAAACTCTGTCTTGTTGCTCGTCCCCAGGACGAGTCCCCGCTCGCGCGCGGAGATATCGTAGAGGAGGATCATCCGCTGGCGCGCCATGATGTTCCCCGCACGCAGGCGGTCATCGATGCGCAACGCCGCCAGGCAGGGATCCACCATCGGCGAGATATCCACGGTCTCCGACGGTATCCCCAGCGCGTCCAGAACAAGCTGCGCATCAGCGAGGCTCTCCCGGCTGCTTGTCTTGTACGGCATCAGGACAGCCCTGACGTTATCCCTGCCGAGGGCGCCGGCGGCCAGGTACGCGGTGACGGCGGAATCGACCCCTCCGGAAAGACCGATGACCCCTCTGGAAAACCCTGCGTTCCGGGTTTCGTCAAGAAGAAACTTTTCAAGAATTGTCCGGACGACTGCGGTGTTGAGCGACAGGTCAGACTGTGGGCCGGAGGTTTCCATGCAGGAAAATTACAAAATTTGGCTGTGGGATTCAACAGAGGGAAACTGTCCCGTGCCGCCGCGCGTTATTGACTCAGGGAGCCTCGTTTCTTATACTGTGCAATACCTTCGCCCTGCACGGCGAGGGGGGATAATATTCAACACCGGGGGTGCTGTGAAATCTCTGACGGCCGCGGCATGCGCACTGGCCCTCTGCTTCGTCCAGGGAGCGGCTGGAACCAGAACCACCGGCCGGCTCGAGAAGGTGCTCCGATCAGCCGGTCCCGGCGATCAGGTGGCCGTATGGGTATTCTTCGCGGACAAGGGAGCGGCCGGGAGTCCCGGCCATGACCTTGTTTCTCCCCGCGCACTCCAGAGAAGGGCCCGTGTCTTCCCCGCGAACATGCTTGTGGACGAGGCTGACCTCCCTGTGAGCACGGAGTACATCCGGGCGCTGACTCCCCTCGTCACGCGTATCCGCCAGAGGTCGAAGTGGCTCAACGGGGTCAGCGTCGAGGCGACCGCGGCCGGGGCCGCCCGGATCGAATCACTCCCGTTCGTCCGCGAGATCGACATCGTGCAAAAATACCGCCGCGGAAGCGGGGTGGAGACCGTGCAGTCAACTCCGCCCCTTCCCTCCCCCCGGATACCATCCGGCACGGGAGCACTCGATTACGGCCCGTCGCTGGAACAGGTCCTGCCGGAGAACATACCCGCAGTCCACGCTACAGGCAACTCGGCGCAGGGGATCATCATCGGCCTCTTCGATAACGGCGTACGACTTCAGACACACCAGGCCTTCGACTCGCTCCGACCCAGGATTATTGCGCAGCGCGATTTTGTGGACCACAAGACGAGCGTCATACCGAATAATCCGAACTCCGAGTTCGGCGGACACGGCGTGAACACGCTCTCCACGCTTGCCGGGTACAGACCGGGACAGATCATCGGACCGGCATACGGTGCGTCGTTCATACTTGCAAGGACCGAAAACGACAGCAGCGAGACCCCCTTTGAAGAGGACAACTGGGCCGCCGCGATCGAGTGGGCGGAGAGCCTGGGGGTCCAGGTAACAAGCACGTCTCTCGGGTATCTCACGTTCGACAGCCCCTACACCAGCCTCACATGGCAGGACATGAACGGGAGAAACTCGGTGATCTCCCGTGCCGCCGTGATGGCGGCACGCAGAGGGGTCATCGTCGTGAACTCAGCGGGAAATGAATATCTCCCGGTGCCCCCCGCACAGAATTCGCTCATCGCTCCCGCGGACGCGGACAGCATACTGACCGCGGGGGCTGTATCGCCCGGAGGCGTGAGGACCGGATTCAGCTCATGCGGCCCGACGACTGACGGGCGGATAAAGCCGGACGTGATGGCGGTCGGTTCGCTCGTCTATGCCGCGAGCAACATCGACCCGACGGGCTATTTCTACGTCCAGGGGACGTCGTTCTCCTGCCCGCTGACCGCCGGGGTGGCGGCTCTTGTCCTCAGGGCGCACCCGGAGGCAACGGCGATGCAGATCATCAAAGCGATCAAGACTACTGCAAACCGGGCTGTGGGTCAGACGACCAGGCCTGACAACCTGGACGGCTGGGGAATCATCGACGCGATGGCGGCGATAAATTACCTCGGCAGCGGATCCCACCCTGTCCCTCCCGTGGCCCTCGGGATGAGTGAGAGATCAGCCACAGGTTTCACTGCGAATTGGACGACTGTTTCCGGAGCAATGAGCTACAGCCTCGATGTCGCCGCTGACTCAGCATTTTCCTCGCTCGTGCAGGCGTACAACCATCTCAACGTCGATTACGATGTCACGAGCTATGCCGTCATGAATCTGACCCCCGGCACTTTGTACTACTATCGCGTCCGGGCCGTCGGCACGGGCGGGACCAGCGGCAACTCGAATATCGCAGCAGCATCGACCCTTCCCACCGCAGCACAAGCATTCACGCTGTCGCGCAATTATCCCAACCCCTTCAACCCGGGAACACGGATCGAGTTCCAGGTTCCGGAGCAATCACGTGTGCAGCTGAGCGTGTTCGATATTCTCGGAAGGCCGGTGAAGACGCTCGTCGATGCGGTCTTCCCCGCTTCCGTCGGCACCCCCTACTTCGTTCTCTGGGATGGGACAGACAACTCGGGCACGGGGGTCGCGAGCGGCGTGTATTTCTACAGGATGGATGCGACGGGGGTGTCGGGGGCGTCGAGCAGGAAGGTATTGAAGATGATGCTGGTCAGGTAGGTGTATCCGGGTAGACCGGTCATTGCGAGGAGCTGTCATTGCGAGGCGCGCTCTATGCGACGAAGCAATCCGGTGTACCGTGCAGACCAGATTGCCCCGCTCCTGGGTCCCGCTCATGAGCGGGGTCCCTCAGAGCGGGACTTCGCTCCGCTCGCAATGACGGCTTGCTGTGCAGACCGGGTTGCTTCGGGGCACGCCGAAGGCGTGCCCCTCGCAATGACAACATTCGTTACGTTCGCGATGAGTCTCAGAGTTCTCTGATCGCTTCCGCAATAATCGCGACGCCGGCATCGATCTCTTCCCCGCGCACGTTGAGCGGCGGACGGAAACGGATCGAGCGCTCGCCGCAGGGGAGTATGATCAGTCCCTTGTTCAGGCACGCCGTCCGGATTTTCGTCCTCGTGTCGGCATCCGGCATGTCGAATGCCGCGAAGAGACCGAGCCCCCGTATGTTGGAGACAGCGGGGAACTCCTCGGCAAGCCGGTGAAGCGCCCCGAGCAGGTGTTCCCCCTGCCGGCGCGCATTCTCGACGAGGTTCTCCTCCTCGATGATCTCGAGGAACTTCTGGGCCCGGACCATGTCCACCAGATTCCCCCCCCATGTCGAATTCAGACGGCCTGAAACCTGAAACACGTTGTCAGGGATCTCATCAATCCTCCGTCCGCAGAGGAACCCGCACACCTGCATCTTTTTCCCGAACGCGATCATGTCGGGCTCAACGAAGTGCTGGTGCGCCCACATCTTTCCGGTCATCCCCACGCCCGTCTGCACCTCGTCGATGATAAGCATCGCCTCGTTTTCATCGGCAAGCTCGCGGAGCGCCCTGAAGAACTCCCCTCTGAAGTGGTTGTCCCCCCCCTCTCCCTGGATCGCCTCGATGATGATCGCAGCGATATCATCCTTGTACTCGTTGAACGCCTGTTTGATCTGACCGATGCTCGTCTCCTCGTCGGCGATCACGCGGGCGAGGTTCTCCTCGTTCAGCGGATAGCGGACGGCGGGGTTGAGCACCCGGGGCCATGCGAACTTCGGGAACAGGTCGGTCTTGACCGGGTCGGTGTTCGTGAGCGAAAGGGTGTAACCGGAACGGCCGTGAAACGCCTGCCGGAAGTGAACGATCTGCCTCCCCCGTTCTTCCCGGTACCCCCGCGTCCGGTTCTTCCGAATTTTCCAATCAAATGCCGCCTTCAGGGTGTTCTCGACCGCCAGGGCACCCCCCTCGATGAAAAAAGCATGGGGGAGCGTTGCGGGCATCGCCACCCGAGAGAAGGTGTCGACGAACTGCGCCTGCTCGGCGGTGTAGATGTCCGACAGCGAGGGCTTGTTGACCGCGACATACGCCAGTTTCTTCAGGAACGCAGGGGCGGTGAGTTTGGGATGGTTCATCCCCAGGGGGGATGATGCCACGAACGTGAAGAAATCCAGGTAGCGCTTCCCGTCTCTCGCATCGACGAGATACGTTCCCCTGCTCTTCTTCAGATCGACGACGATGTCGAAGCCGTCGACGAGCATGTGCCGGGAGAGCGTCGGGCGAATGAGCGACGGCGGGATGATGGAGCTGCGGGAAGGGCGTGATACCTTCGCCGTCCGGTTTTCGGCGAGCCTCCGCCGGGTGGTTCGTACGACATTCGAGCCCTTGACTGCTCGTGCCTTCGTGCGTGCTTTTGCTGTGTGAACGGGCATGATGAGAACTCCTCTATTGGATGTGTCTGCGGATTGACCTGCGTGCCGCACAACGGGCATCCTTCAGAAGAATTCCTGGTGTTCAAACATCGAAACGATATACAGTTTGATCCGGACCACCGGCGTCCCCGTTCGAAAGGTGAATTGTTCCCCTCTATTTCCCGTAATTGTCGATCTGAGCCCTCTGGAGCCCGCCGCTGTAATCGATGTAGACGGTCTTCCACTCAGAGAAGAACTCGTACACCGTCCAGCCCCCTTCGCGGTGGCCGTTTCCCGTCTGTTTCACGCCGCCGAACGGCATATGCGCTTCGGCGCCGATCGTCGGTGCATTGATATACGTGATCCCCGCCTTGATGTCCCGGATCGCCCGGAAGGCATCGTTGACATTCGCGGTATAGATCGAAGAGGAGAGGCCGTAGATCGTGTCGTTGAGAATCGCGACCGCCTCCCCGAGAGACCCCGCCTTCAGCACGGAGAGGACGGGGCCGAATATCTCTTCCTTTGCGATCCTGTGGTCCGGCTTCACTTCGGAAAAGACCGTGGGAGCGTAGAACCAGCCCCCGTCGAGAGCGCCCCCTTTGGGGATCGTCCCCCCGGTGAGGAGCTTCGCCCCCTGTTCGAGTCCGACGCGGACATACCCCGCGACCGTTTCCTGCTGTCCCTCGTTGATGCACGGCCCGACCTCGGTCGACGGCAGGAGTCCGTCTCCGAGACGGAGTTTGCTGACACGCTCCACGAGCATCTCGAGGAACTTCCCGTGTATCTTCTCATGGAGTATGAGCCTGCTCGTCGCAGTACAGCGCTGCCCCGTGGTGCCGAACGCGCCCCAGAGGACACCTTCGAGTGCCAGGCCGAGGTCCGCGTCGTCCATCACGATCTGGGCGTTTTTTCCGCCGAGCTCGAGCGACACGCGCTTGAGAGTCCGTGACGCCACCTCCGAGATCGTTTTTCCCACCAGCGTCGAACCGGTGAAACTGACAAGGTCGACGTCCGGGTGGCCGACGATCGCCATGCCGACTTCCCCCCCGCCGCCGTGGACGATGTTCACGACCCCGTCCGGTACTCCTGCCTCGGCCAGGATCTCCACGAGGGCCGAAGCGGTCGCCGGCGTGTCGGAAGCGGGCTTGAAGACAACCGTGTTGCCGCAAAGGAGGGCCGGGAATATCTTCCATGTCGGGATCGCCATGGGGAAATTCCACGGCGTGACGATCCCCGCGACACCGATCGGCACACGCATCGCCATGTTAAACTTGTCCGGAAGCTCGGAGGGGACGGTGTTTCCGAAGAGGCGCCGCCCCTCCCCTCCCGCATAGTACGCCGTGTCGATTCCTTCCTGGACGTCCCCCCGCGTCTCGGCAAGCACCTTCCCCATTTCGCGCGTCATCTGCCGCGCGAGATCCTCCTTGCGGGCCACCATGAGATCCCCGACAGCGCGCATGATGTCGCCCCGCTTCGGTGCCGGCGTGAGGCGCCATCCGTCAAATGCGGCGCGTGCGGCGCGGACCGCCTCCCCGACATCCTCCTTCCCCGATTTCGGGAATACGCCGACCACTTCGTCCCATCGCGCGGGATTGCGGTTCTCGAACGTCTTTCCGGACGCGGCATCAACCCACTTCCCGTCGATGAAATTCTGGAATTTCTTCGCCATGGATGTTCCTCTGCATGAATTGCCGCTTCAGGCAAGCCCGACGCGGCTGAATATGTAATCGACATTCCGGATGCTCTTCTCCAGACTGAATATCTCGGCCATTTCGGATTCCGGGAGGGCGTTGCCAACCTCCGGGACCCCCTTGAGCACGTCCAGGAACTCCCTTCCCGACTGCCAGACCTCCATCGCCGCCGCCTGGACGATCCGGTACGCCTCCTCCCGCCGCATCCCCTTTTTCGTCAGGGCCAGCAGGACGGACTGTGAGAAAATGAGCCCATGGGTCCGCTCCAGGTTCTTTGCCATCGTGTCGGGATACACGATCAGCCTGTCGAGGACGTCGGTCATCTGTGCGAGCATATAATCGAGAAGCATGCAGCTGTCCGGGACGATGATCCGCTCGACGGAGGAGTGCGTGATGTCCCGCTCATGCCAGAGGCTGACGTTTTCCATCGCCGCCAGGGCGTTCCCCCGGAGGACCCGGGAGAGCCCGGCGATCCGCTCGCAGGTGATCGGATTCCGCTTGTGGGGCATCGCGGAGGAACCTTTCTGTCCCTTCGCGAAATACTCCTCCGCCTCGAGGACCTCGGTCCTCTGGAGATGCCGGATCTCCGTGGCGAACTTCTCGAGCGAGCTCCCCGCAAGCGCGAGTACCGACATGTATTCCGCATGCCTGTCCCGCTGGAGTATCTGGGTTGACACCGGAGCCGCGGTCAGGCCGAGACGGGCACAGACGTACTCCTCCACGGCCGGGCTCAGGTGTTCATACGTGCCCACCGCTCCCGAGATCTGCCCGACGCTGATCCTGTCCACGGCCGACCGGAGCCGGTCGATGTTCCGGCGCGTCTCGTCGAGCCAGAGGGCCAGCTTCAGTCCGAACGTGGTGGGCTCTGCGTGTATCCCGTGCGTCCTCCCCACCATCACGGTGTTCTTGAATTCCTTCGCCCTGCGTGCAAGCACGTCGGTCAGCTTTCCCAGTCCCCCCAGCAGGATCTCGCCCGCCTGCTTCATCTGTACGGCGAGACACGTGTCGAGCACATCCGACGAGGTCATCCCCAGGTGAATGTACCGGGCCTCAGGACCGACGTGCTCGCCGACGTTCGTGAGAAAGGCAATCACATCGTGCTTCACCTCACGCTCTATCTCTTCGATTCTCCCGACATCGAACGACGCCTTCGCGCGGATCACGTCGACCGCCTCCCGGGGGATGACCCCGTTCTCCGCCTGCGCTTCACAGGCGAGTATCTCGATGTCGAGCCAGATCTGGAACTTGTTGTGTTCGTCCCAGATCCTCCCCATCGCCGGCCGTGTGTACCGTGCTATCATGGTCAGTGCTTTTCAAGTTTCAATTTGAGTTCCATTGTCCTGCGGTCGCGTATGACCGTCAGGTTCACCGTGTCGCCCGTCTTTGCATCGTCGACCGCCGACATGAGCGTTGCCCCGTCGGCGATCTTCTCTCCGTTCGCTGCGGTGATGATGTCTCCCACACGAAAGCCGGCCCGTTCGGCGGGGCTGTTTTTCTTTACATCGCTCACGATGACCCCCTGAGCGCTCTCCAGCCCGAAATACCGCGCCACGCGCTCATCCACCGTCTGGATCTCGAGCCCTGTCCAGAACTCCCGTTCGACCTTTCCGCTCTTCTTCAGCTCGGCGATCACGTTTTTGACCCTGTTGATCGGAATTGCGAACCCGAGTCCGATGCTCCCCTGGTTCGGCGTGTAGATCACCGCATTGACCGCGATGACGTCCCCCAGGCTGTTGACGAGCGGACCGCCCGAGTTCCCGGAATTGATCGCCGCGTCTGTCTGTATCATGCCGCGGTACACGCGTCCCTCCTCGGCGCGCAGGTTCATCTTCGTCGCGCTCACGACGCCGACCGTAACGGTCGGCTTGTCACTGATGTCGAAAAGTCCGAACGGGTTTCCGAACGCGATCACCCACTCGCCGATGATGACATCATCGGAATTCCCCAGCCTGATGTACGGGAGGGCCTTTCCCTCGATCTTCAGGAGTGCGATATCGGCGACCTGGTCCGTCCCGATCAGCTCGGCTTTGTATTTTTCGCCGCTGGTGAGCGTGACCGTGATCTCCTTGGCGTTCCCCGCGACATGATCGTTGGTGACGATGTACCCGTCAGGGGAGATCAGGAACCCTGAGCCCAGCCCCTGTACCCGCTCGGTGTACGTCCGGTCGCCGAAGAACTGCCTGAAGAAAGGGTCGTCGCCCCAGGGACTCCTGTACCGGTACTGCCTCACCTCCGTGACGTTGATGCCGACGACTGCGGGGCTCACCATGGCAACCGTCCTCGTGATCGCATTTCTGCGGGAGCCTCCGATCACTTCCCCGAGAGAATCCCGCACGTCCCCATCGGATGACGATATCCGGGCCTCCGTGAAGGGGGCGCCGGGAAACGGATGCCCCTCCCCCGCACCCGCGGCCGGCGGGCGTCCGATATTGTATCCTATCACCCCTCCTGCGAGAAGGGGGAGGAGGAGAACGATTGCGATGACGGCGATATTTCTGTTCATGATCTGCCCCCTCCTCCTGTGTCATGCCGGCGGAAACGCGCTCTCCGCCTCTCTTCTATGTACGCCCGGACCGGCGCCAGATGTTTCACGAGCACGACGAACATCGACGCGGCGGCAAACACGGTAAATTCCTCTCCCGGTATGCCGCCGGCGGTGAAACGGGAGAGAAAAAACCCGGGAATCACCGCCAGGAGCAGGGGGAGGAGAAGCGACGCCACTGCATTGGCCGGGTTCACCTCCCTCAGAACCAGATACGCCCCGCTCCAGAAGAGTCCCCAAACAAACACGAGGGGCCAGCAGAACATCGAGAACACACCCGCCGCAGTCGCAAGCCCTCTCCCCCCTCTGAACCGGAGCCAGACCGGGAAATTGTGCCCCAGGATCGAAAAAACTCCTGCGAGGGCCTGATGGGCAAAATCGTGGTCCGGGAGGAGGCCCGAGAGGGAGACTGCACCGATCCCTTTCGCAGCATCGAGTGCCAGGACAGCGGCGCCCACAAGGAAGGAGCCGGTCACCTGGTAGCTGTTCAGCGTCCCGACGTTCCCGCTCCCGGCGGAACGGATATCGAGTCTCGATTTCCAGCGAACGAAAAGAAAGGCGGTCGGGAGTGATCCCAGGAAGTATCCCAGAAGTCCCGCAAGAACGAAAGAGAACACCGGGCGATGGCAACCGTATCGGGGGAATTGAGTTCAAAATACGCAAATACCGACGGAGAGTCAAGACGGGATTCTTGATTCTCCGCTTATATAGAGGTATATTTTCCGGTCTCTTCACACAGTTCTTCTCCATGGAGGTGTCCCGTGCATCGATTTCTTCAGGTTACATGACCAGAAAAGACCTCGAACTCCTCCTCCTCCACCACAGGCGGGGCTCACTCAGCACGGAACGGGCCATCTCCCGCCTGACATCCATTTCCACCGAATCGCTCGAATTCGCAACGATCGATCACCAGCGCGAGGCACGACAGGGTTTCCCCGAGGTTATCTACTGCGGCGGGAAGACCCCCGACCAGGTCGCTTCAATCGCCAAACGGATACTCGCGCACGGGAGCGTGCTTCTCGCGACCAGGGGGAACCGGAACCATTTTGCGGCCGTCAAAAAGAGATTCCGGGGAGCGCACTTCAACCCCGTCTCCCGGACGATCACGGCAAATGAAGGAAAAATAAGACAGAACGGGCGGGGGACGATACTCATTGTTTCCGCCGGGACCTCCGATATACCGGTGGCGGAGGAGGCGGCCGAAACCGCGCGCGTGATGGGAAACGCCACCGGGAGGCTCTATGACGTCGGCGTCGCGGGGATCCACCGGATACTCGGCCGGAGCGACGTGCTGAGGAAGGCCTCGGTCATCATCGTCGTTGCAGGAATGGAAGGGGCGCTGGCGAGCGTCGTCGGGGGACTCGTGGATGTCCCCGTCATCGCGGTACCGACCTCGATCGGGTACGGCGCGAGCTTCCAGGGGGTTGCGGCGCTCCTGGGCATGCTGAATTCCTGCGCCGCGGGGGTGACGGTTGTAAACATCGACAACGGGTTCGGCGCCGGGTTCGCGGCCAGCGTCATCAACAGGAAGCGCCCATGATGAAATACGACCCGTCAAAGATCCGGTATTTCGAAAACATTCTGGGCACGATCGGAAATACTCCTCTTGTCCGGCTGCGGTGCGTCACAGCCGGTCTGAAAGGACTGATCCTCGCGAAGGTGGAATCCATGAACCCGGGAGGCTCGGTCAAAGACCGGATCGGCAACAGCATTGTTGAGGAAGCGGAGAAGTCGGGGAGGCTCAAGCCCGGGGGGACAATCGTGGAATCCACGTCCGGGAATACCGGGATGGGACTCGCGCTCGTTGCCTCCGTGAAAGGGTACAGGATGGTCTTCACGCTCCCTGACAAGATGAGCATGGAGAAGATCAGGCTCCTGCGGGCGTTCGGGGCCGAGGTGATCGTCACGCCGACCGCGGTCCCCCACGATTCTCCGGAGAGCTACACGGAAGTCGCCCGGCGGATCGCGCGCGAGACTCCGAATGCAATACTCGCCGACCAGTACGACAACCCGCGCAATCCCGAGTCCCACTATGCCACGACCGGGCCGGAGATCTGGGATCAGACGGCGGGGCAGATCACGCACTTCATCTGCGGCATCGGCACCGGCGGCACGATCTCAGGGACCGGAAGGTTCCTCAAGGAGAAGAACCCGAACGTCCGCATCATCGGCATCGATCCCCGGGGCTCCGCACTCCGGGAGTATTTCTACACGAAGAAAATGACCCCCCTGCCGAAGACGTACAAGGTCGAGGGGATAGGCCAGGACTACATCCCCGGGGTTCTCGATTTTACCTTCATCGATGAGGTGATCGAAGCGGACGACAGGGAGTCATTCCTGATGGCACGGCGGCTGACGAGGGAGGAAGGAATTCTCGCCGGCGGTTCCGCGGGGACGGCGGTGGCCGGAATGCTGAAGATCGCGTCCCGGTTTACCGGAGAAGACGTCGTCGTCGTCCTCCTCCCGGACACCGGGGAGCGGTACATCAGCAAAATCTACAACGACGAATGGATGAGGGAGAACGGATTCCTCACCCCCGAGCGGATCACGGTCCGCTACGTCCTTGATTCCAAGTCCAAACACCCCCGCGGGGTGATCTCCATCGATCCCGCGACATCGGTCAGGGACGCGCTGGACACGCTGAAGCGGCACGACATCTCCCAGATCCCGGTGATGCAGGGGGAAAAGACTGTCGGGACGGTGCACGATCACGAACTGATGATGAAGGTCATTGAGCGCCCGGCGCTTGTCGGCGCACCCGTCAGCGACGTCATGGGGGCGAGCTTTCCGGTTGTCGGCATCGATGCCTCGGTGGAGGAGGTCCTGCGCCTGATGCGCGTGAAGGAGAACTACGCGGTGCTCGTGGAGGAAGAGGGGGCGATCAACGGGATACTGAACAGGTACGATGTCATGGAGTACCTTGCGAGGTAGAAGACTGATTGAAGATGGAGGTGGAGGATTGAAGATGGAGGATGGAAGATTGAAGATCGAGGCCGGGTATGGATTTGCGACGAAGGCGATACACGCGGGACAGGCGCCGGACCCGGGGACCGGCGCGATCATGACGCCGGTGTTCCTGACCTCGACGTACGTCCAGGAGGAGCTCGGGCGGAACAAAGGCTATGAGTACTCGCGGGTCTCCAACCCGACGCGCACGGCGCTGGAACAGAATATCGCCGCCCTTGAAGGGGGAACCGACGGGCTCGCGTTCGGATCGGGCACCGCCGCGGTGGACGCGATCTTCCACCTGCTGGCGCCGGGGGACCATGTGATCATGTCGCAGAATGTGTACGGCGGCACGTACCGGATAGCGAAAATGATCTGGGAGGGATACGGGCTCCGGTTCTCGTTTGTCGACACGACGGATGTGAAGCGGATCGAGGAGGCGATACTCCCGTCGAGCCGCATGCTCTTTCTCGAGACCCCGACCAATCCCACGATAGAAATCAGCGATCTCTCCGCGTGTGCGGCTCTCGCGAAGCGACACGCTCTCCTCAGCGTGGCGGACAATACATTCGCCACCCCGTATCTCCAGCAGCCCCTCTCGTTCGGGATCGACATCGTTGTCCACAGTCTCACAAAATACCTGAACGGCCACAGCGACATGCTGGGAGGCCTCGTCGTGACCAGCGATGCCGCCGTCACGGAACGCCTCCGGTTCATGCAAAAGGCGGTCGGGGGGATACTGAGCCCGTTCGATGCCTGGCTCTGCCTCCGGGGGACAAAGACTCTCGCCGTCAGGATGAAGCAGCACTGCGAGAATGCCCTGATCCTCGCCCGCTGGCTTGCCGGACGGAAGGGGGTCGGAAGGGTCCTCTTCCCCGGCCTGGAGTCGCATCCGGGCCATGAGCTGGCCGGGCGGCAGATGAAAGGCTTCGGAGGAATGATCTCATTCGACCTGGGGAGCCTGGCGAAGGCGGCGTCGTTCCTCAAAAATGTCAGACTCTGCGCCCTGGCCGAGAGCCTGGGAGGCGTGGAAACGATAATCACCCACCCGGCCACAATGACACACGCCGCAATCCCCCCGGAAGAACGGATCCGGACCGGCGTGACCGACGGACTGGTCCGGATCTCCGTCGGGATAGAAGACGCGGATGATATCATCCGGGACCTCGACATGGCCTTGCACGGTTCCGGGCTTTGACGGGAGATTCGCACCGTCTCCCTGCGTATTGAATTCCACGTAGCGTTTCGCTATCTTGGTTTTTCATCCCCCACTCCCTGCGCGAAGCTCTATGAAAGCGGTCATTATGGCTGGCGGGTTCGGGACCAGGCTGCGTCCTCTTACCTGCAACACTCCGAAGCCGATGGTCCCCCTCATGAACAAGCCGATGATGGAACACATCGTCGCACTCCTCACGGCGCACGGGATCACCGACCTGATCGGCTCTCTGTTCTATCAGCCTGAAGTCATCACCGGATATTTCGGCGACGGCAAGTCATTCGGCGTCACGATGGGCTATGTCCGGGCGGAATCGGACTACGGGACCGCGGGGAGCGTCCGGAATGCGACGTACGGGATGGGGGAACGGATACTGGTGATCAGCGGAGACGTCCTGACTGATTTCGACCTGACCGCTGCGCTCCGCTTCCACGAATCCAAGGGAGCCAGGGCGACGATCGTCCTGTCCCACGCGAAGAACCCGCTCCAGTTCGGAGTTGTGATCACCGCACAGGACGGCAAAATCACGCGGTTCCTGGAGAAGCCGTCCTGGGGAGAGGTCTTCAGCGACACGATCAACACCGGCATATATATTCTGGAACCCGACGTCCTGGACCTCATCCCCTACCGCGAAGAATACGACTTCAGCAAGAACCTCTTCCCCCTACTTCTCCGGCAGGGCATCGGGCTCTACGGGTATGTCGCCGACGGTTACTGGCGCGACATCGGCAACCTCAATGAATACCAGGACGCTCACTTCGACGCACTCAACGGAGAGGTGAAGCTCACGCTCCCGGGGACGAAGCAGGGACAGGTGTACACGGGTGAAGGGACGCGCCTCCCGGGAGGGTCGCTCCACGTGACGGGGACCGTTGTCATCGGCAGGAACTGCACGATCGGCGAGGGTGTCTCTCTCTCCAACTCGGTGATCGGCGACAACTGCGTGATCGGCCCCGGCGCGATGGTATCGAACTCCGTGATCTGGGGGGACGTCGTGATCGGCCACAGCGCGGAGCTTTCGTACGACGTGGTGGGGACCAAATGCTCGATCGGCGAGAAAAGCGTGATCGCGGAGAACGCGTTCATCGGGGACGGATGCTGGATCGGGCGCAACGCGCGGCTGAGCGCCAACATCAAGCTCTGGCCGGAGAAGGTGGTCGAGGAGGGGGCGGTTGTCACGCGCAGCCTCGTGTGGGAGGACAAATGGCTCCGCGAGCTCTTTGCCGATTCACGGGTGACGGGCCTCTCCAACCTCGAGATGAACCCCGAATTCGGCGCAAAGCTCGGGGCTGCCTACGGAGCGTTCATCGGCACAGGGAAGACGGTCGTCACATGCCGCGATTCCGACAATGTCTCGCGCATGATCAACCGCTCGCTGATCTGCGGTCTGATCTCCGCGGGGGTCAACACGTTCGACCTGCGCGCAACGTCGATCCCTCTCCTCCGTCACGAGCTCTCGAGCGGCAAGGAGTCCGGCGGCATACACGTCCGCCGGTCCCCGTTCGACAAGAACCTGACCGACATCATTTTCTTCGACGCGAACGGCAAAGATCTCCCCAGCGGCAAGACCAAGAACGTCGAGCGGCTTTTCTTCGGCGAGGATTTCGCCCGGGCACCCCGGGAAAAGGTGGGGGGCATATTCTTCCCCGAACGGACGACCGAGGCGTACAAGGAGAAGTTCCTCTCCTCCCTCGACGTCGAGGCGATAAACAAGCGCAAGTTCAAGATCGTGATCGACTATTCGAACGGGATCGCGTCCACCATCTTTCCGATCCTGCTCGGCTCATTCGACTGCCAGGTCGTCGCCCTGAACGGGCACCTCGACCCGAAGAAGCTCACCCGCGACAAGGAGGAATTCGACTCCTCGCTCCTGCAGCTGGCGCACATCGTCACCTCGCTGAAATACGATTTCGGGTGTCTGATCGATGCGGGCGGAGAGAAGCTCTTCGTCGTCAACGAACGGGGGGAAGCGCTGGAGAGCGACCGCCTGCTGACCGTCGTCGCCGAGATGTTCCTGCGGACCCACCCGGGAACGGAGGCCATAGCGGTCCCCATCACGTCTTCCGGAGAAATCGACATGATCGCCAGACCGCGCGGGGTGCGCGTCGTGAAGACGCGCAACAGCCACCTGGCGATGATGGAGGCGACTGCGGACAAGAGCGTCCGGTTCGTGGGGGGGAACAAGGGGGGGTTCATCTTTACGGATTTCTTCTTCGCCACCGATGCGATGTATTCCGTGGCGAAGATCCTCGAGATGATCGCGAAGGCGGGGGTCGGGCTGGGAGAGATCGACGAGTCGATCCCCCGGCTGTGCGGGGCCCGGAGAAATGTGAACTGCTCCTGGGAGCACAAGGGAAAGGTGATGCGCCGCATCATGAATGATTCGGAGGGACGCAGGCGCGATCTCGTGGACGGAGTGAAGATATACTCCGACGACGGCAGCTCGGCGCTTTTGATCCCCGACAAGGAACGGCCGTTGTTCCACATTAATGCCGAGGCCCCGACGCATGAAGCCGCCGAGGATCTCGCCTCAGCGTACGAAAAGAAAGTCATGGGCTGGCGTGATGAACCATAGGAGACCAACCTTCATATGAAAATCAGCGACATCCTGACCGAAAATCTCGTCGCAACAGGGCTCCCGGGGAACACCAAGAACGAGGTGATCGACGCCATGATCGAACTTGTGGCGTCATCCCCGAAAGTGATGGACAAAGAGAAGGTCCGCAAGGCCATCTTTGAGCGGGAAGAGATCATGTCCACGGGAGTCGGCAACGGCTTCGCCATCCCCCATGGAAAAACCGAAGCCGTCTCCGATATCGTCGCCGCATTTGCGGTCACGGCCCAGCCGATCGACTATCAGTCGCTGGATGAAAAGCCGGTCCGCCTCGTCTTCCTCCTCGTGGGGAAGGATAATCTGGTCGGCCCGCATATCAAGCTCCTCAGCAGGATCTCGCGGCTGATGAACAAGGAAGAGTTCCGCAGGCGTCTCCTCGACCTGAAGTCGCCCCGGGAGATCCTCGAGGCGTTCAGACAGGAGGAGGCCACATACTTCGAAGCGTGATGCCGGGACAAAAGGAAGAGAAGATCCAGCCGGAGTTCCGGCTCCGCGTCGCGCCGGCGGTCAACGAAAGGACCGGCCGGCCGACCACCCTCGTCGTGCTTCAGACCACAAAGTCATTTTCGACGTTCCGGTACACGCTGGCGGTGGATGACCGGCCGGGGAACGGGGTGCTGCGGCTGAAGGTGCTCGGGCTCAGGACGCCGTCACTCGACCTCCCGGCGACCGGGCCCGCGGAATTCCGGAAGGAATACGAGGGGCTCTCGGGCGACTTCACGATCGTCGTCGAGGGACTGGACGGTTCACAAACGTCCATCAGCACGCATATCACCCCAGGCCGCGTCACGCTGACCGCACCGGTGAGCGGCCGGGCACTCGAGGTCGATATCCCGTCGGCCAACCGCACACAGAGGGCACATCCCACATGATCCCCGTCCTCTTTAGAATCGGCCCCTTTCCAATCTACAGTTTCGGTCTCCTCCTCGGCATCGGGTTCCTCCTGGGGAGCTACATACTCTCCCTCGAGCTCAAACGGAAGAAGCTCAACCCGGAGATTGCGAGTACGATCACCATACTGGCCGTCGTGTTCGGAATTGCCGGAGCGAAGATCCTGTTCCTTATCGAGGAATGGAAGACGTTCGTACGGAACCCGATCGGCGAAGCGTTCACGCCGGGGGGGCTGACGTGGTATGGAGGTTTCATACTCGGGATGACCGCGATCTCGCTCTACGTCAGGAGCAAGAAGATCCCATTCCTCAAGATCTGGGACGGACTTGCCATGGGCCTGATCATCGCCTACGGCGTCTCGCGGCTCGGATGCCACCTCTCGGGGGACGGCGACTACGGCTTCCCGACCACGCTCCCCTGGGGAACGAATTATGAGAAAGGGACTTCCCCCCCCTCACGCACGTTCGCCATATTCCCGGAAATCACCTCCCGGTATCCCGGCGGGGTCGTACCCGACAATACCCCCTGTCACCCCACCCCGGTGTACGAATTCCTCCTCGGCGTGGCGGGCTTCGCACTGATGTGGAATCTGCGGAAGAGACCGTGGCCCGACGGAAAGATGTTCATGCTCTATCTGATGATTTCCAGTCTCTTCAGGTTCTCCGTGGAATTTCTCCGGCTGAACCCGCGGCTGCTGTTCGGGCTCTCGGAAGCCCAGCTGATCTCCGTCCCCCTGTTCTTCGCAGGCCTGGCGGGATTCTATCTCCTGGACGGGAGACGGGCGTCCCGCGGGAAGCCGGCCTGACCGCCCCGGGACGGATGCCGTGAAAATCGTCGCCAAGGCCATGGAAGCGCTCGGCATCGCCTGCGTCATGATCGGGCTCATCGAAGGGATCATGAGTTCCACGATGTGGATGGAGCTGTATCTCAGCATTGCCGGCATCATCGTGTTCATCGCAGGGAGGAGGATCGAGAAGCGGAGGTAAGTGTTCGCGCGGTTCGTCACGTTCGTTCATCAACCCCCTGGAGTCGCGCATGCAAGGCATCATTACAGGACGAAAACCGGTCATGGAGGCGTTGCGTGCAGGGACGAATATCGAGAAAATCGTGTTCCTCCTCGGAGTTCAGGGGACGGTGATCGAGGATATCCGCCATGCGGCGGAGCGGAACAATGTACCGGTGAGCCAGGCGAGCAGGCAGGAATTCAGAGAACTGGCGAGCGATGCCACCACGCAGGGGGTGGTCGCGATCGTCCGTCAGTCGAAAACATTCGTCAGCCTTGATGAGATCGTGGGCACGGCGGAGGCGAAGAAAGAGAAACCCCTGATCCTGATACTGGACAGCATCGAAGACCCGCAAAATCTGGGGGCGCTCGTCAGAACGGCCGAATGCGCCGGCGTGCATGGCGTCGTAATCCCGAAGCACCACGCGGCCTCCGTCACCTCCGCGGTAGTGAAGGCATCGGCCGGCGCAACGGAGCACATGGCGATGGCGGAGGTGACGAATATCGTCAGCACAATGGACGAGCTGAAAGGACGCGGGTTCTGGACGGCGGGGGTGGCAGTGGAAGGCGACACCCCGTTCACCGGATTCGACTATACCACGGCGGCGGCGATCGTCATCGGGAATGAAGGGAAGGGGATCCGCCGGCTGGTGCGCGAGCACTGCGACCGGCTCGTACGGATACCGATGTACGGCAGCCTCGGCTCGCTCAACGCATCGGTCGCCGGGGCGCTCGTCATGTACGAGGCGGCGCGCCAGAGGCACAGGTCATCGCAGTCGGGGTGAGGCTAGTCTTTCCGCTCCAGGCCGTACTTCTTCATCTTGTTGTACAGGTGGCTCCGCTGGATGTCGAGAACCTCGGCGGTCCTGCTGATGTTCCAGGCGCTTGCCTCGAGTTGTTTACGGATAAAGGCGGCCTCGGCCCTGTCCTTGAATTCCTGAAAAGTCCCCCCCGCGTTCAGAAGGTCATCCCACGCGCTCCGGCTCCCCCCTCCCTGTCCCGACTCAAGGTGTGATTCCTCGATGTATGACCCGGGGGTCATGATGACCAGCCTCTCCACCATGTTCCGAAGCTCACGCACGTTCCCCGGCCATTCCATCGCCTGGAGCCGCAGCATCGCCTCGTCGCTGAAGCGCTTCACCGCCATCCCGTTCCTCTGGCAGATATCCCCGGTAAAAGCGGCCGCGAGGAGCGGTATGTCATCCCGGCGCTCCCGCAGGGGGGGAACATGGATCGGAATAACGTTCAGGCGATGGTACAGATCCTGGCGGAAGATATTCGCCCCGATCGCATCCGACAGATTCTTGTTGGTCGCTGCGATCACACGGACGTCCACCGGAATCTGCCGCCCCCCACCCACCCGCTCGACCTTCCCTTCTTCCAGGGCGCGGAGCACTTTCGCCTGGGCGTTCAGGCTCATGTCTCCGATCTCATCGAGGAAGAGCGTCCCCCCGTCCGCCTGTTCGAATTTCCCGGAGCGCATTCCGGTCGCCCCCGTGAATGCACCGCGCTCGTGCCCGAAGAGCTCCGATTCGATCAGCTCGTTCGGTATCGCTGCGCAGTTCACCTCGATAAGCGGCTTCCCGCTCCTCCGGCTCAGCCGGTGGATCGCCTTGGCGACGAGCTCCTTTCCCGATCCGTTTTCGCCGGTGACGAGCACGCGCACGTCGGTGGGGGCAACCCGCTCGATGGTGGCAATGACATCCCGGATTTTCCGGCTGGACCCCAGGATGGCGTTTTTTCCCTCGACGATCGCCTGCATGCGCCGGTGTTCCGTGACCAGGCGGTGCTGCTCCGCCGCATTCCGCGCGACGATCAGAAGCTTGTCGCGGTCCAGGGGCTTGGGGAGGAAATCGTACGCGCCGAGCCTCGTGGCTTCCACTGCGGTCTCGATCGTCCCGTGCCCGGAGATCATCACCGCGGGGAGGTCGGGATGCCCCTGCCGGAGCCTGCGGAGCACCTTCAACCCGTCTTCGCCGGGCATCTTGATGTCCAGGAGCACAAGATCGAAATCGCCCCCCTCGACGCGCGCGGTCGCGGACGGCCCGTCTCCGGCCTCCTGCACCTCGAACTTCTCGTATTCCAGTATCATCCTGATGGAATCGCGAACGGATTTCTCGTCGTCCACTACAAGTACGGATTTCATTTTGCCTCCTGGCGAGACTCGAGCGAGTCCGGGAGAACCGGGCCGGGATCAAGAGGCGCGGCGGGCCCCCGGAGTACGTCTGTCGTGAAGAACCCTGAGGGGCGCGTGTCGGGGTCGGACAGGAGGCGCAGGCCGAAGCGCTCCCCCTGCCGGTTCGCCCTCACGTCCCTTTCGTCGTTCACCCCCCCCACGATGAACTGCTCCTCCCCCCATTCAATGAA
>Ga0182011_10000518_pt1 | contig 33662 bp, 29 predicted proteins | sample 711E1DmetaG_FD_120481 | JGI IMG/M metagenome (GOLD analysis project Ga0182011, IMG submission 120481) | Permafrost microbial communities from Stordalen Mire, Sweden - 711E1D metaG | ecosystem: Environmental > Terrestrial > Soil > Wetlands > Permafrost | place: Sweden: Stordalen | collected...
CGGCCAGCGCGGCGATCTGTTCGGCAAATGCTGCGCGGGCCTGGTCGAGTGTGACCTCGCCCCGCGGCTGCAGCGGAACGCCGAGTGGGCCAATGGCCCCGGCGACGTAGGCCTCGGAGGCCTGCTTCTCGGCGATCTGCGCCACGCATTGGCGCGCGATCTTGACCCCAGCGCGATTGATCTCGCGCACCTTGTCGGCGAATCCGTGACGCTCCAGACGATAGGCGTTGGCGCCAAAAGTGTTGGTCTCGATAATCTCCGCGCCCGCCTGTAGATAATCGGCGTGGATGCTGGAGATCATCTCTGGCTGCGAGAGATTCAGCTCGTCGTAGCAGCGATTGATGAAAACACCACGGCTGTAAAGCATGGTGCCCATGGCTCCGTCGGCCAGCACGCGCCCGCCCGCGAAGAGGCGGTCGACTGCCGTTGTCGCGACGGCGTGGCTTGCCTTAGCGCTCGCCGTTGCGCCTACGTTGAGATTCCTCTTGGCGTCCTCTGCCGTGGTCTCCGTCGCACTCAATCCCGCACCTGCCATCGCATCCTCATCAGTGAACCGTATCGATCTATCCTAAGCTACGCCTTGGGTGGAGGCCAAACCACTGAACCCAGTATTCAGATCGTCAACCGGGATCTTCTGCGATTGTCCCGCTATTTCAATGCTCGGCGAGCAATACAAGGCCGGGATAGACTACGATGGATCTGCGCTTCTTTTACCCTCTGCACTTCTATTGCCCATTGATGATGAGTTTTCTGAGACAGTTTCGCGCCGCTCCCAATCTGCTCACCCTGCTGCGTCTGTTTATCATTCCGTTTCTGGTGATTGCGGTGCTGGATGGACGGCACGGGCTGGCCTTTGGCCTATTCGTGCTGGCCGGATTCACGGACGGATTCGACGGTCTGGCGGCTCGCCTCACCAATCAGTACACGCGGCTGGGCCTGTATCTCGACCCCATCGCCGACAAGCTCCTGCTGAGCACTCTGTTTCTGGTCCTGACGCACATGAATCTGGTGCCGCGCTACGTCACGGTGCTGGTCTTTAGCCGCGATCTGGGAATTCTGCTGATTGCAATGCTTCTGTTTGCCACTGGCACCTTGCGCGACTTCCGCCCCAGCCTGCTGGGCAAATTCAATACGCTGGTGCAGATCATCGGCCTGACCATGGTGTTGGTCGAGCAGGTTTGGCCGTCGCTGCATCTGAGGCTTGTGCGCGAGGATCTGTTGCGCGCAATTGCCTGGCTGGCACCGATCTCCGCGGCTCAATACGCGTGGATCGTGGTGCGCCGAGTCAGCTCGCCAGAGCCCGCACTGCCGTGCGACGCTCCTCGCCGCTCGGTGTAACTGCGAATCAAGCCTCGTCGCTGAAGGCGTCATTCGAGACAGGCTCGTCGTCTTCGTCGAGGATGTCGACGAACTCGGACGAGTCGAAGACCTCGCCGCAACTCTGGCACTCAACGAACTCTGCATCGTCTTCTCGGGCGACGACTCGGACTTGGGGATGTTTGCACAATGTAGGCATAAGAGTGAAAAAGCAATCAGGATGAGGAAATTTTGCCTATCCCCAAGCCGCTTGTCAATCTTGAATTTTCCCGGAGCGCCCAATCTTATTCTGGGTTTGCCCAATCTGAAACCAAACGACGCGCTGAAGTATTCAGTAGCGGCAATTGTTCAGACGCGCCGGGACGAAGCCGGGGCCGGTGCATTTACAATTACAAAGCGGGCGGGATACTCCAGAATCCCCTTCGACGAAGTGGCAGGGCCCATAGCTCAATTGGTTAGAGCAGCGGACTCATAATCCGTTGGTTCAAGGTTCAAGTCCTTGTGGGCCCACCAAAGCAATGCTTGATATATACTTCACAAAAAACAACTTATAGGACAAACAATGCGGCCGCCATACGGTTGTCTTCGCCATGAAGTCATGATTGTGCCTTAGTTCGTCGTCGGGACTGCCGTTTTTAGGGTTAATCCCCCGAGGTGTAGCAATCGTCAACTTAGACACGGCCGAGTTCCAGCCCCTTCAGGACTGCGCGCACGCGGTCTCTCACTCCCAATTTGGAGAAGATTGTCGATGCGTGCGTCTTGATGGTTGCTTCGGTTACTCCCTGACTCTGCGCAATTTCCTTGTTGCTCAATCCCGCAGTCATCAATGCCAAGACTTCCGACTCTTTTTTTGTTAGAGGTTCGGGAAGCGTCATACTCTCGAACTTAGGTTGGAGAGTTTCGAGGGCAATACGCGCACTGCGCGTCACCGACGGGCGAAACACCCGTTCCCCGGCAATCACTTTATCGATACAGGCTGTCAGCTCATCCAGACTCGAATCCTTGCGGATAAACCCATTGGCCCCGGACTGAACTGCGCGGAAAAACATATCGTCATCATCGAAGGTAGTGATCAAAACAATGGGCGTTGTCGATCCACGTTCGCGCACTTCCCTGAGCACGTCAACCCCTGTTTGACCAGGAAGGCGAAGGTCCATCAACACTACATCCGCCTTCGTTTCCATAATCGTCTCGACCGCGCCGAAACCATCTTCCGCCTGCCCCACGATTTCGTAGCCGGCGTTTAGCTTGAGCAACTCACACAGACCGAGTCGCACCAGCGTTTCGTCTTCAACCAATACGATCTTCATGCGGTCCGTTCTTCCCCTGCGGGGACTTTCAAGGTTACGATAAACCCTCCACTTGCCGGGGAAGAGAATTCAAGCGTTCCGCGCATCTCTTCGGTTCTGGACTGAATTCCTCGCAAGCCGTTACCTTCCATAAGTTCATCGCAACCGCGGCCATCATCCTTGATCGAAAGCTGAATGTTCTCATCACGCGCTACCAATTGAATCCAGAGATTCTTCGCCTCGGAATGCCGAAGCACATTTGTGACTGCTTCCTGCGCGCAACGGTATAAACCATGTGCTACCGGCGAGGAAATGTAGGCGAGATTCCCCTCTGTCTCAAGATGAGTCTGAAGACCGGCTACATCTTGCAATAGCCGTTTCAACGCAACCGATAGATCTCCCGTCTCATCTTCCCGCCATGCGGAGACCGATTCGCGTATCTCCGCCAGCAGCAAGCGCGTAATCAGTTGTGCGCGTGTAATCGCCGGCAATGCTGCTTCCGTAGCGCGATGCTGGGCGATCTCCAACTGAATGCTCAAACTGGTCAGGTAGTGACCAGCAGAGTCATGCAGTTCTCTTGAGAGCCGAAATCTTTCCTCAACCTTTGCCGCTTCCCTGATCTCGGCCTGCAAATCAACCAGTTCCTGGTTCGCTACGGCCAATTGCTGCTGCTGCCGGGCTAACTCAAAGATCACACAGCCGATAACGAAGCAAAGCAAATGCCAAAAAAGATTCCCACAGTAATCAAGGATGATTAAAATAACCAAAGAGAAAGAGAGGGAGTGAAACAGTTGGCTTAGCGGCGGATGCACCTGGTTGCGGAAAATAATGATCATCCAAATATAGCCTGCCAAGCTGAATCCAACCGTAATCCAGAACCAACGTATCCGCCGACGGACTGGTACGCAGAACGGCACACAGATTGCCGAAAGGTTCATTAGCTCGAGGTTGAGCAGTGCGCCAAGAAATAGTTGCGCCAGAATCCAACGTTCTCGCTGCGGCGCGAGATTAACACGCAACGAAATATTATTCACGAACAGGAATCCGTATAGAATAGCCCCGGCACTCATTGCTCCATAGAGCAGGCCGTGATGGCTTGGCAGGATGTGGGCAATCGACTGCGCCATAAGCGCAATCTCGACCCATCCAGCAAGCAGGCCGCCCCAGCGCAACCAGAACAAGAGTGGCCTTCGCAGAACCATGTACGTACCGTAGGAGAGAACAGCTTGCTGCGCATCGGCCATTAGTAAGAGACTCCCTCAATACCTCTTCTGTTTCAGAATAAATCCTGAAACCTGCGGTCTCCCCCAGAAGTATGAGAAGTGGTCTCGTGCCGGTGGCCGATTCACCACTCCCTGTTTCCCAATATAGTCAACTCATCTGTGATTCTGATGAGGGGATCGACGACTATGACTCGCCCAATGCTCAAAATGTATTTTATTCAGGTTATGGCCTGGATTGCGGTGATTGCTTTGAGCGGTTTCGTGGCATTGGCTCAAGATTCAGGCCAAGCCGAGGTGTCAGCGGCTCCAGCGAATGAAACACCCAGCGGGCCTGTCACCATCCTTGAGAACACGTTGATCCGGGTGATGACAAACGAGCCGTTGAACAGCAAGCGGGTCGAACGCGGCACGCCAGTATGGTTTACCGTGAGTGAAGACGTGGTCGTAGGCGAGGTTCTGGCGATCCCACGCGGTGCAACTGTTCACGGCGAGGTGATCCATTCTAAAAAGGCTGGAGTGTTGACCGGAAGCCCCGAACTGACGCTCAAATTGGTATCGCTGAATCTGGGTGGACGGAGCTACCCGCTCGACAGTTATCAGTTCAAAGTCAAGGGAACGAGCAAAACCAAGCCCACGGAGACCAAGGCCATTCGCGGCGCTTATGTGGGCGCGCTCGTGGGCAGCATAAGCAACCCCAAGATGGGTGGCACGGTCGAGGGCAGGGCTGCGAGTATGGGCACCGACGCGGCCGTCGGCGCGGGCCTGGGCACACTGGCTTCCGCGGCGATGCCTGGGCCTGGAATCCGAATACCTTCCGAGGCCCAGGTGGATTTCTACCTGGCGGCTCCAGTTACGGTTACGCCGGTGAGTGCGAAGGAGGCAGCGCGGCTTGCACAGGGACTCCATCCCGGCGGTCCGAGCCTCTATGTGCGCGGCGATACTCCTTAATTCGTTCCGAGCGGCGCTGGTTCTCCGATGCGTTACCGGCTATGCAACACGTTTAGGAAGAATGAATCAATCGAGCTTTGGACGAGGATGGCTTGCTTTCAGCTTTTCGTCTCAAGATTGCACTTAAGAGAACCTTGCTGAATCAGTGCGCCGCAACGAAAGGATAACCTGTGATTCAGTATTTCGGTCGCAATCTTGTTGGCCTCGCCGTGGGGGTCTTTATCCTGACTCCCGCAACATTGACATTTGCACAACACGCCGATCTGGAATTGGTTGCGAACAGCGCGTTGCCGGACGCGCCCAGCCCGCAGGATGCAGTTCAGGCGACACTCGCAGCAATCGATGGCACTGTCAAGGACGTATACGGAGCCGCAATCTCAGGAGCTGCCGTAACGCTTGAAAATGCCCTATCTGGCGATAAACGCCCTTCGACAACAAACGATGGCGGCAGCTTCAACTTTCTTGCCGTCGATCCGGGAACATACCGAATCACGATTACGGCGAATGGCTTCGCCCCCTGGACATCTTCTCCCATGATCGTCCAAATAGGTGCGCCGTATGAACTGCCGTCCATTGTGTTGCAGGTAGCTTCCGCCTCCAGCAGTGTCAGCGTCAGCGTCTCACAGCACGATATTGCCGAAGAACAGATCAAAGAAGAAGAAAAACAGCGAGTAATTGGAATCTTACCCGAGTTCTTTGTCAGCTATCGATGGAATGCCGTACCGCTGACAACAAAACAGAAGTTTGAACTCGCCTTGAAAAGCTCGTTTGACCCCGTATCCCTGACGCTGACGGGAGCCGAGGCAGGATACTCGCAGGCGAACAACCATCTCCGCCCGTTTGGACAGGGAACGCAAGGATTTGCCAAACGATACGGGGTAAGATTTGCCGATGAGTTCGACGCCACAATGATTGGCGGCGCAATCCTGCCGTCCATCTTTCACCAAGACCCGCGCTACTTCGTCAAAGGATCTGGAAGTGTTCAATCGCGGGCTCTCCATGCCATGACATTCCCATTCATTTGCAGAGGAGACAATGGCCATTCAAGGCCAAATTACTCTAGGATGCTGGGGACATTTGCTTCCGTGGAACTAGAGAACACATATTACCCGCCAGGTTGGCGCATGGACATGTCGGCAAATTCTTATTTGCTCGCTTACCTTACTACTTCCCTTAATGACCTGATAACGGAGTTTGTTATTCCCCATCTCACGACTCATAAGCCCAAGAAGGGCCAAAGGCCCGATCTATAGTTCTTCTGACTCAGGACGCTAGAAGATCGAGTCGAGCCAGAGACTCCAGAATCTTTCCGCAGCCTCTTTGAGGGCAGGGAAGTATTTCTGTGCGTCAGCCCGCAGATGGGGAACCGTAATCCCGGCATGGCGCAGCTCGCAGGAGTGGCCAACGTACCAGCGTTCTAGTCCAGAAGCAGTAACTTCTGGATGAAACTGCAACGCCAACGCAAAGTTGTCTACACTAAACGACTGATTTTCATAGAGCTTAGATTTTGCAAGATGGACCGACCCAGCGGGCAGGTCGAAGGTATCGCCGTGCCAGTGGAGGAGGCATAGCCCCGGCGTCAGCAGCGGAGCAAACCACTTTGGCGTCTGATAATGAGCATCGGTCTGACTTGCCGCTTGAATTGGCGACCAACCAATCTCCGCGCCGCGATCTCCGGCGTAGACGTGTGCGTCCAGCGCGGAGGCCATCAACTGCGCTCCTAGACAGATGCCAAGCGTGGGTCTGCGCGCGTCCAGTCGCTGCCGAATACAGGCAATTTCGTCCAGCAGGAATGGAAAGTCCAGATGGTCGTAGACTCCGATGGGACCGCCCATGACGACCAGCAGATCGCAAGTCTCCGCCTGATGCAGAGGAAAGCGTACCGTCGCGACATCGACGGTCTCAATTCTAAAACCACGTTCCAGCAGTGGAGCTTCGAGGCTCCCGAGGTCTTCAAAGGCAACATGGCTCAATACAACGGCATGGCGAGAGGGAATCTGCATGGGCGTTTTTTAGCTTAGCAAAGATGGGTGGTTTTTAGTTAGGCAAATCCACCCCAGCTTGCGCTATACATAATATCCGTTATCAGACACGGAGGTCCTTTTCTTAGTGTTGCTTTTTAAGGGCGTAAGGGACCATTTACTGATCCGGCACTAAACGACTGCAACATTTTCAGTTTTCTTACGTCTAAAAACGAAGCGCCCATCCGCAAGACTCTCGCCGATCCACGCCGCTTCGAGCTACTCGAGAGAATAGCGGAGGCTGGCTGTCCTCTGGGTTGCGTAGAAGCACTCGCTGCCCTGCTCATTTCTGCCGCAACCCTCTCCCCTCACATCAAGGAACTGGAATCCGCCGGCCTGATACAGGTCCGCCGCGCTGGCAAGTTCCACTTCCTCATCTTGCGCTCCGATGTCCTCAAAAATCTCATCCAGACTCTCGATGTACTCGATTCAGAGTTTTACCGGAACCGCTGAAAATTATCCACAATAAACTGAGCAGTTGTTCTGAATCCTTTTTGTCTCTTCGCTAATCAATTCGATAGCCGTCGAAACGTCGAATCGTTGACGGACCGGCAAGGGAGCCATACATGAGCAGCACTCAGAACCCCAATCTTCAGGGCAAAGTCGCGCTGGTCACCGGCGCATCGAAGGGCATCGGCGCAGCGATCGCAGTGGAACTCGCTAGCCGCGGAGCCTCCGTCGCAGTCAATTATTCCAGCAGCAAAGTTGGCGCCGACAAGGTCGTTGCCGCCATCGAGGGTGCGGGCGGCAAGGCCATCGCCATCCGGGCTAACGTGGCGGATCCAGCGAGCATCGCGCCATTGATCGATGCCGTAGCCACCCAACTCGGCCCCATCGATATTTTGGTCAACAATGCAGGCGTCTATGAGTTTGGCCCTCTCGACCAGATCACGCCCGAGCACTTCCACAAGCAATTCAACATCAACGTTCTCGGCTTGCTGCTCGTTACCCAAGCCGCCGTCGCACGCTTCAATCCCGCCGGTGGCAGCATTATTAATATCGGCTCGGTCGTAGCCTCTGGATTCGCCAACGCAGCGGTCTATAGCGCAACCAAAGGTGCCGTCAACACAATTACCACCTCGCTCGCCAAAGAACTCGGCGCAAAGAAGATCCGCGTGAACGCACTGAACCCGGGCATGATTGAAACCGAAGGCGCGCACACTGCGGGCTTGATTGGCAGCGAGATGCAAACGCAAGCAGAAGCCTCGACGCCTCTCGGTCGCATTGGGCAACCCACTGACATTGCGACCGCAGCGGCCTTCCTGGCCTCAACCGACTCCGGCTGGCTTACTGGCCAGACCGTCTATGCCTCAGGCGGCTACCTCGGCTGAGGCCGTCACCTCGCCTTTGAGAGCAGGCTCTAAACCCACTACAGCGAACGGCTGAATCTTTTCAGTTTTCACTGGTCGGATCCGGCGGGCGCAATCTATTTGACTGGACGCGAGCCTGTGATGAGAATGTCCACCAGCCTTCGGGCGCTTTGCTGCCAGCCAGGACCGGACGCTATGTGCGCGACGCCGATCAGTGCTCGAAGCAAATCAAATGGCTCGAGATCTTCGCGGATCTCCCCGCTCTCGATGGCGCGATTCACCAGCGCATCGATTGCTCCACGAATCAGCCCGTGAGACCCCGCGTAGAGTTTTTCCGGGCCGCCGACCACACTATTCAGCGCAGGGGCAATAATCTGCTTTGCGGCGATGTGGTCGACGAACAGAAGCATCCATGCTCGCAGTGCATTGATCGGGGGCATGGATTCAGTAAACTTGTGCTGTGCCGCAGCCAGCTTTTCCACTTCGCTCCGATAGACCGCTTCAATCAGGGCGTCCCGCGTAGGAAAGTGACGATACAGGGTTCCTGCTCCAACGCCTGCCAGCCTCGCTATGTCGTCAAGGCTGGCGTCGGCTCCCAAACGAGTAAACGCATCCTTTGCCACCTCTAAAATACGCAGACGGTTCTGCTGCGCATCCGCGCGCGGCTTTCGGGGGACGGGTTGTGAGAGCTGCTTTGCCATACACAAAAAAACTTGCAACCGGAGACGGCCTCCGATTATCTTATGTACTGAACCGGAGGCATTCTCCGTTTTACCCGAATCGGCAGCTCTCGTCAATGCCATTGCCGAACGAGATACCAACAACCAATCAGGGGGAATCAGATGCTCCAAGAAGTCAGTTTGGCCAGTAACTTTATCCTGCCCGGCAGTTCACTCAGCGTGAACCGCATGGGCTATGGAGCCATGCAGCTTGCAGGCAGAGATGGCAACAAGTTGGTGTGGGGACCTCCTCGAGATGTTGATGGAGCCATCGCTCTCTTGCGCGAAGTCGTCGCAAGCGGTGTGAATCATATCGATACTTCCGATTTCTACGGCCCGCACATTACCAACCAGATCATCCGAAATGCGCTCTTCCCCTATCCCGATGATCTGGTCATCGTGACCAAAGTTGGCACACGGCGCGGTGAAGACGGGTCGTGGATTCCGGCTTTTAGCCGCGAAGAGCTGATCGAGGCGGTTCACGATAATCTTCGCAACCTCGGACTGGATGTGCTCGATGTAGTCAACTTGCGCAGCATGTTCAGCGTCCATCAACCGGCGGAAGGTTCCATCGAAGCGCCGCTCACCGTCTTGGCCGAGCTTCAGCAAAAGGGCTTGATTCGCCATATCGGCCTTAGCAACGTAACCCCGACACAGATCGCGGAGGCGCGGCGAATCGTACCCATCGTCACCGTCCAGAATCATTACAATCTGGCACATCGCGACGACGATGCGCTCATCGCGGACCTTGCGCACGACGGTATCGCTTACGTTCCATTCTTTCCACTGGGCGGGTTCACGCCATTGCAGTCGGGAACCTTGTCTGAAGCGGCTTCGCGCCTCGGTGCCACACCGATGCAGGTTGCGTTGGCGTGGCTACTCCAGCGCTCCCCAAACATTCTGGTGATCCCAGGAACATCTTCTCTCCAACATCTTCGCGAAAATCTCAAGGCGGCGGCTCTGCGAATTCCCACAGAGGAGCTTGCCAATCTTGACGCAGTATCTAGACCAGATGCTGCGAGTCATCCCACACGGCAGTTGTAGGGAACGTATTTGTGAACGGTCGAAATCATCAACAGGAGAACTCACATGCGAATTTTTGTCACAGGCGCAACAGGCTTTATTGGTTCGACTATCGTCCGGGAACTGATCGACGCTGGTCATCAGGTACTCGGCATGGCTCGCAGCGATGCGGGCGCTCAATCTCTCCTTGCTGCTGGCGCTCAGGTGCATCGCGGGGAGCTAGAAGATTTAGACAGCCTGCGCAGCGGAGCAGCACAGGCGGATGCTGTCATCCACACTGCCTTCAATCACGACTTCTCAAAATTCGCAGCAAATTGTGAGGATGACAAGCGTGCCATCGAGGCGCTTGGCGACGCTCTCGCGGGCTCCAACCGCCCACTAATTGTCACCTCCGGGATCGGGGCGCTTGCACCAGGTCGTCTCGCAACCGAAGATATCGAGGTAACTTTGCATCCAGCCATGCCTCGCGTTTCCGAGCAGACAGGTCTAGCGCAGATCGCGCGTGGTGTGAACGTGTCGGTCGTGCGTCTTCCTCAGGTTCACGACACGGTCAAGCAGGGACTCATCAGCTATGCCATCCAGATGGCTCGTGAAAAGGGAGTTTCGCCATACATCGGGGATGGACTCAATCGCTGGTCGGCAGCGCATGTTCTCGATGTCGCCCATCTCTACAGGCTCGCCTTGGAGAAGCACGAAGCAGGCACCCGATACCACGCAGTCGCTGAAGAGGGAGTATCGATGCGAGAGATTGCTGAAGCCGTTGGCCGAGGCTTGAAAGTACCTGTGGTCAGTCTCACGCCAGAAGAAGCGTCCGCTCATTTTGGCTGGCTTGCGATGTTTGCTGGCCTCGATATGCCAGCCTCAAGCGCACAGACACGAGAGAAACTTGGCTGGAACCCGACTGGGCCCGGTCTGATCACCGATCTCGAGCACATGCGTTATTTCCCCGGCTGAGCAATGTAGGCGAAGCGAAGGTTGCCACCATGCAGGCCGGGAGATCGGATTCCAGTCGCCATGTAGACATTTGGCGAGTAATCCGTGTTGGTGAGCGACTTAGCAATTTACTGTCTTCAAGCGGAATGGAACAACTCAGACCAACCGTGCCCGTGAGAACTGCACAGGCAACCGGCTGGACACATATACAGTTAAACTTTACAGACAGACTGTATATATGAGATATTAGTTTTGTGAGCAATCGAAAGTCTTCTATTCAAGCCGAACTCTCTCGAACGCTGGCCGCCGAGTTGCGATCAGTATTCCGCAAGCTAAAGCTGCGTGTGCGCGAGCATGGGGGCGGCAACGATCTGACACCATCGCAGTCTTCCGTTGTACTTCGGCTCGAAAAGGACGGTGCGGCCACAGTTTCAAGTCTGGCACGAGCCGAAGGCATGCGCCCGCAGTCCATGAGCGCTATCGTTGCGCCGATGCAGGAGTCTGGGCTAATTCGTGGCGTACCTGACCCGAGCGACGGACGCCAAACTCTGATGTCTCTCACGCCCAAATGCCTGAAGTGGCTTCAGCAGGGCAGGGCCGCCAGACAGGACTGGATCGCCACCACCATATCCCAGAAGCTCTCTCTTCAGGAGCAGGTGAAGCTTCAGGAAGCACTCAAATTCCTTACGCGTCTTGTCGAGGATTAAATCCACTGCGCCCACTTCTTACCCGCGTCAATTCGAGGAATACCCCATGCCGCTGACTACTCTTGATCCCAATACCGCATTGATTGTCATTGACCTGCAGAAAGGCATCGTCAGCGGAAACTTCATTCATCCCATCGCCGACATCGTTGAACGGACGCGCGAACTGATCGATGTTTTCCGTGCGAAGAACCTTCCAGTCGTGCTGGTCAACGTGGCGGGGCGCGCACCGGGCCGCACGGAGCAGGGGCCGAGCGCTGGCCTGACACTTGCCGAAGGATGGGCCAACCTTCTGCCGCAGTTGGATCGGCAACCGACTGATATTGCCGTCACCAAGCGTAGTTGGGGCGCATTCGCAACCACGGATCTTGAAGCCCAACTCAAAACGCGAGGCGTTACCCAAGTGGTTGTCACGGGAGTATCGACATCCGTCGGCGTTGAGGCAACCGCTCGCCAAGCCTACGAACAGGGCTTCAACGTCACCCTCGCACTCGATGCCATGACCGATACCCGCGAAGAAGGGCACGCGTACAGCATACGCAACGTCTTCCCTCGCATCGGAGAAACAGGGTCTACAGAGGAAATAATTGCACTGCTGGAAAAAAAGGAGCGCTACATTATGAACGGGATTTGGCTTGTGTCGTATTTCTTTGGGGGCGCTTTTGCGGTCAACGCCGTTCCGCATTTTGTCAGCGGCATCATGGGACGATCCTTCCAGAGTCCCTTTGCAAAACCTTCCGGCAAGGGGCTTTCCTCTTCAACCGTCAACGTAGTTTGGGGATTCTTCAACGCGGTCGTTGCCTATCTGCTCCTAGCGCACGTTGGCACCTTTGATCCGCGGACCACATGCCATATCCTCGCGTTCGGCCTTGGCGCGCTGCTCATCGCCCTCTTTTCCGCACGTCACTTTGGCCAGTTTCATGGAGGGAACGCACCGTCGCGCCCATGAATAATCAAGTGACCGGTACGTTTCGCTCTCTGAGAAGTTTCAATTTCCGCCTGTGGACGGCTGGCGCTCTGGTCTCCAACATCGGCACATGGATGCAACGCGTCGCACAGGACTGGCTTGTCCTCACGCAACTGACCCATCACGATGCGTCGGCGCTGGGCATTGTCATCGGCCTACAGTTCGCCCCGCTCCTTCTGCTCTTGCCCTGGACCGGATCGGCCGCCGACCGCCTCGATCAGCGCAAGTTGCTCATGGCCACTCAGGCGGCCATGGGAGTCCTTGCGCTTATTCTGGGAGTTCTCACCATCACCGGAGTTGTCCAGCTCTGGCATGTGTATGTGTTGGCCTTCCTGTCCGGCTCTGCCTTGGCTTTGGATGGCCCCGTCCGACAGACCTTTGTGGCCGAGATGGTTGGCGATGACGATCTTTCCAATGCTGTCGCTTTGAACTCAATGTCCTTCAATTCCGCGCAGATGATCGGCCCCGCCGTTGCCGGTTTGCTCATCGCGGGCGTTGGCCTCGGATGGGCGTTTCTTCTCAATGGGTTCTCCTTTGCTGCGGTGCTCATCTCGATGTCGTTCTTTCGTCGCTCGGAACTACACCCCAACCCCAGAGCACATCGCACATCCGGCGGATTTATCGAGGGCCTTCGCTATGTTTGGAAGAGGCCGGACCTCGGGGCGATCCTGCTCATGTTGTTTCTGATCGGAACGTTCGGCTTCAACTTTCCCATCTTTATCTCAACCATGGCCGTGAATGTATTCCACACCGATGCGCGAGGATTCGGCCTGCTCTCTTCCCTCATGGCCGTGGGCACTTTTTCCGGATCGTTGTTCGCTGCCAGCCGCATGAAACCCAGCATGTCCTCCCTATTGGCCAGCGCCGTTGTCTTCGGCCTGGGCTGCAGCCTAGCCGCATTGGCTCCCGGCTACTGGTGGTTTGCGGTAGCTCTCATGGTTATCGGCGCAGCCGCACTGACCTTCGGCAACGGCACCAACAGCATGATGCAGCTCTCCACAGAGCCAGCGATGCGAGGCAGGGTCATGGCCCTGCGAGTTTCCATCGCACTCGGTGGAGCACCGATTGGCGCACCCATCGTCGGTTGGGTTGCCAACCACTTCGGCCCACGTTGGTCGCTCGCAGTGGGTGCTGGGGCGGCCTTCATCGCTGCCCTGGTGGCAGCCTACGTTCTGGCCCGCAGAAAAGAGCCAATGCTCGCCCTGTAATCAGCGTTGAGGAACCGGCAGGTATTCCCCAATCTGTACCGAGGTTATTCTGGGTTGAAGAGAACAGGACATTGCACTTATCCAGTGTGGCTTACATGCCAAAGTGAGGATCAGTAACGATAGAGCATTTTCATGGTTGCTGTAATGTAGGATGATATTGTCATTCTGAGCGTAGCGAAGAATCCCCGCATTTTGCTCGCAGTGCGATACATTACAGCATCACTGAAAATGCTCTGACTAAGACCTTGCGCTAGGAAATCTCTGCCCAAGTCCTGGTTTTGAAAGGGCGGGACTTTAGTCCCGCCGCAAGTCTCGCAAAATCAATGGGGCTTTACAGGCTGCGGAAAAACTCGTGTTTTTGTCTTACGGAGGGAGCAGGGGCCTTTAGGCCCCTGAGTAAACCCCATAGAATCAATGGGATTTAGCCCCGGGCCTTTTGACTATCGAGCCAAAACGGCCTTTTTCCGCAGCCTGTTTAGCCCCCGAGGGAATGCTAAGGATTTGTTCAGGCCCTCCCTATGTGTGCCGGAGCTAACTGGATAATCATCTTTAGGATTTGTTATAAACCAATTTGTTTGTCATTCCGCAGCGAAGCGGAGGAATCTGCTGTTTGCTCGCTACACCACGGTCTACACCATTGCCTAAAACGCTCTAAATCCGACCAGAAGTTGTCTTTCCCAGACCAAAAGAATTGTAGCCCAAGCAAACAAACCCTTCCGCGCAGTATCATTTTCGCATCATGCTGAACGCCCTGACGATGCTCGCAATGTTCCTGACCGACACGCAGCAATCCATAACTGTCGGCTCTCTGCCACACGTGACGGTAACAAGGGATTGCTTTGACAAGTGGACATTGATCTTCAGTTGCGTACTTGCCGTTGCTGGAGTAGTTGGAATTATCGTTGCTTTGATGACCGTATTTGCAACCAGAGACGCCGCCAAAGCTGCGCTAAAACAAGCGAATCACATGGTTGCATCCGAACGGGCGTGGGTAGTCGTATCCAAGGTGAATCTCACGTCTGGATCAATCGACCATCCCAACGGAAGCAACCAAGTATTTGTTAGCTGTGGGGCAAAGAACTATGGGCAGACTCCCGCCCGTATCTTGGGTATGAATGTTCGTTTGGCAATAGGACCAATCAATGATCCTGAAGAGTCTTGGAACGAGAACCTCTACAATTTCGACGGTCAAACCACCACTAAATGGATCATTGTCCCAAGCATCCCGAAGCATCTTTACCGTTCCATCCAAGGATTTTCCGCCAACCCCAACAATGAATTGCCGATCCCCAACGCAGGAAAAGCGTATTTCATTCATGGCGTAATTCGGTACTGGGATGTGTTTAGCAAAAAGGACAAGTTTACTCGTTTCTGCTTTCGTGAAGACAGAGAGGGAACTTTATTGGGCAAAGGCTGGCACGTTGCAGGCGGTGAGCGTTGCAACCAGGAAACATAATGCTGTCCTGCGAGTATCGGGAATGTACGACATTAGGGGGAGCTGGGGAACTGGCCCACCCATGGTTTTCCGTTGAACCAATGAAGAATCCGTGCCCATTCATCGTGTCTTTGTTTTATGCGATGAGTGGGTCTACCAACGACTCTTCCCACTCCCAAAGATTTTCCTCGAATTCCCCCGAAAAACCGCATCCCAAGGCCCACAATATAATCCTGTTTTATATCAATCATTTACCGAAGAGACTCCAAGCACTGAATCGGCCAGTCCTCCGCCGTGGGCTTCTCCTCCATGAGCCGCAACTGCGGTTCGTTTGTTGTCAAGCCCCTCGACTCGCCAAAATCACGTTAAACCAAAGAAAACAAAAGAGTAAATAAATTTCAAAAGTTGGCATACTAGATATCCTCGGTCTGGTAAAATAGAGGTAGTAGAGATCAAGCGAGCAGCCCGGCGACCATGTCCGGGCTTTTCTGTGCCTGCTTCTAGGAGGGAAGCACGGCCTGCAACATCATTCTCAACCCGTTTGCTTACAACACTTTGCCAGTAACTCGTTTACAATGAAGACTTTACCGCAAAAACCCAGCAATTCGACAGAAAACGTCGATATTGGAGAAATAAGTCCTTGCGAATGAATACTTTGTTAGTAACTTGTTTGTTTGTAAGACTTTGCAGGCCAGGCACCCCTGCAATGCGCACATTCAAAACAACTTCCGTCCAAAGTACCCCCCCCGGGGTGCGGGGGGGGGCGGACTGGCGACTGGCGCAGGCGGTGTCGCGCGCTCCGGCCAGCCGGTTCATCTGTAGATAGCGCTTGGTTCGCCGGGCGCATGCGACAGAATCGTCTTATCGTTGTCCTGAAAGTCACGCAGATGCTGATTGCCAAGTTCTTTATCGGCAGCGGTGACCCGTTGGCAATAGTTTGGATCGGCGCTCGTCTTCATCTGATTGATAAGGTCGCGCACGATCCGTGCATGATCCTGTGTAGCACAGAAGACCAGCGTCTTCTCGCATTGGTTGATTAGGTCCATAAACAGCTTTACGCGGTGCGCTTCGCGTTCCTTGATCTCAATAATCTTGTTGAAGTCTGGCTCGGTGTAAATCTTCCCAGCTTCAACTTCGCCTTCAACGATCTGGTCATCGGACGTGTAGACGTAATCGTCCAGGGTCGTGGAGATCTGCTTCACGCGAAACGGCGTGAGATAGCCGTCGTTGATGCCCTCTTTGAGAGAGTAGATGTAGACCGGCTCGCCGAAGTAAGCGTAGGTGTCCGCGTTCTCCTGGCGCTTTGGCGTCGCCGTCAAGCCGAGCTGAACGGCGGGAGCGAAGTAGTTCATAATGTCGCGCCAGTTGCCCTCGTCGTTTGCTCCGCCGCGATGGCACTCGTCGATGATGATGAAGTCGAAGAAGTCCGGCGGATACTCACCAAAATATGGCGATGGCTTGCCATCCTTCGGCGGACCGCTCATAAAGGTCTGGAAGATGGTGAAGAAGACGCTGGCATTCTTCGGCACCTTGCCCTTCTTGCGGATCTCCTCCGGCTTGATTCTCGCCAGCGCATCGTCCGGGAATGCCATGAAGGAGGTGAAGTCGTTGAAGGCCTGATCGGCAAGGAAGAGGATGGGAACGCGGCATGTACGACTATCATCCCGGAACGAATGTGCTGGAACATCCGGATGAGGTCTTCGAAAGATTTGAACGGGAGTTTCCGCTCGTTCGGGAACATCTACTACGCCGGAATTTCAAGGGATGGGTGAAGCAGCACAAGCATTTTCTTCTGGAATATGCTCAGATGATGCGCGCCCGGTCGCCGCTTTTCCTGCAACAACAAACAGCGAAAAACGAGAACACGCGAATAATGACTGTCACTTCGGTCGGTTCCGGCAATCAGGTCGGAGTCGATACAGCCGTTCCGTACCCGCCGCCAGCTCTGTTCATCCGAAACCGCACGATTACCGCGATGCGCGAGGAAATCAAAAAAGGTCCGGACTGGATGGAGAATTTCCACTGGTGCCTCCGCTATACCCGATCCGTCGCCGACCCGTTCGTGACCGGGACGCAGCCCATCGTTGTTGAGGGCAGGTAGTCCCCAAAGGTCATGTTCTTTTCGGTGCCATCGAACCGATACCGTCAAAGCCAAAACTTTCCGCCCCACGGCTGGACGACGAGACACAGACCGCCACTGTCGGCCAATTTGTATTTCTTCTCTCTCGGTTTCGCGTTCTCGATTTCCTTGATCGTTAGTGGCATGGGCAGGCTCTCCAAAGTGGGGGATTTGCTTTTCCCACACTTTTTCTAATCCTACCCCACATCTTTCCCCACAGAAAGGGCTGGCTGTCCTCGCACCGACTCGCACCTTCTCAGACGAGAATCTTTGGCGAATACCGAAACTTTATTCTAGCAAACCATTCATTTTGATAGTCTTATGTTGGTTCAAAGAGGTGCGAGGAGGCCCGCCGAAGGGCAAAGAAAAACGCGCGCCGAGGGCGCGCGTTTAGGTGTTTTGGTTGCCCCCCAGGGATTCGAACCCCGATTAGGCGAGTCAGAGTCGCCTGTCCTACCATTGAACGAGGGGGCAGCAGAGCGCGCAGCGCCTGCCAGTGCTAGTCGGCATGGGTCTACAACCAACCGCCTTATTGAGTGTACTGGGCGAGCCGCTTACGGTCAAACTCAACTCGTATCCGATACAAGAGGAGGACTTGCGCAGATGCTTCCTAAATTGCTTAATTTGAGGTGACAACAACGTCCATGCTGGATGGCGGCTGGCTCTTGAGCTTTTCCAACTGGTCCTTGTACTTGAGGCCGATCTTCTCGCCCACCTGCACACCGGCCTCTGTCATCGCTTGGTTGAGAATCGTGGCGACGGAGGGCTCGGCGGCGACCATTCGCCGTCCCGCAGGCGAGCGATAAAACGCAAGGGTAGCGGCCATGTCTTCCTGCGAGTAGAACTTCTGGTAGACGGGGATGCAGAGGTCGGCGATGTTGATCGTCATCATTGCGCGCTGCGCGTCGTCCCAGAAGGAGGCTGGAATGGAGGCTGGCGAGGAGGCGCGCATTCGTTTGAGGTTCTCCGATATCCGAACATGCACCGACTCGGCGGCATGAGTCAGATTGAGGAATTCGCGGATCTGCGCCGGGGTCGCGGGATGAGCGGGCGGGACGGGCTCTGGGAGAGAGGGTGCGGAGGAAGCTGACTCGGCAAAGGCAGGTTGCTGGAGGGTTGACTTGGCTGAGGCTGACTCGGCGAAAACTGGAGGCTGGACCAAGGGCGTTGCAACGTGGTGAATCACGTTGCTGGATTCGCCCGCGGTCTTGAGCGTCTCTGCGAGTGCGTCTGCCGAGACTGTGGCAGGCGCAGAGGAGGCAGGCGCAGCAGCGGTGGCAGGCGCGACAGGGGCGGGCACAGCGACCGACTGAGCCACGGCTGACGCGGAAATACCTGATAGGAGAAGCGCGAGGGTGAGAATCCGGTAGGTGCGGTTCATGGGGCTTCTCTCCGAAGGCGGAATGGCCCCCACCTTCGCTGTAGCGAAACTGCGGCGAAGGTGGGGTACCCGATGGTTCTACTGCTGGGGTTCTACTGGAAGTTGAGCGACTCGATGCCGAGGAATTCGGCGCTCTCGCCGAGCTCTTCCTCGATGCGGAGAAGCTGGTTGTACTTGCAGATGCGGTCGGTGCGGCTGGCCGATCCGGTCTTGATCTGGCCGGCTCCGGTGGCAACTGCGAGGTCCGCGATGAAGGTGTCTTCGGTCTCGCCCGAACGGTGGCTGATGACCGAGGTGTAACCGTAGCGACGGCCCAGCTCGATGGCCTCCAGCGTCTCCGAGACCGTGCCGATCTGGTTGACCTTGATGAGGATGGAGTTAGCAGCCTTCTGCTCGATGCCCTGTTGTAGGCGCTCGGTGTTGGTAACGAAGAGATCGTCGCCAACCAGTTGGATGTGGCCGAGACGCTCGGTGAGAAGCTGCCAGCCCGACCAATCGTCCTCGGCAAGACCATCTTCGATGGAGACGATGGGATACTTCTTGGTCCACTCCTCGTAGAAGTCGACCATCTGTGCGCTGGTCTTCTCGCTCTTGTCGGACTTCTTGAAGACGTAGAGCTGCTTTTCCTTGTCGTAGAACTCGCTGGAGGCGGGGTCGAGGGCGATGCCGATCTGCTCGCCGGGGGTGTAGCCGGCCTTGGTGATGGCCTCGATGATGAGCTCAAGGGCCTCTTCGTTGGACTTGAGGTTGGGCGCGAATCCGCCTTCGTCGCCGACTGCGGTGTTGTAGCCCTTCTTCTTCAGCACGCTCTTGAGGGTGTGGAAGACCTCAACGCCCCAGCGCAGCGCATCGGAGAAGCTCTCGGCACCGACGGGCATGACCATGAACTCCTGGAAGTCGACGTTGGAATCGGCGTGGCTGCCGCCGTTGAGGATGTTCATCATGGGGGTGGGCAGGATACAGGCGTTGACGCCGCCCAGGTAGCGATAAAGCGGCAGCTTGAGCGCGGCGGCCGATGCGCGGGCAGCGGCCATGGAGACCGACAGGATGGCGTTTGCGCCCAGCTTGCCCTTGTTCTCCGTGCCGTCGATGCCGATCATAGTGGCGTCGATCAGGCGCTGGTTGCTGGCATCCATGCCGATCAGCTCGGGTGCGATGAGGCTCTCAACGTTCTCGACGGCCTTGAGAACGCCCTTGCCCATGTAATGCGCTTTGTCGCCATCACGCAGTTCGACGGCTTCATGTTCGCCGGTCGAGGCTCCCGAGGGAACGGCGGCGCGGCCTTTGGCTCCGCTGGAGAGAGTTACATCGGCTTCAACGGTGGGGTTTCCGCGGGAATCGAGGATTTCGCGGGCGGTAATTGAGACGATCTCAGTCATATTGCTCCTATCGAAGATCAAACGGTTTGTTGTTGATTGCGGTGCCGCGTTGGAAAAGTCTTGCGGTGTGGGAATCGATTGTGCAACGACACGATGCTGCAAACGGTCGTTGAGTTTGGCTCGGCGGTCTACAGCGACCGACGACCCGCCAACGGATTCGATAACGGTAATCAGTTTGGCTACATTCACCACTTGGATTCTAGCAAATATGCGAACGATGCTGGATAAATCGTATGGATTCATAGAAATTTTCATGCGGTGGAGCGTGTTGGCTCTCTCGATTCCGGGCGAGCGATTTTGCCGCACAAGAAGCGCGGGAGCCTCTACTCTGAGCATGGACAGACGCGGGCATTGGCAGGTGCACGTGATCGGTGCGTCAGGACGCGAACGCGGTTGAGTGCTATGCCACGAAATAGAGGAGAGTTCCATGAGAATTGGTCGAACAGCGAAGACGACTAGCAAGAGCAAGGCCGCGGGCATCGCCTGCATGGCCGCCGCGTGGATGCTTGCCGCCGCACCAGCAATAGTTGCACCGCAGGCGATGGCGCAGGACAGCGCGTCGCAAGGTGCCGACAGCTCGACGCAGAGTGCCGGACGGAGCGGCGTCGCACAGCCCAGTTCTGCGCCGATTACCGTGACCCCTTACTCGGATTCCGACGCCAACATTATCCCCGGCAGCGTGCGCAGCAGCACGCCGATTGTCGAGTCGATCCAGCCGGTGAAGCCCTCGGCCGCGATTCCCTCGGCTGCGCCCTCGGCAACTTCGGTCGAGACGGTCTACGGGACTTATACGCCGAATGCCGCACCGAAGCTGACGACCCATCGCGCGGCGACAAATAGCAAGGTCGCAGCAACCAGCGGCGCGACGACAAAGGCGAATGCGGCGGCGAGTTTCAATCCCGACGCGGAGATTGTGACCGAGGAGACGGCGGGACGAGATGATCGCAGGATTACGAACGATGTTCCAGCGAAAGCCGATGAGGACGCGGGCATTGTGACTCATGTTCCGTCGCTGCCCGGCGAGGTTCCCGATGGAACGCTGGTGAAGGTGAAGCTGCATGAGGACCTGTCATCGCTGACGACCAAGGCGGGAACCAGCTTTACCGCCGAGGTGAGCGAGCCGGTTCTGCGCGACGGGCAGGTGGTGGTGCCGACCGGATCAATGCTGGAGGGACGCGTGACCTGGGTGCGCGGAGGCAAGCGCATCGGCAACTCTGCGGCGATTCATCTGGAGCCGCGCACAATTACGCTGCCCGACGGGTCGCAGTACATGCTGCATGCGCGCGTCATCGACACCGATAGCTGGGGCGACACCAAGGTCGACAACGAAGGCACCATCCTGCGCAAGGACCACAGCAAGGCGACAGCGACGACAACCGCGCTGACAACCGGCGGAGGAATGGTCGCAGGCGCGGTGCTGGGAGGACTGCCGGGAGCGGTGGTCGGCGCAGGAGTCGGCGCGGGAGTGAGCACGGTGGTCTGGGCGCGACAGGATCGACAGGCCGACCTACCCAAGGACCTCTGCATCATCTTCAGCCTCACCGAGCCGATGCGCATCACTCCCATCAGCGCGCAGTTAGCGCGCCCCGCCGGCACCCCCAACGCAAACTAGAGCCGCAACCGTTACTCGGGAGTGCAAGTGGAAACGCCGCAACAGACAAAGCTGCCGATTCCTGTAATTGCGATTGCGATCTTCGAGTTCGTGCGAGCGGCGCTGATTTTGTTGGTAACACTCAGTCCGTTTCTTCATCGCGGGGCCGATTGCTGCATTGTTTGTCTGGATCGGATCAGGTCTCCTATTGCGAATGAAGTGGGGACGCGGAATAGCCGCTGGCACATCTGCAATGCTCGTCCTCTATTGCCTGAGAGGGCTCATATTTAATTCAGCCTTCAATAAGCTCCCGGGCCGGGGACCTTATTCGAGATTCTCTGACCAGACGTGGCAGAGTATATGGTTGGCACTCGCAATCAACAAGTTGATTTTCCTCTACCTTGTCGGCAGCAATATATTTGCCTAACCAAGAAAATTGACTCATTCAGCCACAAAGCGGATTTTTTCGCTCTCAGAATTAGCCCTGCGGAGAGTGCCAGGGTACGTCTGGGTTCGAGAAGATGCTCTCAAATGAGGGGATCACTTCGTTAGTAACAAAGTTGTACATTTCGAGTAGGTCTTGGTACCCAACATCGATTCCCTCTTCGGAATCGATGAATCGGAGATCGGCTTTAGTCCCCTCGGGATTGAACTCTATATAGTCTTTGGCGGCGAGCGGAAAGTACATTACCGTGCAATTGTCAATCTGCTCGTTGCGGACAGTCCAAGCCTCTCGCAGCGGGTCGCCCTTCAAACAAAATTGCCAGGGTGGTTGTGTCGCAAAGGGGGATACCTGCCTATGTTTCTGGATATTGCAGAGTGTAGCAAGCCTCCAAAGATGCGACAGTTTGTAGTCGTCTCCAGCATGGTATGGCTGAAACGAATCGATGATGGAAACAGCGGCATCGGACATGCAGGCGACTGCCCTACTGATCATTCGCCTGCCATCATGGTTCCCGCGGTAGGAGATAGGGAAGCAGGTTTCCATCGTTGGGATTTGGCCGTTTTGAATAACCAACTGCCAAGCGAGGTAATCCAAACAGGCACGGAGGTTGTTCACGAAGTCGCCAAAGGTTAGCACGGCAGGGATAGCATTTGCGAGTTCGGGATGGGTGAGCGCAATCGAATATTCGCCGGTATTAGCATTTTCTTCGGTACTGATTTTGTACGGGTTATTGTCGGAGAAATTCTCTATCTCCAGTTTGAGGGCCTGCAAGTGCTTACTAGCCCATTGTCGCTTGAGGCCTGGTTCAAAAAGGCTTGGGATTGTGAAGGTCACGACTCATTTTAACGCCGTACTTCACCATCGGGGAGAATTGCCGGTTGTATAAAGATGTTTGGTTGGCCTTGTATATTAATGCCACCTTGTCTGCGGGGAGGATGTAGCACATGCCTTCGGCCAGAAAGAATAGAGCGGGACCGTCGACGCAATTTCCCGCAAAGGCCCTAGTCGCGGACTTGGGCGAGCAGCCGCTTCCAATTTTTCTGGTTGCGACGATAGGACTTCTTCAAGTCTTCGAGAATGCGCTCGAAGTCCTCGTGGCCACTCAGCTTGCGCCACGCCGGGTTCTTCGAGAACCACGGATAATTTTCGTTGCCCAAATAGATCGCTCGGCGCAGCCAATGCAGCGCCTCGGACTCGTCGCCATCAACGGCGAAGTAGGTAGCGAGGCGGTAAGCCATCTCGCCGTCGGCCTCGGCGGCTGCGAGCGTCTCTTCCAAGATGAAGCTGGCAGCCTTGGCGCGGTCGCCCAATTGGACATAGCACATGGCAATGGTGGGGAAGACGATGCGCAGGCTACGCTCGGCAGCGACGACCTGCTCCAGCGTCTCGACCGCGCTCTTCAGATCGCCAAGGCGCATCTGTTGATAGCCAAGAGAGATGCGCAGCAGCGGCTGGCGCGGTTCCAGCGTGAGCCCTTTTTGAATCTCTTCGCCAGCAAGTTCGAGCTGGTTCTGATACTGGTAGACACGCGCGCGGTGGTTGTAGATGATGGCGGCGTTCGAGGGGTTCAGGCGCAGCGCGGTGTTGAACTGGTCGAGCGCCTCCTCATAGAGACCATCGAGGCGCAGCGTCATTCCGGCGACCTGATGGACGTTCCAGTCGTTCGCTGCGGACTGTAGTAGATGCTCAATGCCGTGGCGGGCCGACTCTTTTTCACCGCGCGAGAGCAGCATGTAGACGCGGTAGAGGTTGGCCTCGACCGAGCCGGGATCGATCTGCAACGCCTTGTCGAAGGCGCGACGAGCCTCCAGCACGTGCATCTGTCCGCCCAAGCCGTGGCGCGCGTATTGCAGATGCGTGATGCCCAAGCCGGACCAGCCGGGGGCGTAGTCTGCGTCCTGCTTGACGACGCTGTTAAACATCTCACAGGCGCGGTTGAGGTCGTCGAGCGATCCGGTGCGCGACATGAACGAAGACAACACGGCGCGGGCCTGTAGATACTCCTCCGAAAGGCCCTGTGCGAGCGAGGGCAAGGTGTCGCGCGCGCTCTCGGTGGCGGCGACGGGGCTCTCCAGATCGCCGACGCCCTGTAGCGTGGAGAAGACTTCGTTGCAGATCTCGGTCTGCACGCTGATGAGGTCGAATGACTCGACGTTGATGGAGCCCCCCGCGCGCACCGACTGGGTGGGGATGTCGAGCAGTTGCCAGTTAAGGTCGAAGCCCGTCTCCGAACGCAGGAAGTTGCCCGCCAGAACGAAGCGCACCAGCAGTTTTTTGCCGATGGCCAGCGGGTCGAGCTGATGCGCCGGAATCGCCATCAGCGAGCTGGAAGGGCGAACGACCAGCGTACTCATACGCGCCAACCGCGCGGCGATGGCGTCTGCCAAAGCGTAACCGTAGAGCGGCGAGGGAGCCTTCTCGTTGGCGGTGGCGGTTGTGTTTCCGTAGTTGACAAACGGCAGCACGACAATCGAGTTGTGCTTGACCGCGGTGCTGGCGCTGGAGTCGCGGAAGCGCTCGGCAAGCATGGAGAGAATCCCGGTATTTCGCTTCTCCGTCTCGGGCGTTTCAACCTCCAGCTTGCCCTGCGCGGGCACCTGCAAGATCGAGTCCCCCGGCATCCCAACGGAGTCGAGCTGTAGAGCCTTCATGATGGTGCGCAGGCCCTCGCGTACGTCCGCCGCAGAGGAGAAGCGCGCCGAGGGTTGCTTCTCCAGGCAGCGCAGGATGAGCGATTCCAGCTCGACGGGCAGCTCGGGAATGATCGTGCGCAGATTGGGCGGATCGGTGAACTGAATGGAGCGAATGGTCTGGAACTCCGGCATGTCGGCGCGGTGAAAAGGATGGCGTCCGCTGACCAGTTCGTAGAGGATGACGCCGAGGGCGAAGACATCCGACTGCACGCTGGAGCGCCCGGTGACGAACTGCTCGGGCGCCATGTAGGCGATGGTGCCTCCGCGCGCGGTGTACGTCGCCTCGGCGGGCGGCGGATTGCGCGGACCCGTGCTGGTGGGGTCGAAGTCGGCCTCCTCCATGCTGAGGCGACGGGCTAGGCCGAAGTCCAGGATCTTAATGAGGCCGCCGTCGGTCAGCATGACGTTGGCGGGCTTCAGGTCGCGGTGGAAGATGCCGAGCAGATGCGCGGCGGAGAGTCCGTCGGCGATCTGAATGCCCGCCGAGAGCGCGAGTTGCAGGCTAGCCGGTCCCTCGGCGATCACCTTGTCGAGCGACTTGCCGGGGATGTACTGCATGACGATGTAGGCTTCATCTTCGCCACCAGACTCGCTGGGAGCCTCGCCAACATCGTAGATCGCCGCGACGTTGGGGTGGTCGATGGCCGAGGCCAAACGCGCCTCTCGCAACTGCGTGGCGCGCACCTGATCCAACGAGAGCGCACCGCGCTTCAGCAGCTTGAGGACGACAGGACGCTGCAACAGAGTGTCCGTGGCAAGATACACAACGCCCGATCCGCCGGCGCCGATCTTGCGAATAAATTCGTAGTGTCCGATTGTGCGACGCTTCATGCACCCATTATCGCAAGGTTTGGGCAAACTTGGGTGAGGTTATGAACAGACAGCACACATAAACCACGTCTTGCGCACACAAAAACGACACGGCTGCAATTCGGCTCCGCAAGCGTCGCCAAACTACAGCCGTGCAAGAACTACACGTCGAGAATTTTTCCGATGGCTACTTCTTCTTTCCCTGCGATGCGACGGCTTGCATCGCCGCTGCAACCGCTTCGGGGTCTCCCAGATAGTAGTGCCGGATCGGCTTGAGGTTATCGTCCAGCTCATAGACCAGCGGGACGCCGGTGGGAATATTCAGCCCAACGATCTCGTCGTCTGAGATGTTGTCGAGATACTTCACCAAAGCGCGCAGACTATTGCCATGGGCCGCAACGATCACACGCTTGCCCGACTTCACCGCAGGGGCGATGGTCTGGTGCCAGAGCGGAAGGAAGCGCGCGACAGTGTCTTCGAGGCACTCGGTCAGAGGAATCTCCGCCTCGCTGAGTCCGGCATATCGCCGATCATGCCCCGGCCAGCGCGGGTCGGACTTCTCCAGCGCCGGGGGCGGCGTGTTGTAGCTGCGGCGCCAGATCTTGACTTGAGCCTCACCGAACTTGTCGGCGGTCTCGGCCTTGTTCAATCCCTGTAGCGCTCCGTAGTGGCGTTCGTTGAGGCGCCAATCGCGGTGGACGGGAATCCACAACAGATCCATCTCGTCCTGAATGATCCCAAGCGTTCGGATGGCGCGCTTGAGCAGCGAGGTGTAGGCGACATCGAAGGTGTAGCCCTCCTGCTTCAGAATGCGCCCGCCTTCCAACGCCTCGGACAGCCCCTTCTCGGAGAGATCCACATCAGTCCACCCAGTAAACCGGTTCTCTTTGTTCCACTCGCTTTCGCCGTGACGCACCAACACCAGCTTGAACATCGTTCCTCCCTTGCGGCACGCGCTCTAGCGCCTTGCCATCTATCCATTATAAGAAGGAAACGTGCAAAACATCGAATCGCAGAGGAAAGAAACAGATGAATCGCAGAGGGAATAGGATAAGAATCGTGAGCGCGCCGTCCCAGTACCGGCTCGGAGACATTCTCGCCAACGCGATAACGCATGGAGTGGGTGCGATCTTCGCGCTGATCGGTGCTGTCTACTTGATCGTTCGGGCGTCACATGGCAGCGCGTGGCTGGTGACCAGTTGCAGCATCTTCGCAACGACGCTGGTTCTGGTGTACCTTTGCTCAACGCTCTACCACTCGCTGGTGCGGACCAGAGCGCGACACGTCTTTCTGGTGCTGGACCACGCGGCGATCTACCTGCTGATCGCCGGAACCTACACTCCGTTCATGCTGGTATCGATGCGCTCTCGGCTGGGCTGGACGCTGCTGGCCTTTGTGTGGACGCTGGCCGTGGCGGGCGTGATCTTCAAGAGCCTCGCCGTAGGTCGCTTCCCTGCCGCCTCGGCGACGGTCTACCTGCTGATGGGCTGGTGCATCATCTTCGGCATCCGACCACTGCTGCGCGCCATCACCTGGCCCGGAATGCTGTGGCTGATGGCAGGCGGACTAGCCTACACGCTGGGAATTGTCTTCTTCGCCAACGACCGGCTGCACTACTTCCACGCGCTGTGGCACCTGTTCGTGCTGGCGGGCAGCGTGTCCCACTACTTCGCAATTCTCTTCTATGTCGTTCCGCGGCAGTGATTCGCCGCTTCCTCAGCAAGAGAGACAAGAACTGACCACGGATTTACACAGATCTTCACGGACAAAAACAAGACCGTTCTTTTTAGAGCAGTTCTCCCTATAGCGTAGAGTGTTGCGGCACGAGCGAAATACGGGGATTCTTCGCTACGCTCAGAATGACATTTCATAGCTACATTATGATAACCGTGAAATGCTCTGACTAAATCCGTGTTCATCCGCGCTAATCCGTGGTCGACTCTGTTTTTCGCGCTGTTTTCAGCGCGGGGCGAGTTGCTTGGGCGACAGCGTGGTGACGATCTCTTCGGCGACGTCTGCTGCGGGCTCCAGCGCGTCCAAGTCCTCGTCGGTGAAGCTCTCGCTGAGGCCTCCGAAGCGACGCTCGCGATGCTGATAGTCCTGAATGGCCTCCAGCAGGTGAATGCCGCGAAAGTCCGGCCAAAGCCGGTCGGTGATGTACAGCTCCGAGTAGGCGATCTGCCAGAGCAAAAAATTCGAGATGCGCCTCTCGCCTGAGGTGCGGATGACCAGATCGGGGTCGGGCATGTGCGCCGTGTAGAGCGCGCCGGTGATGTGGTGCTCGTCAAGGCGGGACTCAAGACCATCGACCTGTAGCAGGTCTTCGAGCGAGCAGCCGCGCTGGTCGGCCTCGGCGATCAGGTCGCGGAGAATCGACCGCGCCGCATCCACAATCTCCGAGCGCGAGCCGTAGTTGAGCGCGATGGTGAGCGTGGTGCCGGAGTTCTTCGCGGTGGATTCCGTCGCCCACTGCATCGTCTCCTGAACCTCGCTGGGTAGCTCGTGGATGCGGCCAATGTACTCCATGCGCACGTTGTTGTCGTTCATTCGCTGGACGTTGCCCACTAAGTAGCTGCGCAACAACTTCATCAGGAAGTTGACCTCGGACTTGGGGCGGCGCAGATTGTTTTCCAACGAGAAGGCGTAGAGGGTGATGAAGGGAAGGTTGATGCGCGAGGCCGTCTCCATAACGTACTGCACGCTCTCGGCTCCCTGCTGGTGGCCGATGAAGCGTTTGAGAGAGCGCTTGCCTGCCCAGCGACCATTGCCGTCCATGATGATGGCGACGTGCTGGGGCATTCTGGCTGGGTCGAGCTGGCGGTAGATCGCAGCCTCCTCCGCCGAGAGCTCGTCGAGGCGGGAGCAGGGTTCAAAAACCGGCCTGAATGTATGTGCGCGCAAGCGAAAGCGACCTCGCAGAGGATGAATCTAGCATACGCCTTGCGCCGGTGCAATAAATTCCATTCCGACGCGCAGACTTTCTCTGCGCGTCGGAGTCTATGCAGTTTTGCGGTGGCCGGCAGCTAACTCGCGGACGTGGTTGAGGAAGATCGAACGCTGTAGCTCAGTCAACTGCGAGGTGTAGGCGGCGATCTCGGCCAGGAACGGGTCGGCGGTCAACACGGCGGTCTCGTCCGAGTGACGCATGTTGGCGTCGCGCAGCAGGGCGCCAATATCCACCTTCAACGCGCGGGCGAGGCGATCCAGCGAACCCAGCGTGGGCATTGCCTTGCCGTTCTCGATCTTCGAGATGTAGGTGCGTGGCACACCCATCCGCAGCGCAAGCTGGCGCTGCGAGAGGTTACGGACGTGGCGCAGATCGCGCACGGCGGTGGCAACTTGCAGTCCTTCTTCTTTTTCCGGTAGAGGGGGAACTAGTTCGAGCGCAGCCGGTTCCGGCACGGGAACTTCGACCTCAAGGGGATTGTGGCAGCGCCGACAAAAGGCGTTGGCTGTGCGGAATTGCACTAGATTGCAGTGGTCGCAACGGAGCACTTCCCGTTGTTCGACGGACGCCATCATGGTTGCCATAAATTGTAGTTGCGGGCGGATCCAGAGCAAGGACCGCAGCGCGCACGTCCGATAACGGCAATACGCGATGTGCTTAGATTGACACTGGGTATCGCATAAGTCAAGGGGTAATGCCAAGGATTCCCGAAGATAACCGGAAGAAAACCGAAGTGGAACCTCGGGGGTTAACCCTCCGCTTCGAGTTTAGGGGGACTTGCCGGTCGAGTTTGTACATCCCACCCATCGCGGTGAAGCTGCGATGGATGGGGCACCCGGCTGGGATAGAATCGACGGGAAGAGGATTTTCCACGGTCGAGTTGGCCGAAAATCCGCCGACTTGCAACTAAATTTGGGAGTAGCTCGTCTACCCCTGAACGCGCAAGTTGTGTGAGGAGAATCATCTACCAGCGCGTTTGCTTGGGAGAATGCATTGCAACCTGATTCTGATCCGCACTCGACGAACCGTTCCGTTTTACACCCCACGACCGTTGCAGAGACGCCTCGGCGCAAAGGAATCAGCGCCGTGGTATGGATTGTGATTCTGCTGGGATTTGCAGGCGTGTTTTATTGGGTGCTACACCACAAGGACGATGCCGCTGCGACTGCTGCGTCGGCAAAGCGAGGCGGGACGGTTGCGGTGACCACGGCAACCGCGCAAAAGGGCAATATCGGCGTCTATGTAGACGCGATTGGAACCGTGACGCCGGTCAATACTGCGTCGATTACCAGTCAGGTGAGCGGGATCGTTACGGCGGTGCACTTCACCGAGGGGCAATTGGTGCGGAAAGGCACACCGCTGATTGAGATCGATTCGCGGTCGTTTGCCGCGACGCTGCAGCAGGCGCAGGGGATTCTGGAACGCGACAAGGGAATTTTGGCACAGGCGCAGATGGATTTGACACGCTATCAGGCGGCCTGGGCGCGCAACGCCATTCCAAAGCAGACGTTGGACGATCAGGAGAAGCTGGTCGCGCAGGATCAGGGCACGGTGCATAACGACGAGGGCACGGTGCAGTACGACCAGATTCAGGTGGGGTATTGCCACATCGTTTCGCCGATTACGGGACGCGTGGGGCTGCGGCTAGTCGATCCGGGCAACGTGGTGCAGGCCAACGGGACGACGGCGCTGGCGGTGATTACCCAGATGCAGCCGATGACGGTCGTTTTCAGCGTGGCCGAGGACGACCTAGGCAAGATTGAGCCTCAGTTGCGCAAGCGGGCCAAGCTGGAGGTCGATGCGTTTGATCGCAGCGGGCAGAAACAGATTGCTGCGGGCTCGCTGTTAACGCTGGACAATCAGATCGATACCACGACTGGAACAGTGAAGGCGCGTGGGCAGTTTGCCAATAAGGATTCGGCGTTGTTCCCGAACCAATTTGTGAATACGCGGCTGCTGGTCAATACACTAGTGGGCGCGACGCTGATTCCGACGGCTGCGATCCAGCACAACGGGAAGGTGGCGTTCGTCTATCTGCTGGACAACAACAAGGCTCATCTACGCCCGGTGACGGTGGGCGTGACCAACGGAGATACGGCGCAGGTAGACGGCATTGGACCGGGCGACGTGCTTGCGACCAGCAGCTTTGACAAGTTGCAGGACAACGCCACCATCGCAATCGCCAACAGGCCGGTCAACGCCAGTGGGAGTAGCGCTCCTTGAGCCCGTCGCGACCGTTTATTCTTCGTCCGGTTGCAACGTCGCTGTTGATGGCGGCGATCCTGCTGGTGGGCATTGTCGCCTATTTTCAACTGCCCGTCTCGGCGCTGCCGCAGGTCGACTATCCGACGATTCAGATTCTGACGTTCTACCCCGGCGCGAGCCCAGAGGTGATGGCGACGACGGTGACGGCACCGCTGGAGCGTCAGTGCGGGCAGTTGCAGGGACTGAGTCAGATGACCTCGACCAGCTCGTCGGGCAACTCGGTCGTGGTGCTGCAGTTCAATCTGAATCTGGACCTCGACATTGCCGAGGAAGAGGTGCAGTCGGCGATCAATGCGGCGCAGAGTTTTTTGCCCGCGAACCTGCCCTCTCCGCCGATCTATAGCAAGACGAATCCGGCAGACGCGCCGGTGCTGACGTTGGCGGTAACGTCAGACTCGATGCCGCTATCGCAGGTTGAGGACTTGGTTGACACGCGACTGGCTCCGAAGATCTCGCAGTTGAGCGGCGTGGGATTGGTGAGCATCAGCGGCGGACAGAAGCCGGCGGTGCGGATTCAGGCCAATCCGACGGCGCTGTCGTCGTATGGCATCGACATGGAGAATTTGCGCACGGCGGTCTCCAATGCCAGCGTGAATGCGGCCAAGGGCAATTTTGATGGACCGCATCAGGATTATCAGATCGACTCCAACGACCAGTTGGTGACCAGTCAGGATTACAAGAAGGTCGTGGTGGCGTTCCGCAATGGCGCGCCGGTGATGCTGACCGACGTGGCCAAGATCACCGACGGCGTGGAGAACAGCACGCAAGCCGCTTGGATGAACAAGACTCCTGCGATTATTTTGAACGTGCAACGGCAGCCCGGTGGCAACACGATCAAGGTGGTCGAAAGCGTCAAACGGCTGTTGCCGCAGCTTGAGGTGAACCTGCCGACGAACGTCAAGGTGACGGAATTGACGGACCTGACGACGTCGATTCAGTCCTCGGTCAACGACGTCTGGTTTGAGTTGGGGCTGACGGTTGTGCTCGTCATCATGGTGATCTTCCTCTTCCTACGCAGACTCTCGTCAACGATCATCCCAGCCGTTGCGGTGCCGCTGTCGTTGGTGGGGACGCTCGGCGTGATGTATGCGCTGGGCTTCAGCTTGGACAACCTCTCGCTGATGGCGTTAACCATCTCGACTGGTTTTGTCGTGGATGACGCCATCGTGATGGTGGAGAATATCTCGCGCTATTTGGAGGCGGGCGAGACACCGATGAATGCGGCGTTGAAGGGTGCCGAGCAGATCGGCTTCACCATCATGTCGCTGACGGTGTCGCTGATTGCGGTGCTGATTCCGCTGCTGTTCATGGGCGACGTGGTGGGGCGGCTGTTCCGCGAGTTTGCAGTGACGCTGGCGGTGACGATTATTCTGTCGGCTGTGGTCTCGCTGACGCTGACGCCGATGATGGCTTCTCGCATCTTGCGCCACAATCCAGAGGCGCAGCAGGGACGCCTCTACAAAGCGTCGGAGCGCGGCTTCAACGCGATGATTGCGTTCTACGGGCGCACGCTACAGTTCGTGCTGCGCTACCAGACGGCGACGTTACTGGTCGCGGTGGGAACGCTCGCGCTGACCGTGATCCTGTACACGGTGATTCCCAAGGGATTCTTTCCGGTGCAGGATACGGGCGTGATTCAGGCAATCTCGCAGGCTCCGCAGACGATTGGGTCGAAGGGCATGGCGGCCAAGCAGCAGGAGCTGGCCGACGAGATTCTGAAGGATCCGGCGGTGGAGAGCCTGTCGTCGTTTATCGGTGCGGATGGCACGAATACGACGACTAACAGTGGACGAATGTCGATCAACCTGAAACCGCTCGACCAGCGCGACCGCAGCGCAGCCGATGTGATTCGCCGTCTGGAGCCGAAGCTGGAGAAGGTGGAAGGGATTCAGCTCTTCATGCAGCCGGTGCAGAATATCTCGGTGGACGACCGCGTGAGCCGTACACAGTACCAGTACACGCTGGAGGATCCGGATGCGAATGAGCTGAATCTGTGGACAAATCTCTTTGTGAAAAAGCTGAAGGAGATGCCCGCGCTGGAGGATGTGGCGACCGATCAGCAGGTGGGCGGGCTGGCCGTGTCGCTGGTGGTCGACCGGGTGACGGCGTCGCGGCTGGGAATTTCACCGACGACCATCGACAACACGCTGTACGACGCGTTTGGACAGCGCCAGATCAATACGATGTACACGCAGTTGAATCAGTACCACGTCATTTTGGAGGCGCAGCCACAGTTTCAGATCGATCCCGACAAGTTGAACCACATCTACATTCAGGCCAACGCAGCCTCGGGAACCAGCGGCGCGGGCGGGTCAAGCTCGTCGGGGAGAGGGTCAACTTCGGCGGGATCGAATACGCTTACTGCGAGCAGTTTGTACACGCCATCGGCCACGACGCTGACGCCGCCGACGCGTGTGCTTTCGGCGGTCGCAAGCGGCATCAGCGCGACCAGCTCGACGCCCAGCAATGCAATTCCATTGAGCGCCTTCTCGCACTTTGAGACGACCACCGAGCCGCTCTCCATTACGCATCAGGGACAGTTCCCGTCGATCACGGTCTCGTTCAACCTCGCGCCAAATGCATCGCTGGGCGACGCCATCACGAAGATCGACAAGCTGCAAAAAGACCTCAAGATGCCAGCCAGTGTGCAGGCTGATTTTCAGGGAACCGCGGCTTCGTTCCGCAATTCCCTCTCCAATGAGCCGCTGCTGATTCTGGCCGCACTGGTGACGGTCTACATCGTGCTGGGCGTCTTGTACGAGAGCTTCATTCATCCGATTACGATTCTCTCGACGCTGTTTTCGGCGGGCGTTGGCGCGTTTCTGGCGCTGATTATCTTCCATCAGGACTTGAGTGTGGTGGCGATTATCGGGCTGGTGCTGCTGATTGGAATCGTGGAGAAGAACGGCATCATGATGGTGGACTTTGCGCTGGA
>Ga0182011_10000519_pt1 | contig 33659 bp, 23 predicted proteins | sample 711E1DmetaG_FD_120481 | JGI IMG/M metagenome (GOLD analysis project Ga0182011, IMG submission 120481) | Permafrost microbial communities from Stordalen Mire, Sweden - 711E1D metaG | ecosystem: Environmental > Terrestrial > Soil > Wetlands > Permafrost | place: Sweden: Stordalen | collected...
ATCCCTCGCTCTTTATACTTTTATTCTCTCTTGTACGTTGACGATTTTATTATAGAGCATCATCAATAATGTGCCAAGGACACCGATACCTATAAGCGCAAACCAGACTAATTCCGGCCTGCCGTTTGCCTTTGATGTTTGATATAACCATCCGCCTATCGGATCGCCGACAAATCTCGCAATCGCAATCGGCAAAAATGCATATCCTTGAAATAGTCCCTGCTGGCCGGGGGGAGCTATTTCCGAGATGTATTCGTAATACCGCGGTGCTTGAATCATTTCACCGATCGCAAAAGCAACGATTCCCGCCGCAATGGTCGGGATGCTTGGATAGATACCGATAATCAACCAGATGAGACTGGAGATTGCAAAGCCGAGAACAATAGCACTCCGAGTCGGGATGTTTTTCGTAAGACGATTAAGCGGTATCTGAAACAGAATAATTGCGCCGGCCCCCGCCCACGACTGGAGGATTTCATACGGTGCATGCGCATTGATGTAATCTGTCACGTAATAAGGCACAATAATAAATTCCTGCCAGAAAATAATCCAATAGAGAGAATAAATGAGAAGAAAAATCATGAACTTCACATTTGCTAGAACGACAAAGAGATTAGCAATTTTTTTTCCAAGTGATTCTGCCGCAATCGTACGTGTGGTCTTCACTTCTTTGTAGAGAACTAAATTTACAACGAGCATAGCCAGACAGCTTACCGACGATACCATATACACAAACGCATTGCCCAGGCTGTCACGGATAAAATAGGCGATCGTTGGACCCAACATCGCTCCGACATTAACGAGCCAGTAATACACTGCAAAACCGAGAGACTTCGTTTCTTCTTTTGATGTGACCGCCACTGTTCCAAGGACAGACGGTTTGATAAACGAACCGCCGAACGCTGTAAAAACAAGGAAAACCATGAGCAGCCAATAAAGGTTGAAGTTACTGTACACTCCGGCAAAAGCAGTCATCCCCACTGAACCAATTAAAAAATATCCAAGGGCAAGAATCGAAAACGCTATATTGAATGCGCGGCGGAATCCCCATGTATCAGCAAGAGTTCCGCCAAGAATTGGAAGCAAATAAATCAAACCGCCAAAGATGCCGGAGAGCTGTCCCGCTTCCGTTTCTGTAAAACCGAGTTTGTTCCGGAGATAAATCATGAAAACAATTTGCTGTCCATAATACGCCAACCGTTCAAACAATTCCATCCCATTTGCTACCCAGAACGTGGGATGAAATCCATTTCTTATCTCCTGCACTCTTGCTCTAATATCCACGCACTCTCCTCACTTTGAGAGAAATCACTTTTTATGAAAGAATATCCTTCTTCACAAACACACTCCATGCTCCCAAAACCGCCGCAAGCGACCATGCACACATAGAGAACATTCCAATTTTGATCTCGTTCCAAGGAATTGGGTCCAAAAATATTTTTTGCCACATATCCATATATCGGGTAAAGAGAAATTTCTTTGGAATTTCAAACATCTCTACGGGCATAACGGTAACAACAGTACACACAATCAGTAGTCCCATCGTAGCGACAATTGGGCCAATTGCGTTCTCGACAAATGAAGAAAAGAAGAACGATATTGATGCGATCGTCATCATAGTAAACATGGCAAGGAGATAGGCAATGACAAACCTCCATGCGACTTCCGATTCCGGAAGAAGAAGAATCCCCCGATTCAAAATAATGAGATCTCCACGACCAAGCAACACCAGAGCCAAACCAATGCTTAAAACCGCCAAGAAGAAAACAAATACAACCGTATAGATAAGCGTTGTAATATATTTAGAAATAAAAATACGCGTTCGTGAAACAGGTCTGATGAGAATAAGACGGTACGTGCCTGCGGTCGCTTCGCCGGCAAGCTGATCTCCGGCAACAAATGAAATCAGTAACGGGATATGGAGCCAGAGACTGTTCATGATTTGATGAGCGACAAACCAGCCATTAAATATATTTCCAAAAAATAGAAAATCCTTTGATAACCCGCGCATCGCCATCGTTAAAAAGCGGCCGCCTTCTAATTTCATCGCCACTTCCACTAATGGTACAATGACCAGGACGATACCAAAACCGAGATACGTCCGTTTCTTCAGGAATATTTTTACAAGTTCATAATAAACAAGTCGAATCATGTATGCGCCTCGTTTGAATGTTCGGTCATGGAAAGGAACAAATCTTCGAGCGAGCGCTTCGGAATGAGCGCCTGCACTTGAACTCCTGCACGCACAAGCGCTTTGTTGAAATCAGGAATGTCAGAAAAGTCCATCTGCACATCAAACGTTTCACCTTTTGCCGTGTATTTTCCGATAATCTTTTTTTGCTGCCGTAGAACGGATTCAACCTTCGCACGCGGTTTTGCTTTTATCACCACATACTTCTCACCTTCATCTAACAGTTTGCTCACTTCGCCTTGAACGACTAATTCACCATTGTTGATGATCACCATCCGATTTGCGACTAATTCAATTTCGTTCAGGAGATGTGACGAGAGAATAATTGTTTTCTTTTGATCGCGCGAGAGATGGATAATGAGATCCCGCACCTCTTTCATCCCCTGCGGATCAAGTCCGTTCGTCGGTTCATCGAGAATAACAAGTTCGGGATCGGAGAGCAATGCCTGTGCTATACCAAGGCGCTGTTTCATTCCATGGGAATAGGTTTTGACGCGGTCGGTAGCTCGATTCGTTAAGCCCACGAGATCCAGTACTTCCATAATTCTTTTTCGGTCTGCTCCGCCCGTGAGTGCGCCGATTACTTGAAGGTTTTTATACGCCGAGAGGTATAAATAGAAGTCGGGTTTTTCAACAATCCCGCCCACACGCCGTAATGCATCCGACCTGCGAGACTTGAGAGGATAACCGAAAAGTTCTGTCTCACCTGTTGTCGGTTGAATAAGCGAAAGAATCATCCGGATAGCAGTACTTTTTCCTGCTCCATTCGGTCCGAGAAAACCAAACACGTCGCCGCGGTGAACTTCAAGATTAAGATTCTTGACAGCCCAGCGTTTTCCATAGCGTTTACCAAGCTGACGCGTTTGTAAAATATTTTCGTTCATGTCACCCCGATGTTCAAGTTGCTCTTTTCCCTGGCAATATACCAAGCTCTTCATTCCCGTTCAATAGAAAACAATTTTTCTTGTTTTGTAAGAATTTATTTGAAGAAGAGCGTCGGAATCTGTATCTTAACTAAGGTAAAGTAATCTTCATTCAACATCGTAAAGTGAAATAATGAGAAAATCGTATACCGTTGCAGTCGCAGGAGCGACTGGTTTAGTTGGTCGCACGATGATGACCGTATTGGAAGAACAAAATTTTCCCGTCAGATGTTTTGTACCGCTTGCATCTGTGCGGTCTGCAGGGATGGAAGTTACATTCCAGGGCAAACCCGTAAAAGTTCAGACACTCACCGGTGATAGTTTTACAGGAGTTGACTTCGCCCTTTTTTCAGCGGGCGCAGGCACGAGCAAAGAATTTTCACCTCAAGCAGTCAAGCATGGTACGGTGGTCATTGATAACAGCAGTGCATTTCGGATGGATCCGGATGTTCCGCTCGTTGTCCCGGAAGTGAATCCAGAAGATGCCTTCAAACATCACGGCATTATAGCCAATCCAAATTGCTCAACGATTCAGATGGTCGTAGTCTTAAAGCCGCTCCATGATGCATTCGGCATCAAACGTGTGGTGGTATCCACCTATCAATCTGTTACAGGTGCAGGCAAGAAAGGCGTCAATCAACTGGAAGATGAAATTGCTAAAATGCCGCTGCGCGAAAAGAAATTTCCTCATCCCATTGCGTTTAACATCCTGCCGCATATCGACGTCTTCCTTCCGGATGGTTCTACAAAGGAAGAACAAAAGATGATCCTGGAGACAAAAAAAATAATGGGGGCCGATATTCCAGTCACGGCGACCACTGTGCGTGTGCCTGTATTCGGCGGACATAGTGAAGCTGTGAATATTGAATTTGAGCGGCCTAACTCGCCGGAAGAAGTGCGTGAAATTCTCAATCACGCACCGGGTATCATCGTAGAGGACGATCCGTCCAAGAATCTCTATCCGATGCCGATAAATGCATACGGAAAGAACGAGGTCTTCGTTGGACGCATCCGAAAAGATTTTAGTATCGCGAACGGCATCAATCTCTGGATTGTTTCAGACAACATTCGGAAAGGCGCTGCAACAAATGCAGTGCAGATTGCAGAATTGCTCGCATCGCGGATGAAATAAATACACGCATAATTTGCAAATATCAATACACACGTCACAAGGAATGAGGACGTAGGTTTTGGATTTTGTGATTTACGATTTTTTCACCAAGCCCATACAAGGTCATAAAAATGATTGTTATGAAATTCGGCGGCACTTCTGTTGAAGACGCCAAATCGATGCGCACGGTAATAGAAATTGTTCGCAAGGAACGGGCACAGACGCCCATTGTTGTGCTTTCTGCTATTTCCGGTGCAACCAATATTCTTTTAAAATCTGCCCGGACTGCACAGGACGGTAAACTTGAGGAAGCCATTCTCCTCTTAAATGGACTTTTCGACCGTCATGTCACGGTGATGGAAAATCTTATCGACCATCGCCAGACCGTTCAGCAGCTTATTGCTTCATTCAAACAGAGGTTCGAAGAACTGCGAAATTTATGCCGCGGCATCGCAATTCTTGGTGAACTGACGAACCGTTCTTTGGATGCTATAGCCTCGGTCGGTGAGCTTCTCTCCTCACAGATTCTTAGTGAAGCAATTCGTGCGCAAGGACTCCCGGCCCAATGGATTGATGCAAGAACGTTTATCATCACGGATAATCAATTTGCATCGGCGACGCCGCAGTTTGAGAAGATCGATGTCAAAGCAAAGGAAATTCTCTCTCCTCTCATTTCCGCCGGTAACATCATAATCACGCAAGGATTTATAGGATCGAATGCCAACGGCACCACGACAACGTTAGGCCGCGGAGGCTCGGACTATTCCGCTTCCATTATAGGTGCAGCGCTCGATGCCGATGAAATCCAAATTTGGACAGACGTCGATGGTGTGCTGACGGCAGACCCGCGGATCGCTCCCGGGGCTCAAAAACTCAGAATAATTTCATTCCGGGAAGCAGCGGAGCTTGCATACTTCGGAGCAAAAGTTTTGCATCCAAGTACGATCTTCCCTGCTGTGAAGAAAAATATTCCTGTGGTCGTTTTAAATTCTAAACGCCCGGAAAACAGCGGTACACGAATTGTTTCCCATCCGCCGAAAACGCACATTCCGGTAAAATCCATTGCTTGCAAACGCGGTATCACCGTTGTGAATGTGCAATCGCTCAGGATGTTGATGGCATACGGTTTCCTTGAATCGATCTTTTCTGTTTTCAATAAATACGAGACATCCGTCGATCTTGTAAGTACATCTGAGGTCGCCGTTTCACTCACGATCGATAACACAGCGATGCTTGATAAAATCATTGCGGAACTTTCCGAATTCGCCGAAGTCTCAACATTAGAACACCAGGGAATTATTTGCATTGTTGGCGATCAAATGCGCGCCACGGCAGGTGTTGCTGATCAGATTTTCAACGCATTGCGGGAAGTCAACTTGGTGATGATCACACAGGGAGCCTCTGAAATCAATATGAGTTTGGTGATTGATGAATCACATGTCGATGAAGCCGTACGCCTTTTGCACAAACAATTCTTTGAATCCGTTCCCGACACAGATATGTTCGAACCAGTCGGAGGTAAGTAATACTTATGCGTCTCGCTCTTGTCGGATACGGAAAGATGGGCAAAGAGATCGAACGCCTCGCGAAGGACCGCGGCTGGAGCGTTGATCTCCGCGTCGATATTGACACACCGCCTGTGACGAAGGCACAGAGAGACAACGTCGACGTTGTTATTCATTTTGCGACAGCCAAGAACATCATCAACGATCTTACTCCATGGGCAGAAGCGCATAAACCCATTGTTGTTGGAACAACGGGCTGGCAAGATCAATTGCAGAATGTAGAAACTCTTGTTCTAAAAAATAAGATAGGTTTAATTTACGCCTCAAATTTTTCGATCGGCGTTAATATCTTTTTCCATCTGATTAAAGATGCAGCGCAGATCATGGACAAGTTTGAAGAGTATGACGCCTTCATTCAAGAGATTCATCATAAATATAAAATCGATAGCCCGAGCGGGACATCATTAACAATGGGAAAGATCGTGCTTGAGAACCTCAAAAGAAAAAAAGAATTGTTGAACGAAACATCGCATACGAAAATACGACCGGAACAACTCCACGTAACTTCAACACGGAGCGGCACGATTGTTGGTACACACACACTCGCATTCGACTCAGCTGCTGATACGATTGAACTGAAGCATACAGCAAAAGATCGTTCCGGTTTAGCGCTTGGTACGCTATTCGCAGCAGAATGGATTCGAGGCAAAAAAGGGATTTTTACCATGGATGATACATTTCAAGATCTCTTCAAACAAGGAACCAGGTAATCATGTCAGCAAAAGCAATATTCCGAGGAACTGCAACAGCAATCATCACACCGTTTAAAAAAGACGGCTCGATCGATGAACCTGCATTGCGGCGTTTTGTGGATTTTCAAATCAAAGGCGGCATTGAAGCGATTGTACCTTTGGGAACCACCGGAGAGTATCCGACACTCACGCAGAAAGAACAGCAGCACATCATTGAGATTGTGATAGAACAAGCTGATCAGCGTGTAAAAATCTTTGCCGGAGCAGGCAGCAACAATACAGCCGAAGTAATCGAGAAAACGCGCTTTGTCAAACAAGCCGGGGCGGATGCGGCACTTGTCGTTGGACCGTACTACAACAAACCAACACAGAACGGATACTTTCAGCACTTCAAAGCCATCGCCGATGCGGTCGATATTCCACTTATCATTTACAATGTACCAGGACGCACAAGCGGCAATATTGAAGCTGCGACCTTATTGCGAATGGCAGAAGAGATACCGAATGTTGTTATGGTAAAAGAAGCTTCCTGTAATATGGCACAGGTTATGGAAATCGCCCGCAATAAACCAAAGAATTTTTCGCTTCTTTCCGGTGATGACGCACTTGCCTATTCAATAATCGCTCTTGGCGGCGATGGATGTATTTCCGTTGCGTCAAATGAGGTGCCAAAAGAATATTCCCACCTTATGCGTTTATGCTTAAAAGGAAAATGGAGTGAGGCGCTTCAGCTTCACTATCGTTTGCTTCCCCTTATGAACATCAACTTTATTGAGTCGAGTCCGATTCCGGTAAAAACTGCTCTCGCGATGATGGGATTGATCGACGAAGCCTTCCGCTTGCCCATGGTTCCCATTACCGAGCCAAACCGTGTAAAGTTAAAGAAGGTACTGGAAGATTTAAAGTTGGTATGAAGAATAATTGACCCTTGACAAGGTTGTGAACAACATCATAATTCTCAAGAATGCAATCGAGCTAATTGAATCGTCTCCGCTTCTTTCAACTGTTCTATGGTATTAATACCGCGGATCTCGTCAACAGAGGTTGCTTTGATGGCTGAGACTCTCCATTGGTGCTTCCAGTAATATTCAAATACATCCGTGAGATAATATTCCTTCTGAACATTTTGCGGTGTAATTTGTTGCAGGCCATCGAACAGCTTCTGTTTATCAAATATATAAATACCTGAATTAATCTCCTTCACTTGGCGCTCTTCATCCGTTGCGTCCTTATGCTCGATGATTTTTTTAACTGAATTATCATTATTTCTGTTGATACGTCCATACCCTGTTGGGTCATCAAAGTGCGCAGTAAGGATAGTGGCTGACGCGTGCGTGTGGAAATGATGTTGAAGGAGCTGCTGCATACTTTTGGCAGTTAAGAGCGGAACGTCACCGGAAAGCACGATCACATCGCCATGGAAATCTTTCAGTGCGGCCTCAGTTTGCAAGACAGCATGTCCTGTACCAAGCTGTTCAGCTTGGACAGCAACTTCTATTTTGGGATACGATGTGCAAATATACTTTATAACCGTTTCGCGTTGATATCCGACAACCGCAATAACTTTATCTGCTTTGAGATTATATGCGAGGTCGACAACGTAATGAATCATCGGCTTGCCGAGGAGTTCATACATCACTTTCGCTTTGGATGGATCCTTCATACGGGTTCCTTTGCCAGCTGCCATGATCACAACAGCAAGTCCGCGCTTCGTTTCTGTTTTCAATATCATCCCCTTATGGCACCTGGATACGTATATTATCGATAAGCCGTGTCGCACCGAAGCGAACAGCCAATGCTGCAAGTACTTCCGGCGGTTCAATATTTTCCACTTCCGAAAAGTTTTCCTGATTGACAAAAGCAATGTAGTCGATCTGGCTTGGATTGCCGCTCTGAATTAAATTTTCCATTTCAACACGAATGACTGCTGCATGATGTTCACCATCTTGAATGCGCTTTGCAGCGTGCTGAAGTGAACGATACAGAACCAGCGCATTCTTCAGTTCGGTTTCGTTGAGATAAATATTGCGCGAACTCAACGCCAGCCCGTCTTCCTCACGAACAATTGGCGCAAGAATAATATCTATATCGAAATTCAAGTCGTTCACCATTTTGCGAATAATAAAAGCCTGCTGCGCATCTTTCTGCCCGAAGACTGCGATATGCGGTTTTGTGATATGAAATAGTTTTGCCACGACCGTCGTGACGCCTCGAAAGAGTATTGGACGGAACGCGCCTTCCAATATCCTGGAGGCTCCTTCAACTTCTACATAACTCTTGAATTCTTTCGGATACATTTCTGCAGCATCCGGAAAGAAGATAATATCCGTACCGGCAGCAACAGCAATTATTTTGTCGTGGTCAAAGTCGCGAGGATAACGATTGAAATCTTCATTCGGAGCAAATTGAGCCGGATTTACAAATATGGTGGTAATGACAACATCAGCACGGGACCGGGCACATTCAATCAAACTTGCGTGTCCGCGGTGCAGATATCCCATCGTCGGCACAACGGCAAGGATCTTGCCGTCACGCCGAAATCGTTTTGCAGTTTCCTGCATCTCCCCGATCGTTTTTACAATTTGAATTGACAACAAGAACTCCCTCTTTATCCTACAAGATCCCGAATCACTTTGGTAATTGTTTCCTTGAGTTCTTTCCGATGGACAACGAGGTCGATAAAACCTTTATCCATCAAGAACTCTGATCGCTGAAATCCATTTGGCAGGTCTTTTCCGATCGTCTGTTTGATAATACGCGGGCCTGCAAATCCAATGAGTGCTGCTGGTTCTGCAATATGGATATCGCCTAACATGGCAAAGCTCGCAGTCACGCCGCCGGTAGTAGGATCCGTAAGAACTGAAATGTACGGCACTGCTGCATCGGAAAGTTGAGCAAGTTTTGCGCTCATCTTCGCCATCTGCATCAGTGACAATGCACCTTCCATCATCCTTGCTCCGCCTGTGGAAGAGATGATGATTAATGGTTCCTTTTTTTTACGCGCAAGGTCTGTGGCGCGTGCAATTTTTTCTCCTACAACAGAACCCATGCTTCCGCCGATAAAGGCAAAATCCATGCAGGCAATAACCACAGGAATTCCGTTCATCATTCCTTCGCCGGTCCGAACTGCATCATAAAGCCCGGTTTTTTTTATTGTCGATTCCACACGGCTTGAATACGATTTTGTATCGGTGAACTTCAGCGGATCCACCGAGCGCATTTTTTTATTTGACTCTTTGAATGTCCCGTTGTCGAGCAGGATTTCGAAGTACTCTTTGCTGCCGATACGGAAATGGAAATTACATTTTGGGCAGGTGAAAAGATTTTGATATAAGGGCTTTTTATGAATGATTTCATTGCATCCGTTGCACTTCGTCCACATACCATCGGGAATATCTTTTTTTTGACCATCCGATGAAATATTTTCTTTTGACCGCTTGAACCATGCCATGGTTATCTCCTTCAACCCACGTAAATCATTTTTCCAATTTCATCTGAGTGCGTACGACAAAATCTTTCAGATACATCGGCTCTAAGTGTTCCCAAAGACTTATTGTTCCTGAATTCCTGATACTCACCGCCAGATGCGCGATGATATCCCCGCGGCAAAACGAGACCACATCTTCAACAAGGAGTGAATCGCCGGAAGATGCTTTCACTTCACCTGCGCTGTCTGTTACAATCACCGTTTTCGTGGAAGCTCCTGCAAGCGCTGATGATAGGCTTCCAATGTGCACAGCCAGCACTTCGCAGACAGTTCCGTTGTTGTTTTCGTAAGCTCCAATATAATATTCTCTCTGCTTCGCATCAATGCACACCACAATACGCGCGCATTCCGGATGCGATCGTGTTACACTCTTTGCGATCGAAAGAAATGTCGGCACTGCTATGAGCGGTTTTTCCAGCGCGAAACATAGTCCTTTTGCAGTGCTTAATCCAATGCGAAGTCCTGTAAACGAGCCGGGTCCTATAGAAACTGCTACACCATCCAATTGCGATAATTTTATTTTTTGTTCATCGCAGAGTTCTTGAATCAGCGTTAGGAGTTTTTCAGAATGAATATGCGTCTCGACAATCGATCTCTCCGCCTGCACATCAAATTCGTTTGCCAATCCTACCGAACAGACCGCGGTTGATGTTTCGATGCCAAGTATCGTCATTGCGCATGAACTCCGGCAATTTCAATACGGCGCTCATTCTCATCCGAGCCTAAAGAACACCGCACATCGTACCTTTGGTTCGGCAATAACTCCCCGAGCATCTCCGCCCATTCAATAAGGCACACACCATCACCATGAAGAAATTCTTCATAGCCAAGATCGTATATTTCTGCAATCGACGTAACACGATAGAGGTCAAAGTGATATAACAGAAGTTCGCTCTTTCGTTCATCCGTACCTTGATACCGGTTCAGGATGACGAAGGACGGGCTTGTTGCAGGTGTTAGCGATTTGAATGCCTGACACACACCTTTCACAAACTGTGTTTTCCCACTTCCCAGTTCTCCGAAGAGCGCCACAATGTCGCCGCGCCTTAACCTTCCGGCGAAGGTACGTGCATAAGCAACCGTTTCTTCCGCAGACCGTGTAATGCGGGTCTCGTTCATTTCGGCTCAAGCTTCACAATAGGCAGAATCATCTCCTGCAGAGAAATGCCGCCATGCTGGAAGCTGTCGCGGTATTGATTCAGATATTTGTGGTATTCTGTCGGATAGACAAAATAATAATCTTCTTTCGCCATCACATAATTTGTGGTAACGCTGCTTCGCGGCAGTTTGTAATCGATCGGACTCTTGATAAAGACCGCTTGCTTTTCATCCACCTTAAGGTTTCTGCCGAATTTATAACGCAGATTTGTCGATGCCTCACGATCTCCGACGACTTTTGATCCGCGCATGCACCGGACACTTCCGTGATCGGTCGTAAGAATAACCTTGACATTTTTCTGGGAAGCGAGCGTTTTGAGCATGCCGAAAAGCGATGAATATTGAAACCATGATCGCGTAAGCGAACGATAGGCTGCTTCGTCAGGGGCGATTTCTTTGAGGAGCGGCGAGTCCGAGCGCCCGTGAGCGAGCATATCGATAAAATTTACCACGACAGCCGTGAGGCGGCTTTGAGTGTAAGAAATGATGTTCGCTTCGAACTGTCTGCCGAACTCCGGATCTAATATTTTTACATACTTTGATTCCGGCTTCAGGACAATACGTTTGCGTTCCAGGAGTTTGTCCATTAATTGGTGCTCGTACCGGTTGCGGCTGTTTTCGTCGTCGTCGTCCTCGGAAGACCATATTTCCGGGAATCGTTTTTCTATTTCAATGGGAAAGTACCCGCTAAAAATGGCGTTACGGGAGTACGGCGTCGCAGTCGGTAAAATGCTGAAGTAATATTGTTTTTCGAATGTATAATATTCCGATAAGAGTTCTTCCAATATCAACCACTGGTCAAGCCGAAGGCAATCGATAACGAAGAAAAAGACAGAAGTGCGGTCATTGAGTTCAGGAAGCACGCATCGTTCCATAACATCCGGCGAGAGCATGATCGGGCGTTGAGCATCATCGATCCACTTGCGATAGTTCCGTTCAACAAATTTTCCGAACTCGGCGTTACATTCGCGTTTCTGGTCCTGCAATGTCTGCCTTAATCCCAATTCCGGATGGGCATCTAACTCCATATCCCAGTTCGTGAGTTTCAGGTAAAGATCAATCCAATCTGATTCCGTAAGAGAAGTGTTCAATGTGAAACTGATATTCTGGAATTCTTTTATATAATCGCGGGAGACATGTGCGCCGGATATTTTTTTCGAATCAAATATTTTCTTGCAAGCCATCAGAATCTGACTGGGGTTCACCGGCTTCACTAAATAGTCTGTGATTTTACTGCCGATGGCTTCTTCCATCAAACTTTCAGCTTCACTCTTCGTCACCATGACTACCGGAAGTGTCGGTGAGATGTCTTTCATTTCCGAAAGAGTCTGTAAACCGCCTAAACCGGGCATCATCTCATCAAGAAAAACAAGGTCATAGACCTTATTTTTTACCAGATCTATGGCATCTTCACCATTCGCCGCTGTATCGACCTGATATCCTTTCTGTTCCAATAAACGCAAATGAGGACGCAATAAATCGATTTCATCGTCGACCCAGAGTATTTTTTTTTGAGTTTCCATTTGGACCTTAGATAAATTACTACTTCCATACGCGAGAATCAACGCAGGAACAGGATTATTGAATAAGAACGTGAACGTCCACCCCGCCTTCATTGGTTGTGGATCCTGGAGTAATAACTCCAGTAACTTTTGTGTAGCGATAATAAACAGAGGCTGTAACACGTTCACTCAACGTGTAGCGAATACGAGGTTCAATCGTTGTGCGGTCTAAACCGTCTAGCGGCGATCCAGCTTTTTGGAAATTACTGAAATCATAGGACAATCTGGAGCTATGGGAATAGCCGTAGTTCATCGAAATGTCGATATTATTCATGAGCGACACACCGAAAAATGGAATTTCAAATCCCTGCCGGCTGTACGTCCCCGTAATAGACATATCGGAAGTTGATGATTCCGTCACGCTTTCAGATGACGGTATAAGATCGAAAGTCGTCATTGTTCCGTACCGGAATGTGGCGCTCAAACTTCCCTTGATAAGTTCTTTAAATGTTATATTCACGCCGATCAACGGAGAAAATCCATACGTCACCGTCTGGCTTGTTGTTTGTTCGGTCGTTGTATTCGCAAGAGTAATCGGATCTGTTGTCGGTGTCATTTGCCAGCGCCGTTTATAATCCGACGTATACGCATGATCGAGCGAGATACGCGAGGCAAAACTTTTAAAGAAACTAATATTCTCTATTCCATCCCAATGGATTGACCAGTTGGCGCGCGGTGCAAGTGGACCGAGTATTTTTGACAACCAGGGTAACGCTTCCAATCCCTGTTCAAATGCTTGTGATAATTTCGCGGCTTCCGGTCGTGTATCACTTCCATCGTTTTTCAATGCGTTGAATTTATCGTTCACATTTTCGAGTGTCGTATTGAAAAATTTAAACATCAAAACCGGCGGCAGTGAGATATACGATCGATCAATATCTCCTGAGACCATACTGCTGATCGGATACGGAATTCCAAGGTTATCGGTTGTATCCGTTCTGGTTTCACTATATGTCCATCCTACTTTCCAATCCAACTGAAGTGTTACTCCTTCCCAAAGCAGCCTTGAAGTGTGTACGGCAATCTGATTATTCTGCGAAAACTGATCATTGATAGTCGCATTGGCAGCACGAAGACCAGGAGCGGTGTAACCGGTAATAAATGGAAATGCCCCCTTCGTTTTCAATATCAATTCACCATTAGGATCAGAAATCAATCCAAATTGGTATAAAAAATTCGGCCCATTTTCTACTGACGACGATTGAAAAAATGGAGCGCGCGCAAATATATTGGCAAATCCAGTACCGCCGCGTACGCCGGAGTTTTGTGACATGTTCGTTTGTGTAAAGCTGAAACTGAACTTCTCAAAATCGAATAAAGTATTCTTGAATAAGATGCGCGAAATTGGATCGAAATTCTTCAGCAGATTAAACGAACTTTTTTTCATGATTGTGTCTACAGGGGCCGGCACAGTGGTTGGTATTGTCGTAGGTGTTCCCGTTGGCCCTGTCATTGGTGCTCCAGGAGGCCCTGTCGTTGGAGCTCCAATGGGTCCTGTCGTTGGTGCTCCAGTGGGTCCTGTCGTTGGCGCTCCAGTAGGCCCTGTCGTTGGTACTGAGAGTGGCACCGTGGCCGATTGTGGAGTTGTCGACTGGGATTGTGCATGACCCGGCGACCAAATTGCATCCGCAATTGGTTTTAAATTAATATCGAGTGATAATGCGGGCCCGCCGCTCCAGCCTGCGCTGCGGCCGATATCACCTGCTTGAATATTGTTCGTCCAATTATAATTCACAGAATAACGCAGGTTCGGAGTAAAAATCTTATCGAGCATCAATACCTGCGGCGCTGCAACTTTTGTATTCACGACAATTCCCTGGTTGTAACTTTGGTCGATACCGAAGTCAATCAGCCTATCACTGAAAAAAATATCACTGAGGATTGCAGAAAACGTACGTTGGTTTCCATACCGGTCCGTTTCCAAATGCACAAGACTGCTCGAAATACTAACATTATAAGCAACGCCAAGATCAAACAATCCGCCTTGAAAGAATTGCCAGTTGAAATCCATGGAACGCTGTGCGTTTAAATTGCGCAGGGTATCATTGGGAATTGTTTGGCTTCGCGATTTTGACTGTGTTTGACCACGGCTGAGTATTGCGCCGAAATTTATCGTCTGCGGCGTATAAAAGATTTTCAATCCTCCTAATAAAAGAAAATTATTCGGATCGAACTTCGTTCCATATCTGAAATTAGCGTTCCAGCTCCAAGAATCTGAATATTCAATTGATGGAGAGCGAAGGTGAGATTGTAAATAATTATACCCAAACGTCATTTTATTAATTGTTTCCGTTACAAGCCAAAAATGTGAGGGAATGTTGAGCTTGATCGAGGGCAGGGAATAGGAATCCGAGATGTTCATGTCTTCAGACTGAGTCCGTACGTCTTCTGCATTTTTATACGTACTCGTTGGATGCAGTGCGATGAGTGACGCCTCATCCTCAACTAAAATATCCGTGCCGGGGAGATATCGCGGTTTGTTAATGGATTCCGAATGAGTATAACTAAAGTTCAATACGGATCCGCTCCAAGAATCCGGCAGAAGCCGTTCAAAAGCAAAGGAAGTAGAGAGGTTCCAAGCCCGGCTTGTATTGCGATTGCCAAAATGTTCTTCCAATCCATGGAAAAACGGATCACGCTGAGTCAACGAAAATGTGATACTTCCAATATCTGCAAGTTTTATGTTCGCATCGACTTTATACGCCCAACCGCGCGTATCATCCACGTCGGTGAGGCGCAGCTCATCAGCCCATAATTCGCCGTTAAGAAGCGGAGCGCCTTTGCCGGGATTCTCAATTCCAATAGATATAAATTGAACTCTATCCAGCCGCGGATTTCCACGAATCCGATATGTAGCGCCCGGCGGTCCCCCCGGTACCGCAAATTGAGGTGTATAATAATTATTTGCACTATCGAGAAAAGCTTTGAACTTCGTAAGATCAGAGAACTTGATAATGACTTCATTGCTATCCCAGCCTGCCTGACTTTGAGATTCGCCGTTGCGTGGAAAAGGAGCATGGACAGGTTCACGGTACTCATAGTAATTTGATGTATCATCGCCAAAATGCAGAAACATTTCTGCATCGTATTTCGTCGTGTCTGTATATCCAAACCTATTGTACCCTTTAAAGGCATTTTCCCCCGTTTCGCCATGAACAAACATCTTGAGTGTCTTATAGTTGAACATATCAAGCGGACGTTCTTTCATATTTCTCACAACTTCCTTGTATTGTCCGGCCGGTAAATTTTTCACAATAATATTCAACGATTGTTCATTACTCTTAATGTTTTGATCGGGGCGGGTGAGATCCTGTGTTTGAAGGTTGGCATCCGGCATAGAGTAGAGCGGATTATCCGAGTAACTTACTACACCCAACTCAAATGAAGAATCCGTTTTTACCCGCTTCTCCCACTGGTTGCCGACAAGATTAAAATCCACAAGGCGAAACAGCACCGGTGTTGTGGCACCCGTAACCCACAAACGCACTCCCTCCACACTTGTAAAAGTCGGATCTCCGATTTTTCTCGTATAGTCCGTAAGCGGAATACGAATTTGATACCAATTGCCATAAACAATTTTATTATATGCTTTATACGTGTCGTTTGCGCTATTGCCGGTACCAATTTTCAATTGCTTAAACCGGTCACTCGTCGTATCGAGAGGAATTTCATATTCAAAGTAGGAATTATACCGGTCAACTTTTCCATTTCTATTCAAGTCTTCAGTATCCGGATATCGTCCATCTTCACTCGCGTAGTTTCCTTCCGTGCCATTCACTCCTTCATATTGTTCTGCTGCCGCCATCGTAAGCGGGCCTACATTACCAGTAGGAGGACGTTTCCAATTATCGCCTGATGGATCCGCATTATATTCAGGATGGCTCGGATATTGATTTATAAAATCTTGATAGTATTTTTGTTCTAATGCATCATTCATCATATCAAGCCCCCAATCGTGAAGGTTATTGGGATCCATGGTTCCCGGACGTATATTGGGGTTTGCGCTGCCTAATCCATCTTCCGTATTGAGTATTTTATTCGGGATCACATCTTCACTGATAAAGCCGAGATCAATATTAAGTTTTGTAGAATCATTTACGGATATCGGCGAAATAACATTGATCCATAGTTCAATAAATGAAACATTTTGGTCCACGAGGTCCGTGGAACTTGTGTTAAGAACATGCTGAATTCCAGCCCATGATTGTTTATGCGAACTAGGATTCTGATCATCCAGACCGATGGTCTGTTTAAGATTCGGTGAATAGTTAAACTCACCGCGCAATTCCGGATGGAAAAAGAAATCCAAAGATTGAACCTGGTCCTGACCTGTAGCATAGTCTTTTCTTCGTTCTCCCCATATGTCCTTGATAACAATATCGGTGGGGATTACATTGAACCAGCAAGCTTTCCCTTTATAATACATTTTTTCTGTATCTGCTTTGATACCGTTTAAACCATCCGTGGTCGGTATGAGTTCAGGACCGTTAAACGTTTCGGTATTAGGTACATACGTATCCAAATTCTTCATGAACCATGGTGCGCTTGCATCTTTCCAAACCGCGTACGAAACACCAAGAGGAATTGTTTGACGCGCACCCTCAAAGTCATCTATGTACGCAACACCTTTACCGCCATCGGCGGAGATCGGACTTGTGCGCGTGTTCGGGTTGGGCAGCATATACGCTACCTCGCCGCGGAGAGATATTTGTGACATTGCCGTCGTTTTAACGCCCGGCAGGAAATTCAATGCATTTGTCAGCCAGCGTACATCCTGCGTCGTCCCGCCATCAATTCCCATAATCATGTTGCTGATGGGTTCTTCACCCAGCCGCACTTTGTCGCTTAACGATTGCTGGCTGTAATTCATAACGGTAAAGCCGAGTGAAGTATTTTTACCTAAATTAAATTCACCACGGGCGCCAAGGAGCGATTTTGAAGCAAGCTGGAACATATCATTTGCTTCGTACTTGATTTGAACATTGCGCCCCGGCTGCAGGAAAGCTTGATTTTTGATAACGACCTGACTGGAGATATAGTCAACCGTATAGTCAGAACCCAGTACTGCCGATTGACCATCGACAATGACCTGCACGCTTCCTTCGACAATATTAAAACCAAGCGAGTAACTGGCCTTCTGAGCAGTTTTCACCGTGCCGCGCATATAATATAAGTTGTGCGGATCATTCACTGCATCATTTACTTCTTTGGTATAAATTGCGCCGTACGCCATCGAATCTGCAATCTTTTTCGACCATGTCGAATCATTATTAGTATGTTTCATCAAATATTTATATATACTCGGTGCACCGAACGGTTCTACTGTCGGGAAAATAATTTCACCCCGCGCTTCGTCAATGGTAATCATGGAAATATAATCAAACTGCTTATCGGGATTATCTGTAAAGTCAAGGCTATACCGATCCAATCCGAGCATTTCCATCACGCCAACATTCCGCTCGGTTACATCCACCACCGGTGATTGACCTGATAATTGATAATCTATATGGAATTCAAAACTCGATTTATCTATGCCGGATCCGCCGAGAGAATACCGGTTCTTCAGCATCATACTCCAGGCGGGCTGCATTGTTAAATTAAGCCCCGATGGACGGACAAGTTTCAGCACGAGGTTATACGCAGAATCTTTTTGCAGCTGACTCGATTGACCAAATGTTTTAATAGCACCATTATAATTGACAGTATAATAGACTGCAACTGCCTGGTCATCCTGCGGCTGGCTCTTAAGAGAAATAATGCCGGCATACGAATCGTAATCAAAATCCCGCGTATCAAGTTTAATAAATTTCCCTTCCTCAACTTGTCCCAGATTGGGAGCCCTTGCACCCGGGATTCGAGCTGCTTTATTCGTTGGTAAGGATGCTGAGTCCACATCCCTCTGATCCATCAATGCAAGAACATTTCTATATTTTGAGGGATCCATTTCCGTCTTTGTAGAAACCCATACTTCAATATCATGAATTTGCACGTTGAGAGGATACACCGGTGGTTGTTGATATGCTTGCTCATAATATTTGATGTACGATGTATCAATAAAGAAATGGCTTCTGGTATAACTTGCCGGACGTATTTCTACCGGAGTTGATTGTCCGCCGCCGGATATAGACAGCTCTTTGATTTGTCCTTTCTTTTGTGTTGCTACCGTTGTCAAGTGCAGTGGTCCGAACTGAAATTTTGCCATAATACCGAACAATGCCGAACCGCCGTTGATAAACGAGGAATTCGTGGGAAGGGACACGTTGCCCGCTTCCACACTCTGAACCAGCTCGTCTTCATAACCCTGGTACTTCACGTGAAGTTGGTTTTCATACTCGAATGTGCGCTGGGTATTCCAATCGGCATCAATCTTCAACTTATCGCCAATTTCACCCTTGACGTTCACCTGAATTTCCTGTTTGAAATCAGGAGTACTTTGGCTTTGCCCTAACGCACTTGATGTAAAAAGATCAGATTTGACATTACGGAAACCGGCGTGAATATCGATGGCACCATTGATAGCCATAATAATTCTGCTTGATCCGAAGATGCTGAAAATAGGGTTCTTCGGAACAGGAATTTCAATCTTGGTGAACTTGCTAAACACGTCACCCAGCGTGGTTTTTGAATCACCCTGAAGCTGGTAGAGCCGCGTCATTGATTCCCAGTTTTTCCGTACGGCCTGCTTCATCCGAAGCGAGGAATATTCCTCTATCGGCACTTCGGTCGATATGCGCGTATCCTTATCATCCACACTTTCACGAAGACGGTATACCCATCTGTTGGTATCCAAGACTGCCTGATGTCTGACGATAGGAGGATCTGAGAGGAACAAAGGATAATGTTGTTCATGCGTACCATCAATAGCTGGATTATCTTTTCGGACGTATTGAAGTTGCGCAAGCCGTGCTGAAGAATCCCGCGGGAGTGCCCGTATCGCCGCTAAGGTAACGCGCGAAGTATCGTATACTGCAATCCCCCCGGGAGTGATCGATTGGCGCCGCTGTGCTGCTTTGGCACGCCGAGAGAGTTTGCCTGTTGAATATTGTTGTGGAGACAGCGTCGAATCCGATCCGGCTGCGAGCTGATATATTTCATCATCCGCTGCGAACAGGTGATTCGATGTTTCGATCGGCATCTGGCAGAAAAAAGCCAGTGCAAATAACACACCACTCCACCAGACTCTTCTTATCCGAATAATAAATTTATGCGGAACCACGTGCGCCCGTTAATCGTGAAACGAATAAAACTATTTTTTAACAGCCAGTTTTCAGAATGGTCGCAACCGTTCGATATGGCTCCGGGAGGGTTTACAATGAGGGATTATTAAATAAACTATGTTCATAGTGCTAACAGCCTTTTCTCATTCACAGAACTTTATATAAAAAACTTAACGAAAAGAAATCGAAATTGCAAGCACCTTTCCATATCAGATCAATGGAGTCCCGCTAGTTTTACTCTGCTTAAATGTAAGAAGCAATGTTTTAACGTTTTCATATTCATTCTCTATTTCCGATGTGTTCGTGCCTTCCGGGATCGGCTTACCTGCGCGTCCTAATTCTTCCAATTTCAGACAAAGCGCACCAAGCTGCCGCGCGCCGAGATTCAAACTGCTTCCTTTGAGTGTGTGCGCGGTAATCATCAGTGTAGGAAAGGTCTGAGCAATCAACGCGGCTGTCATTGCCTGGATCTGTTTAGGCGCTTCATTGATATAAATATCGATCAATTCAATAACAAATTCGAAATCTGTTTCTTGCTCCAATTCTTGCAGCCGTGTAAGAAGAGGATTCGAAGTGTTTTTGTCTGTTATGGACATAGTATTTTCTCGTTAGAATTGATTATGATTTTTTTTCGTACCATTTTTTAATAATTCGTGTGACCTCATCGATAAGAATCGGTTTACTCATATAATCATTCATTCCAGCTTCCAAGCATTTTTCACGATCACCCTGCAAAGCGTTTGCTGTCATTGCAATAATAACCGGTTGATGTGCCTTCGATACATCACTACGGATTCGGTGCGTTGCCTCATAACCATCCATCTCCGGCATTTGGATATCCATGAGTATAATATCGTATTTCTTTTTGAGAGCGGCATTCAACGCTTCCAATCCATTATTCGCTATATCTACTTCTTCACCAAGAATTTTCAAAATACGCACAATAAGTTTCTGGTTAATACTATTGTCTTCTGCGATGAGGATATTCATGGGTGGGAGCATAGAGCGCTTCTCCTGCGATGCACCGATGGACGATGATGATTTTGGCGCGCCAGGTAGTTGTTTCACTACGGCAGCAAGCGCATCGTAGAACACCTTATGTCGAATAGGTTTGAGAACCACTTGAAGAATGTCATTCTTCGTCCTAACGATTTGGTCGCGTTTCGCTCGTAAGGCTACAAGAATAAAGGCGGCATCCGGCTTTCCACTTGCATTGCGTATGGCCTCTTTTAATTGCACTCCGCTGTAATCGAAAGGTGTTTGCTCTGCTACGACAATATCAATCGGCTCGTGATCGCTTATGGATGAAAGAGCTTCTTTGAGTGTTGCGGCAGATTGAACAATAAATCCCCATTCCACCAACAAGTTCTCTATTATTCGACGGCATGTTTTATTGTCATCGACAACTAACACCTTCTTTGTTTTGTTGATCAAAGGAGGGAACAAATTCTGTTCTTGCGGATCTTTAGTGTATTCAGCAACGTTGATCGTAAAGGAGAATGTGCTGCCTTCAGCATATTTGCTTTCAACCCAAATATTCCCTCCGAGTAAAGCGACAGCGCGTGCACAAATCGCAAGTCCAAGACCTGATCCGCCATATTTTCTTGTACGTGATGAATCAACTTGCGAAAAGGGTATGAAGAGTTTATGAATTCTATCTGATGGAATGCCAATGCCGGTATCTCGCACAGAAAAGAGAAGTTCAACGTTGCCGTCTTTCTCGGATACTTTCGATACTTCGATATATATTTCTCCGTGTTCTGTAAATTTGACAGCATTACCGACGAGGGTCACAAGAATCTGACGCAATCGAGTTGCATCAACCACGACCATGTGCGGCACTTTGTCATCAATCCAATACACGAGGTCAATGTTCCTTTGATCAGCTTGAATAGCAAAGAGATCAAAAGTTTCTTCGAGAGAGCTTTCAATGCGGAACGGATGTTCTTCCAATTCTATATCTTTTGATTCGATTTTCGAGAAATCAAGAATGTCATTTATGACATTGAGCAAAGCGTCTCCGCTCAATCGTATGGTCTCTACGAACTCATGCTGTTCAACCGTCAACGGACTGTCAGCCAGCAGGTCTATCGTTCCGATGATACCATTCATGGGCGTACGAATTTCATGACTCATATTGGCAAGGAAATCGCTTTTTGCTTTATCCGCTATTTCTGCTGCCTCCTTCGCTTTCCGAAGTTCTTCATGGGCACGCTTGGATTCAGTAATATCTTGCGCAACAACCAAGACAGCACGGTGATTGTTATAATCCAAATTATGCCAAGAGAGATGAACATCGATAACTGTGCCATCCTTAAGGCAATGCCTGCCTTGAGCAGTATTGGATTCCCGCGTTTTAATTATTTCAAGCGCTTCCTGCAAACTCTCCGAACCTCCCTCAGGACGCAGATCCAGGATATTCATGGAAAGAAATTCCTCTTTAGAATATCCATAATGATGAATGGCTGCATTATTGACTTCAAGGAACAGGCAGGACTCGGGATCGAAGACCCACGCAGGAATCGGATTATTTTCGAAATATATTTGGAATCGTTTTGCGCTTGCGCGTATAACCTGCTCTGAATACTTGGTGTCCGTAATATCACGGTAAACATTCAGAACCAAATTCCGACTATTATAGTGCACCAAAGAAGAAGACATCGAAAGAATTTTCTTTTCACCGGATTTCGTACGAATTGTTATTTCCGTTTCATGTATTCTGGTTCCGGCCCATAATTCCTTCTGTTGCGGCAGCAATCGTTGATATTCATCTTCAGACGGAGACAATAATCTATTGAAATCAGGAGTATCGTTTGCTTCCTTCATGGAATAACCTGTAAATTCCGCCATCCGAGGATTAAAAACCTCGAAGAATCCATGTTCGTCGCTTAAAGTAATTCCTTCGCTCACCGTATTGATGATCGTCAATAATTTACGTTCACTTTCAACTGCATGGAGTTCTATTCGTTGTTTTTCCGTCAATGTTGTTTTCAAACGGCGAACAGTACGGCGCATCTCAAGCTGCGAAACCGCAAGCCGGCTCAGTTCTTTAAGAGCAGTCTGTTGTTTATTCGTCAGCGTTCGGGGCTTTGTGTCCATGATACAAATAGTGCCGAGCACATGTCCCTGCGGACTTACAAGTGACGCACCGGCATAAAATCGATATTTCGGATCATGCATCACAACAGGCAATGATGAGAAACGAGCATCTTTTTCCGTATCCTCAACAATGAGCAATTCTTTTTGCTGAATAGTTACAGAACAGAACGATTGACTGCGCGGCATTTCCATATCTTCCAATCCAAATTTCGATTTGAACCACACTCTTTCCTCATCCACAAGATTGATCAGCGCTATAGGTACAGCGCAAATCTGAGACGCAATGGTTGCAAGAGCGTCAAATTCCGCCTCCGGGAGAGTATCAAGAATTTCATAGTCGCGAAGTTCTTGAAGCCGTTCTTTTTCATCCAGCATTTTTGTCATATAATAGTTTCGTTTACTCTCAACACACAATTTGGCGATGATGGTAATTACCGAAAAATGTCAAAAGCCGATTTTCTGCAATTAAGAGATAGTGTTTCACTGTTTATGCTTTTTATTTCTTCGACTTTTTTGGCATAACTATTCCTTTTATCCCCACCAACACACCGCTGTGATCCAACGTCGAACTATAATTTGCAAGAACAGAGATAGTTTTCCCGGTAGCACTTTTAAGTTTCACTTCAAAGTCCTTTACGGACGTTGTCTTCTGCAGCCTTTTCATAAAACTATCCTTGACACCTTTGGTGGAGCCCGTAATGTTGATGCGAGCTGCTGTCACGTCACAAAGCTTGCTGAACCCCAGCAAATTCATAAATGCAGGATTGCAATTTACGATAATTCCATCCGTACCCGCGATAAAATGACCTATAGGATTCGCTTCGACAAATTCTTGATAGCGCTGTTCACTACGCTTCAGCATACTTACGTTATGTTTTTGATCAATTGCTTTGGCGATCTGAGTAGAAACAAATTCTAGCATTCGCTGTTGTTCTGCGTTGAACCTGTTTACTTCATAGTAATCTTGTACAGCAAGCACGCCTATCACGTGTTCACCCACGATGAGCGGAACACCGAGCCATATTTTTGATGGTACTCCCACCAGTGTAATTTCGCCCCGATTTTTTAATTCATCATCCACAGCCGGCGTGCAGAGCAGCGATTTACCAGTTCTGAGCACATACTCCGTTAAACCCATTCCTAATTTCCTCGGTGGATCCGGTTTATCATATTCATCGACAAAGTATGGGAAACTTAAAATATCCTCATCCTTATCATACAAAGCAAAGTATAAATTTTTAGCAGGCATAACTTCCTGGATTAATTTATGAACTTCTGCATACAGATCATCCAGCGTTTGGCTTGCATCCTGTACCTGTGCGATGTGAAGAACCAAATCTTTCATCAATTCAGCATGTTTCTCTGATGTAATATCCCGCTTCGTACCCCACACACGCACAAGCTTCTCTCCTTCAACAACACCAATCATATTATTCAGGAAATACTTTGAATTACCAGTTTTGTCCATTTCGTGGGATGCGGCATGGACAAGCCGATAATTCGAGTGAATGAACGAACGCAGATATTCAATATTGGCCGGATCTGCCGGATCCAGCAAATCTTTCATTTTCGCTCCTATGAGCTGCTCGGCATATTCAAGACCGTACATCCTTGCCATGGTATCGTTGCATTCTGTTAAACAAGAAATTTCCATTAAGTATTTAATTTGTCTTTCTTCGGATAAACGGATTGGCATAGGTTCGGTAGATTCACAGCACCAGATTGCCTCGGCACTTTGTTCGATGAATGCACGGAACCGTTCTTCGCTGATGCGCAATGCTTCTTGCACGGTCTTCAATTCAGTAATATCGGTAATCGTCCCTTCATAATATAAAATGTCGCCAATCCGGCTTCGAACCACTCGTGCATTTTCTAACACATCGATAACCTGACCATCTCTCCGCCGAAGTTTAAACTCGGCGTTCTTGACCCGCTCTCCTTTATTGAGAAGTCGTAAGTACTGCCTTCGTTCTTCTGAATGAACGTAGAGTTCTTTTTCTGCATTGAGAAGCAGCAAATCGGTTTCAGAGTTGTATCCAAGCATTCGCGCCAAAGCAGGATTTGCCGTGAGAATTTCCCCGTCGGGTGTTGTTTGATAAACGCCGTCGAGCACGTTTTCAACAAGTGATCGGTACTTCATTTCCGAACCACGTATAGCCTGTTCCGCTTTTATTCGCTCCGTTACATCGCGCATAACAACTTGAATTGCGGATTTCCCCTGCCATAAAAACGTCATCGCGGCAACCTCTGCTTCAAATGTTGTTCCATCCAGCCGGATAAATTTTTCTTCCATAACGGGTGTGCTTTTTCCCTCTACGGACATCTGCAGGTCTCGGTCTTGAACAAGAAGACGATAATCCGGATGAATCATTTCCATCATGGAACGTCCAACTAAATCTTCAGTAGATATTGCGGCAAAGATTTGTACTGCGGCGGTATTGACAAATACTATCGTACCGCTGATATGAACAACAATCGGATCTGGAGAAAGTTCGACTAATGTACGGTACCGTTCCTCGCTCTCACGCAAAGCTTGATCCGCGCGTTTTTTTTCAGTAATATCACGCGACACTCCCATCACACCGATCATGTCACCATGGTCATTTCGAAGAACAGACGATGATAACAAACTATGGAATAACGCTCCATTTTTTCGCTTGTTGACAACTTCCTGCACGCAGCGGCTTTGTTCTTCTGTCGTTTTGTGTACCTTCGTACACTCCTCCGGATCAGCATAGAGGATGCCAATATGTTTTCCCAACAATTCTTGAACATGATAGCCAAATGTTTCTTCAGCAGCCTTGTTAAATTCGATGATGGTATGATTTTTATCAACCGCAATAATCATATCAAGTGAGCTGTTCACGATGCTCTGTGCATATTCCTTTGCGGCTTTCAATCTTTCGTTCGATTTCGTAATCTCGGTAATATCGCGGGACATGCCCATGAATCCAATTTTTTCTCCCTGGGAATTCCGCAATACTGCAGAAGAAAGGATACATGGAAATATTTCCCCATTCTTCCGTTTGTTCCATACTTCCGTCACTTCACGGCCTAACTCGTCAACTTTCTTGTTAATATGCTCTCCGGCATCCGGATTAGCATAAAGAATATTAATATGTTTTCCAATGACTTCTTCTTTCTTGAATCCGAAGGTTATTTCTGCCGTTTTATTGAATTCAATGATATGCCGTTCCAGATCAACTGCAATGACCATATCCATGGAACTTTCAATAATGCTCTGCGCATAATCCTGCGAGGTTTTCAACGCCTCCTGGACCCGCTTTCGTTCCGAAACGTCCTGGAACACCAAGACGACTCCAACGGTATTTCCAAGTTCATCCTTAATGGGCGAGGCACTTTCGTCAATGGGAATTTCTTTCCCTTCCCGCGATACAAGCGTTGATTGGTTTTTCAGAACCGCTGTAATTTTATTCTTGAGAATTTTATCGACCTGGCTTGTAAACTGAGGCTTTATTGTTTTTTCCACGGTCTGGAATACTTTCAATAAATTCTCACCGAGCACTTCACTCATTTTCCAACCTGTAAGGTTCTCCGCGGCAGTATTCATGAATTTGACGGTGCCGAATGTATCTGTAGAAATGACAGCCTCGCCAATGCTTCGAAGTGTCGTACCGTACCAAGTCTCATTCTCTTTAAACCTGCGTTCCATGTCTCTTCTGTAGAGAGCCATTTCGATCGTAGTATGGAGCTCACGTTCTTCAAAAGGTTTTAATATGTATCCAAATGGTTCCGTTTTACTGGCTCGCTTCAGCGTATCGTTATCCGCATACGCGCTAAGATACACCACGGCAACCCCGTGCTGAAAACGAAGCGTCGAGGCTGCTTCAATACCATCCATCTCTCCTTTCAAACGTACATCCATTAATACTAAATCGGGTGATGTTGCAATAGCTTTTTTAACAGCTTCTTCACCTGTCGCTACGACACCCACGATGTCATATCCTAGATTTATTAATCGCTTTTGAAGATCTACCGCAACAATGTTTTCATCTTCCACAATTAATATTTTTTGATTTACCATTGCCTCTGCCGTCCTTCTTTTTGAACTTTCTCTTTGAAGGTTATACACACTCGTGTCCCAGGCTGCCTGTCAATTTCGATTGATCCGCTTAATTGCTCTGCGAGCGTTCGTACGAGTTCCCATCCCATTGGTGCACCCGTTGTCTCGGATGGCGTACTTTGGTCCATACCAATGCCGTTATCATAAACAGTTAAACGAAGCTTACCCTGATCGAGACGAACGAGTTCTACACCGATTCTTCCAGACCTCTCCTCCGGGAATGCATGCTTCAATGAATTCGCAACCAATTCACTCACAATCAGTCCACAAGGTATTGCAGTATCTATATCGAGCAAAACATCATTTCCTTCGATACTACATTCGATAGCCGCCGAAGATGTCTTGTAGGATTGGAATAAACTCGGCATCAGGGAGTTCAAATATTCATCAAAATCAATCCGCGTAAGCTCTGCAGATCGATAGAGTTTCTCATGCAGCAATGCCATTGCCTTGACACGGTTCTGGCTCTGTTTAAATAATTCTCGATCGTACGCATCGCGCAAATAAACAGACTGAAGATTTAACAGACTCGAAACAATTTGGAGATTATTTTTAACGCGGTGATGAATTTCTTTCAGCAGCACTTCTTTTTCTTTCATTGCTTCCCGAATTTGCACTTCAGCACGTTTCCGTCCCGAGACATCGACTATTGCACCGTCATAATACAACACGTTTCCATCCAAACCGCGTGTAACGCGAGAGCTACGCTGAACCCAAACGTCTGTCCCGTCATATCTGCGCAAACGTAATTCACTTTCCCGCTCTAAGTTGTACGTCTCCACTATGACCTGCCACTCAACTCTTTCTTGCGGATTTCCATAAAGGTTAACAGCATTTGTCCGAAGTAGGGTTTCCCGATCGGGATATCCAAGAATGTGTACCATTGCAGGATTCAATCGAAGGAAAGTTCCATCGGGTTTACTGCGAAATAATCCGACAGGTATGTCTTCGTAAATCTGGTAATAACTCTCTTCCGATTTATTTAAAATTTTCTGCGTTTTTTTCCGGTCCGAGAAAAACCGGATATTTTCGATTTTCGCCGCAAGGATTCTAGCCACCGATTGAAATAAATCAATTTCATCTTGTGTAAATACATGCAATCGCCGTATGTAGTATACTTGAAGTACACCGATGATTTTTTGTTTTTCGATTACAGGAAGAGCCAGAGCTGACTTGATAAGAGTATCTTCGGCGACGGCGGTTACATAATCCGAATTGGCTAAATTATTAACAGCAATTGGAAGTCTTTCCTGAAGGCATTTTCTCGACAATGCAGAAGAGAATGTTTTCACATCTAAAAGTATTGGAGTATCGGTTGTATAACCGCTCGGCACATCGCCGGAGATGAGCACATCACGTTCTTCATCGTACAAAAACAGAACTGCGCGTTCAGCGTCAGTATGTTTCGGAATTAAATCGCACACATGAAGCACGAGAGTTTGAACATCTGTTGCCGAAACGAAATCATTCTGAAGGAAACCGATGACCTGCAGTTGTTCCCGCAAACGATTCACCAAATCCTGCAAGAGGTGCCTATCAATTTGTGCTTGATAGAATGCCATCTCCAACAATTCATCCACTTTTCGCCATTGCGGATCATCCTCATTGAGCGACGGGATAATTTGCCGCAATTGCACAACAAGAGAGTGTGCCATCCCCTGTTCCTCAATGTGATTTATGACCACCTTCATTCCTTTGTGAACATGGATCATTCAAGAGATACTATGTATCTACCTTTAATTCAAATATACTTACGATCACGTGCAAAGGCAATATGAGCAACTTGTAATGAGCGGACATTCTCGTTATATTTCAATGAGATGTATATCCTTTGGCGACATATCCTACGAGTGCATATCGGACCATTTATCTTTTCCGTTGTTTTGATGATGTGCATATTTCTGCTCCAATTCCTTATGAAATATCTCGACCAATTAACTGGAAAAGGATTAAGTGCGGCGGTTATTGCCGAATTAATTACACTCAATCTCGCATGGATGCTTACGCTGGCTGTACCGATGGGTGTACTTGTAGCAACGCTGATGGCTTTTGGAGGATTGTCTTCTACGAACCAAATTACGGCAATGCGGGCAAGCGGTGTAAGTCTTTATCGAATGATTGCACCGGTGATTGTCGCTTCTGTCATTATCTGTCTTCTTTTGACCGGTTTTAACAATAATATTTTACCGGATGCCAATCATCGCACGAAAGTACTGACAAACGATATTTCGCACAAGAAACCGACATTAACGTTAGTACCTGGAATGTTCATCCAATTACTGCAAGGCCACAGCATTTTAGTAAGGAAAACATTTGAACATTCCAATGATCTTGAAGGTGTAACGATTCTTGACTTTTCCAAACCGATGATGGCTTCCACCATTACCGCACACCGTGGAACAATTTCCTTCTCGACCGATTACCGAAAGCTTATTATGGATTTATCGGAAGGCGAAATTCATCAAGTCAACAATCAAGTTAAAAGCCAGTACCGCATCATTCGATTTCAGAAACACAGGATCGTCATGGATGCAGAAGGATTTAACTTCCAACGCTCGCGTGAAACGGATATTTCACGCGGCGACCGCGAGATGAACGTTCAAATGATGCTGCATAATGTGGACAGCATCCGCACATTACAGGTTCGTACCGAACGTCATCTGAATGAACTCACCGGTAAACGTCAGGAGGAAATTCTGGATGTCAAAAAATCCATCGAGCCTTCTATGATTTACACTCTTCCCCTTCAAGGAATACAAGCAAATCCTTCTCAACAGGCGTCAATCCGCTCAGATCTTTTTATGATCAATATGTATGAACGGGCCGTTCGTACATTATTAGTAGAGATACATAAAAAATTTTCCATCCCATTTGCATGCATCGTTTTCGTATTTATTGGTGCACCTCTTGGTATTATGTCGCGGCGGGGAACATTTGGCATGGGCGCAAGTCTTAGTTTGGGATTTTTTGTTTTCTATTGGGCGTGCCTGAAAGGAGGCGAGAATCTCGCAGACCGGGGTTATTTTGATCCCTGGATCGGAATGTGGATTGCGAACATTATTTTGGGAATCATTGGACTCTATTTAACCATGCGAACGGCGAGAGAGAACACTGTTATTGATTGGTCGTTCACAGCCCGTCTGATTCCAAAATCGTGGCGGTCGGAATCTCGTCCACCGGAGGAATCGTGAAAATACTCGACCGCTACATCATCCGGCAGTTTCTTATCGTATTTCTTTTCGGATTGCTCGCTTTCATTTTCATATTTATTATAATTGATATGATGGAAAAGCTGGATGACTTCATCGACGTGCAAGCACCGACAAGCACCATTGTGCAGTACTACATCGCATCCATTCCCGATATTATCAAGCTGATGATTCCAGTTGCCGTACTGCTTTCGGCATTGTTTGTAACCGGTCGGCTTTCCAGTCAGAACGAGCTTGCAGCGATCAAGTCAAGCGGAACAAGTTTATATCGAATTATGGCACCATTTTTTATCGTAACAATCATCATCTGTTGTATTTCTATTTATTTAAACGGCTGGATAGTTCCCTATGCCAATCAGAAAAAATTTTATATCGAACGCATTCATTTGAACCGTTCACTCCAGGCAACAGTTCGATACAATATTCTTTTTCAAGAAGGTAAAACACGCATCGTTTCCATCAATTACTACGATACACAAGCAATGTGCGCTCGGACAATCAGCATTCAGGATTTCGATAATAATGATATGACCATTTTACGACATAGATATGATGCACTCCAAATGCAATGGATACAACCAACAGGAGATGAAGTACAAAAAGGTAGTTGGGTTCTCATCCATGGAACAACTCGCAGTTTTCTTGATTCTACACAGACCCTCGTATCATTCGACAGCTTGAAGATCGGGAAGCTCTCATTAACGCCGTCTGACATAGAAAAAAAGCAAAAGACACCTGATGAGATGGATTATTATGAATTACGCGAGTTCATTGCAAACCAGCAGCGCGCGGGACAGGACGTCGCACGGTGGTTAGTTGAGTATCATTTCAAGCTTGCATTCCCATTTGCGAGCATTATTATGGTGCTCTTCGGCGTACCGTTTGCAGCAAGCAGGCCGCGCACTGGAGCTGCACTAGGATTCGGCATTGCCACAGCTGTTACTTTCATTTATCTCGGTTTCATGAAAGCGAGCCAAGTGTTTGGCTATAATGGAGACCTTAACCCGCTTTTTACTGCATGGCTTGCAAACATCATTTTCCTTGCAGCCGGAATTGCTAATCTCCTGAGAGTCCCGAAATAATCACTACTTCACTCTATCCTGACGGCATAGCCCTGAAAAAATGGAAAAGGCGTATCTTTGTTAGATCCGCCTTACATGGAAATTCATAATGTGTACCTATGAATCATTACGATTCACCCGGTAAGAGTTTATTATCCATCATGGTTATTCCAAACATCCGCTTGCAACGTACTATCGAACTATTAATCTTTTGTTTTTCGCGCTTGATGTTTCGTATACGCTTGTTCTACCATAACAGGGAGTCGAAGAGAATCCATTTCTCCTTTAACAAAGTACTCTGATGCTCCCCACTTATATGCTTCTTCATATATCTCTTCCGAACCAAAGCTCGTAATGAGAATCACAGGGATATCCATTCTCTTTCCGAACATCCACTGCAAGACATTGATACCGTTGATGCCATCCATTTTGTAGTCTACGAGGACGATGTCGAAATGTTCGTTTTGCAAATGCTGGAACGCGTCCTCAGCCGAATCGCATATAACGACGTCGTGCCCGCGTTTTGTAAGGGATTTTTTTATAAGAAATCTATACGGGCGATCATCATCTACTACCAGTGCGCGAAGCGATTGTGTATTCATAGGTGCCATGCCACACTGAGAGTGAATATATTGTTGTCTCTCATGGAAGAGATCAACTGACCAAAGAAGAATTGAAGCCGATTAGAGAATATTTCGTCACCTGCTTGCATTCGAATGTGTGACCAATGAGCGCGGCATAAGGTTTTTACGCGCTCATGAATAATCGAATATAAAAACCTGGACGGAGCTAATTTATTCCGATCTGCGCTGACGTTCTGCGATTACCTGTTTATGAACTTTCAGAACAAGTTCTGGAAGTTGCGACATATCCGATTTTCCTTTTACAAAATAATCTTTCGCCCCCCACTTCCATGCTTCAAGAGCTATTTCTTCCGAACCATATCCTGTAATAATGATTACCGGAATATCCAGTTTCATTCCGTACATCCATTGCAGTACATTGATACCGCTTGTCCCTGGCATTTTATAATCAAGCAGCACAACGTCATATTTATTTTTTTGGAGCAAACTAATAGCATCATCTCCGGTATCGCAAGCTTCGGTGGTATGTCCGCATCCTTTGAGCGTTTGCGTGAGAACAATACGATATGTAGGTTCATCATCGACAATAAGTACATTCAACAATTGTTCAGTCATGGAGACTCCGAAATAATATAGAGGAATGATCCGGCAGCATACGAAATCATTCTATGGAAAAGCATAAGAATAATTATTTAGAAACAACCTCCAAAATAAATTGATAATTCAATAATACGAACATTCTTACGTACTGAGGTTTACAAACAGATGAAACTTAACAAACTCGAAATTCATATGCAATCTAACAATTCAAAAATATTTGCATATAGTGTCTGCACCATCTCCATGCTTGTTTATGTCAATATGATTCAAATTTTGTTTGACGATATATTGTATTCGTTTTGGAGGCAAATTCCGATCAATAATTACTCCTTTTCAATCTCTTTTGGTCCTTTGCGGAAAATCCATATACCAATAAACGCCACGAGAAGGGTTCCTAAACCGATCAAAACATAGGTTCTCCACGTCGCACCCGGTGTTACAGCGACATGCCACTTTTCATATTTTGATTCAATATCTTTTTTCTGCGTCTCAGAAATTTTACCCAGTTCGGCGAGAGCCGGCAGCCATGTCGCATTCAGATCGGTTAGCCATAAACTTTCATTAAAGTTTGTAAAAAGTTTATACTGTGTTTCATCCGTTTCCTTGTTCGCACGTTGAATCTGCTCGTCAAGGAAAGCAAGTATGTTCACAACAAACTCATCACCATTTTTAAACTCTCTCATGGCAAAACTTTTATCTTTTATCAGCATATTGAGAGAACGCCACATCCCGTTATCAACCCTATCTCCCCATGCTGTGAGCATCGAATCAACGACACTAATTTCACTCAAATTTGATTTCCCGCTCAGGTACAGCGAAGCAAGTTTCGGCGCTAACCCGATCCATTGAGATCGAAATCGTTTCTGTTGCCGCACAAGGGTAACAAGGTCACTTCCTTTTAACTGCGTTGTTTCGAGGAATGCTACATTGTCTATTATAGACCGCTTGACGTTTCCGATGATACCGTGACGGTCTATTTTGCTTAAGAGTCCTTGCTTCTCAACATCTTTCATATCGCCGACATTTTTATCGTATTGCATAAAAAGACTATCTGTAAGCGCGAAGATAAGAGCATCCCGTTCCTGTAATCCTTGGCGTAATTTTACTATCAAATTA
>Ga0182011_10000520_pt1 | contig 33636 bp, 27 predicted proteins | sample 711E1DmetaG_FD_120481 | JGI IMG/M metagenome (GOLD analysis project Ga0182011, IMG submission 120481) | Permafrost microbial communities from Stordalen Mire, Sweden - 711E1D metaG | ecosystem: Environmental > Terrestrial > Soil > Wetlands > Permafrost | place: Sweden: Stordalen | collected...
AAAAAACTGCGCAGGATTTCCCAATTCTCCAACTCCGCGAGACCCTGGTTCGCAGTGCTCATGCCCCCAGCATACCTCAATTCCATCGAAGGGGCAACTCCTTAGGTTAACGCTTATGGGCCGGTGGCCTGGGCTTTGTTAGGTCGCCCCTTTGGGGCTGTAAGCGTGCATCCCACGGAGCGCCCGGTGTCCAGCAAAAGATGTGGGACATGCTCAGCATCTTGGAGGGGGAACGGGCCCATTGTGGGTTCTCACCTCTATTCAAAACCGCGCCGTGATTCTTATCGGTCGGTGAGATGCTGCCTCGCTACATGAAGCTCTATACAAGGTAAGCGGGGGTCCAAGTTGAACGAGCCCGCTACCTTTCGCTGGCGGAAGTGGATTCCCACGTTCGCGGGAATGACGACGTTTGCGCGGGGAATGACGGCGTTTGAGCGGGGAATGACGAAGGTGCGAGAGAGAGCCTGATTGTCATGGGCCTGCGGCGTGCAGCGATTTATAGGAACGTTCTACTGATCAGTTTCCGCCAGGACAAATAGACTGTGCAACCCATTCGCGTACTAGAGACCGCGCAAAGCTTGGTTGGGAGGCCGCAAAGCCGCGGCGCCCCCCTCCGCCGGTCTCCCCGCCGGAGCACTGTGTTGTATCTCGTACTCTGGCTCATGCTCTGGGCCGGGTACAACACTGGACCCTATTATATCCTTGATCCTTCCTTCCCCGTTGACACTCGGGAGTTGATTCATGGTGTCAGGGCATTTTTCCCCGTACTAGCGGGATGGCTGGCTCTCATGCTGATACTGGTTCGAGGCGGTGTCAAGGTACCGGCAATTATGGGCCCGCTAGGTCTGTTCAGCTTTTTCACGATTATTGGGCTAGCCACGTCATTCCTGCTTCCGTTTGAACAGGCTTTCCAGGCGGTATGGTGGGGCGTGGCATTTGGCGCTCCCGCCGCGATCCTCGTTCTGGCCCTAACGGATCCTCAGCCGGACTATGCCATGAAGAAGCTGCTAACCTTGAGTTGGGTCATCGACATTGCCATGATGGTTGCCATTGTCCTAGCCCTACCTGTCATCGGGGGACCATCCTTCCTGCCAGGCGAGGGCCGCGCCTTGCATATGGGCGGTAGCTTCTCCGTCAATGAGTTTGCCGGCATGGCGGGACCCCGAAACACCGGCTTGGGCAGATACGCAGGGGTGGCAGCGCTGGCCGCGTTGGGCAGGCTCGGGCAGACCGCGAGGTTGGGTGAGACTGTTCTGGGCTATGGTGTTGCCTGCCTCCCTTTACATCCTGGTGGCTGCCCAGGGCCGCACAGAGATCCTGGCGTTCATCGCGGGAGGTTTCGTAATTCTAGCCCTCCGCCGCACGTCGCGGGTGGTCATGTTGAGCTGGGGAATCGTAGCGACGTTACTGTTGGCCACGGGCGGCTTGTTGCAGCGCTTTTGGCAATACTGGACCCGAGGCGGCCGATTTGATCCTACGTTGTCCGGTCGAATGAGGACTTGGCAACAAGGTTGGGAAGTGTTCAATACCTCTCCCTGGGTGGGGTTGGGGTTTCACGCAGACCGGTGGTTTCTGGCTGGAGCGCACATCCATAATGGCTGGCTTCACGCTCTGCTCGAGTCGGGTCTAATCGGAACTGCGGCCTTCGTGGCGGCGTTTGCGGTGGCCTTGGCCTTTATGGTAAGGCTTTATTGGCTCGCTCCGGAGTCGAGGCGGCTTCCACTCGCTGCTGAAGTTCCTGGCATCTTAATCTTCTTCACGGTCATGAATGTGACGGAATCGACCGCCTATTTCTCCGCCAACTGGATGCTGCTCGCGCCTGCGATGGCATACCTGCAACTGGCGTTCTGGAAGGAGCGCACTTTTCGATTCGGCATTGCCCGGCGTGCTCGGGGCTTAGGACGGTCGCCGCGATTGGTTGTGGCGAACCCGAGAACCTATCTCAGCAGCCCATGATGGAGATAGAAGAATGTTTGTGAAAATCGTCTCCCCGCTTTTTTTCCCGCTGCCCGTGGTCTGCGAAACCCTGGCGCTTGGCTTAGCGCTGCTTTGGTTCACGCGTAAGCAGAAAACCGGAAAGGTGCTGGTCACTCTCGGAGCGGCAATGCTTGTTCTCGTGGGGAACAGGGGAATTTCGGCTGCGCTTTTAAGGTCCCTAGAGCAACGTTATCGCCCCGTCGCCCTAGCCTCGCTGCCTGGCGGCCCCCGGGGTTCGGCCCGAGTCTGGTTTGTTGTTGTGCTGGGGGGAGACTTTTCATCCGACCCTCGGATAGACACCGCTAGCCGCCTTTCGCAAGAAACAATCGCGCGGCTCGTGGAAGGTGTCTCGCTTTGTAAGGAGCCATCTCAATGCAAGCTTATTCTCTCCGGCGGCCCGCCCGGCCAAGCCGAGGCGATGAGAGACGTCGCTTTGGCTCTTGGCGTAAGGCAGGCGGAAATAGTCCTCGAATCGAATTCACACAACACGGAGCAGGAAGGCGTGTTTATCGCGCCAACAGTTGGGAAAGCACCCTTTCTGTTAGTCACCTCTGCCTCCCATATGCCGCGAGCGATGGCCTTGCTTAGGAAGCAGGGAATGAACCCTATCGCCGCTCCCACGGACTACTTGGCGAAGCAACATGAGAAATCCATCCCTGAAGACATGTATCCCGGCTATTACGGGCTTTATGAGGCCACAAGGGCCGTGTATGAGTACCTGGGGCTTACCTGGGAGAGGCTCAACGGTGAAATATAAGAGGGTCTTCATCAGCATCACCGAAAAGTGAAGCCCAAACCCCGAGGTTGGGGGGCGATTTTAGCCTCCTCATTGTGGGACTGATGATCGCTGTTCAAACTCTGTCCCTTCTCTTCCTCCCCCCCTTCCGAGTCTGTGTGAAAACTCGTGGATTCCCGCTTTCGCGGGAATGATAGGTCGGAATACAGCCCCTAAATCCAGCGCCGTCACCCCCGCGGAAGCGGGGGTCCAGCCTGGCCAATGCCAGACACGAGTTTTCACACAGGCTCTTCCCCCCCCGCTTCACTCCCTCCTAGACAAAAGAACTGTATTCCCGCACGCGATTCAGAATACTCTGCAATTGCATCCTGTTCCTTCCTGTCGAACTGAATATCCACAGAAAATCCGTAGTGCCCAACTAAAAGTCGAACCCTGGGCATTGGATTCAAGGCTCGTCCGTTTCCATCTGGCGAAGAGGTAGTGGGCCAGTTTGGCGTAGCGCCCCGACTCGTCGGGGCATTTTGGGGATGTGCCGGTCCCGCCGCGCAGGACCGGCACTGCAAAACCAAACTGAACCACTACCCGCGAAAACCGCTGGTTGCTCTTCGGGCGGCGTCAGGGTAGAATTCCAATCTGGCAGTTATCCTCATTCCTGGCGGTTTTCCATGGCAGAGTGGAGTGGCCCTCTCAGAATAAGACCTGCGCGGGTTGAAGACGCGAAAGAAATCGCCCGGATTTACAACCAGGGCGTGCAAGACCGTACCGCAACTTTTGAAAACACCTACGTCACGCCGGAAGAGCGTTACCTCTGGCTGGCCGCGCGGCCGGACAAGTTTCCGGTGCTGTTGGCGGAGGTCAAACATACGCTGATGGGTTGGTCTGCGCTCAATCCTTACAGCCCGCGGCGCTGTTATGACGGAATCGCGGAGCTGGCCATCTACATCGAGCGCAGCCTGCGCGGCCACGGCGTGGCACTGGAATTGATGAAGGCCATGCAGGACATGGCGCGCGCCAAGGGCTTTTATAAGCTCATCGGGTGCATCCTGGCCGAGAACCAGCCGGCGCGAAAGCTCTGTCAGGTGACCGGCTGGAAGGAAGTGGGAATCCACGAGAAGCACGGCAAGCTGGGGAGCGAGTGGCACGACCTGGTGTTGGTCGAGTACCTGATTCCGGAGAATTTGAAGTAACCTGGGGATGCCGTCTTGCTTCCCTGCCGTCGAATCCTTGCCGGCGGCCGTTCCGCCGCTGTGCATTGCAAGGCCTGTCATCCTGAGCGCCAGCGAAGGATCTCGCCTTGGCTGCTTTGCCCCAAACGCCTCCAGTGCGAGATTCCTCGCTGCGCTCGGAATGACAAGCTAGGCGAGTTTTTCAGCATCATGCTTGGTTGTTCTCATCATGACCCGCAGCTTCCGCAACGCGATACTCGGCGCGATTACCATTGCGGGAATCTGTGTATTCGGTCCCTCCAGTCCCTCTTTTCCCACCTTGCAGGGGCCTCGGCGCGCGAACTCTTCTTTAGATCACCTCGCGGCAGCCGCCCCACGCCAACGCACATTGATCTTCGCGGGCGATGTTATGCTTTCGCGGGGAGTTGGCAGGAAGATGTACGCCAAAGGTGATTGGGGTTATCCCTTCCGGCAAGTTTCCGGGGTGTTACACGCCGCTGATCTGGCATACTGCAACTTGGAGTGTCCGATTTCAGACCAGGGGCGCAACCTGCATCACCTTTATTCCTTCCGCGCCGATCCCCGGGCCGTGGATGGTTTGAAGTCGGCCGGTTTTACCATCGTTTCGGAAGCCAACAATCATGCGTACGACTGGGGACCGCCGGCGCTGTTGGACACGCTTGGGCGGCTTCATGCCGTGGGCATCCGCACGGTAGGCGCAGGTGAAAACACACTGGAAGCGCACCACTCTACGGTCGTGGATTTGGGCGGAGTCCGGGTGGCGTTTCTGGCTTACGTGAACATCGATCCGCAGGACGCCGCGGCCGGAGTCAATCATCCGGGCGTGGCGTGGCTGGACGTCGAGCAGGTTACGGCAGACATTCGCTTTGCCCGGTACCTTGCCGATTTGGTGGTGGTCTGCCCGCACTGGGGCGTGGAGTACGCCACCGCTCCCACGCGCCGGCAGGAAGAGCTGGCCCGAAAGATGATTGATGCCGGGGCCGACCTTATCGTGGGCAGCCATCCGCATGTCGTTCAGCCACTCGAGCAGTATCATGGGCGCTGGGTGGCTTACAGCCTGGGCAATCTTATCTTCGACCAGCAGGATCCCGCCACGCATCGCGGCCTCATGCTGAAGGTAACGGTCCGCGACAAAAAGATTGCCGAAGTGACTAAGGTCCCCATTGAGATCAATGCGGATTGCCAGGCCCTGCTCGCCACTCCGAAAACTCGAACTTCCCAGCTTCTTTTTGCGATTCGCCTGCCGCATCCTTGACCCTGCGGTCAAGGGTTGGAGTGCTTCACTTGGAAGTCCTGGTTAGCCATGAGCCAAGGGTTGAACAACCGGATGCCACCTGCAAAACGAGCGGGGGTGGTGGTGTCATTTGGACTGGTGTCCCTTACGAAACGCCAGTCATTCCCGTCCCGCCCTGCGGGAGGAATCCACTCCACAAACCTTCGGAAATCCGCTGTCGACGGACTGGATTCCTCCCGCAGGGCGGGACGGGAATGACTGCGACTTCGAGCGCACATGTCTCGCAAATGACAGTACCCGAGCGGGTGTTTGCTTGACACGGGCGGATGGTTCGGATAGTTTTGCGGTTTAGGGATCCTGCGAGATTTCTTCCGATATGAGAAAAGAGTACCGACGATGGTTGTGGCTGGGCATCGGAGCCATCATCATCGCACTCATCTTTTACAACCTGAGCCGAAGTCCCGAGTGGGCCAACTTCCGCTGGACGCGCCTGTGGGCTTCGATCACCGGAGCCCGGCCGGGCTTGTTGCTGCTGACGCTGTTCGGTGTTTTCGGCACCTACTTTGTCCGAGCCTTGCGCTGGAGATTCTTCCTCAGCCCGATCAAGAAGGCCTCGCTCTGGGTTTTGTTTGTGGGCCAGATCCTGGGTTTCAGTTCCATCTATCTTATCGGCCGGTCGGGAGAATTCGTTCGGCCTGCTTACATTGCCAAGAAGGAAAATATTTCCAAGAGCACGATGTTGGCAGTGTGGCTACTGGAGCGAATCTTCGATACGGTGTTCCTTGTGTTGCTCTTTGCCGCGGCGCTGGATTTCCAGCCGCTGGAGCCTGAAACCGCGCGCGGGTCGACCATCCTCGCCACCCTGCATCGGGGCGGGGACGTCATGCTTGTTCTCGCCGTCTTGCTGGTCGCGGGATTGCTGCTCTTCTGGTTACGCTCCGAACAGTTTACCTCCTGGATGCTGCGCTTGTTCCGTTTCCTGCCCACGGCGGCGCTCAGGCGATTCAGACGCTTCCTGCGGTCATTTGCAGAGGGCTTGAGCGTCATCCGTAGCTGGAAGGTCCTGTTGGGAAGTCTGGCCTTGACCGCCGTAGTGTGGGCTCTTAACACCACGGTGTTCTGGCTGGTGTTCCAGAGCCTTCGTGGCGAGGTGGCGGCCCTGCCTTGGCCGGCGGCGGCTGTGGCTCTGTTTTGCGCCGCCCTGGGACTCGCCGTGCAGATCCCGGGGGTCGGTGGCGGCTACCAGGTGGGCATTATCCTTGCGCTGAACGAACTTTTCAACGTGCCGGCTGAGGCGGCCACGGGCGCCGCAATACTGGTGTGGATTGTGATGTGCGTTCCATGCCTGGTTTCGGGGTTGGTGCTGCTGGTGCATGAAGGGCTGACGTTCAGGAAATTGGAGGCCCTCGCCGAAGAGGAGAGGGATCTCGCGGAGAAAAGTTTGTAGGGTGTTGAACGCAGAAGAGCCGCAGGTCTCCCGCTTTCCGGGACAGGACCTCCGCTGCACGCGCTGCTTACTGCCTACTGGTGCTGACTATGAGGTGTCCATTCTGCGGTCATGTGGAAGGCAAGGTCGTGGATTCGCGCGAGGCAAAGATCGGCGACACCATTCGCCGCCGGCGCGAATGCGCGAAGTGTGGCCGCCGGTTTACCACCTATGAGCGGATCGACGAAATCCCCTATATGGTGGTGAAGAAGGATGGCCGGCGGGAGAAGTTTGACCGTCAGAAACTTCTGGCTGGCTTACTGAAGGCGTGTGAAAAACGGCCCGTCCCGATGTCCAACTTGGAGGAGATTGTCAACGAGGCAGAGGCCTTTGTAGCCGAGGCGGCAGAAAGGGAGCGTCCGGCCACGGAGTTGGGGGAACTGGTTATGGGCCGCCTGAAGAAGCTCGACAAAGTCGCTTATGTGCGATTTGCCTCGGTTTACCTCGATTTCAAAGACATTCGGGAATTCATGGATGAGCTGAAGGACCTCTTGAAGGCCAAGGGCAAGTGACGAACAGGATTCAGGATTCGGGATTCAGGCACGACTTCAACTCTCAGCCCTCAGCTATCAGCCGTCAGATATCAGGTCTCAGCCTTTGCAAGCATGGGGCTAGCGCCATGCTGAACTTAGAATTCCGAATTGCTTTCTTCTTTCTCCTCCACTGCCTTCTGCTTACTGCCGACTGCTTGCTGCCTACCTTCCGTCCCCTGACACCTGACACCTGCGACCTGACACCTGCTTTCAGGGGCGGTTGAAGACGAAGGCGCCGAAGGTGCGGAAAGTCTTGAAACCAAGGCTCTCATAAAAGCGAAGAGCGCCGGCGTTGGCGTCGGTGACGGTCAGGGAAACCCGCTGGTAGCCGGCCCTGACGAGGTCGTTGAACGCAGATTCTAACAACGCTGTGCCCAGCCCGATTCCTTGCAGCGTCCTCGCCATGGCGATCTGCGGTATGTGAGCTGTATCGGAACGGACCGCAGTCACGGTCAGGACTCCGGCGAGTTTGTGCGTTATGCGATGAATGGCGACTTTGGAAACTTGCCCCAGAAACTCTCCGCAACCTTGGTAATAGAGGATGTTATCGAGGAGGCGTGTTGCTCCTGCCAGTGAGCTGTACTGGTCATTGATCGCCGCATCGACGTGGTTGTGATAGGCACCAAAGAGGAGTTCGGCGGCCTCGCGGGCATATTTTTTATCGCAGGGCGTAATCCGGAACTCATCCAGGCGGATAGCGGCGCGCTGCGTGGGATCGGAAAAGCCGGATGCGGAGGAGGCATGGTGTCGCCACTCGGGAAGGGACAAGGCCATGAAGCGGCGCCGATAGCCAGTGTAATTCCAGGAAGTGAAGTTGTTTTCGAGATCTTCGAAGGTGTAGTGCGGGAGCTGCGCTTCCACGCGCCGCACGCCGGGAGTTGCGAGGAGCGTTTCGTTTACGTGCTCCAGCAGTGCCAGGACATGATCCAAACCCACAGGCGCCGGGCCGACAAACAAATCACCCATCAGGCCCTTCTCGCCATCGCAGAAAAAGAAGCAGTAGCCACGCACTATGCCGTCCAGAACCAGCGCATACCCCGAGAGACGTTTCTCTTTCAGGCAGGTGGAAATCACGCGAGCCGAGGATTTGAAATCCCAGTAAAGATCTTCGTTCCAGGCGCGCGATTCGGCATCCAACAGCTCCGAGAAGGCCGAGACCTCAAAGCGGCGAATATCAATGATTTGAGACCCCACGACACTTTCCCTTTGGATGACCGGAGTGAAATCTGCCGTCGCACAGGCCATCCCCCAAGGCCAACGCTCTAAAGACGGCGAAGCCTCTTGGCGCTCGCAAACCGATGCAAGTATAACCCAATTGCCCTTCTCCCAAGGAGAGGAAGGGGCCGAAAAAGAAAAGTTCTTGCAGATGAGAAAATGGGTTGTGATACCATTTTGACTCGAAAAGTTCTGCACCCTCAGGGAGAGCACGGGGCATGGACACAACCACGGTCACCAATTCCGATACCCCCCTACTGCGCCTGAATCTCCCCCAACCATCGCCACGTCCCTCCCTACGACATCGGATGGAATACTATTCCGCACTCAGCTTGCTGAAGCTGCTTGGGGTGTTGCCGCACCGTTTGACGCGGGCGCTCTGCGCATTTCTGGCCTTTCTGAGTTACTGGTTCTGGCCCCGCTTGCGCAAAGTGGGTTTGTTCAACTTGAAGCTGGCTTTCCCTGATTGGCCTGAGAGCCGACGCCGGAAGGTGCTTTTCGGCTTGTTTCGTAACTTCGGCAGGATGCTGGCGGATTTTGCGCATTTTCCACGCTGGAACCGCAGCAACATTGAGCGAATGATCATCTACGATGGGTTTGAGAACTACGCCCACGCCCAGAGCCAGGGTCGCGGCATCCTTTTTCTCACCGGCCACTTCGGGAACTGGGAACTCAGCTCTTTCGCTCACGGCGTATACGGCTATCCCTGCCACTTCGTGGTGCGCGCTCTCGACAATCCGCTGATGGATGAACTCATCAATCGCTATCGGTGCCTGGGCGGTGGGAAGGCCATCGAAAAAGGTGATTTTGCGCGCGGCGTTCTGCGCGCTTTCCACAAGGGTGACGCGGTGGGAGTGCTTATTGACGGGAACATGTTGACCAGCGAAGGGGTCTTTGTGGATTTTTTCGGCCTGCCGGCATGTACGACCACGGGCCCCGCGCGCGTGGCCAAGAAGACCGGTGTGCCCATCGTGCTGGGGCTGGTCATCTGGGATTCTAAGCTCAAGAAATATCGGCTGCGATTCGACCCCGTCGAATGGATTAATTGCCAGAATCCGGAAGAGGAAATCCAGGTCAATACTGCGAACTTCACCCGCTTGCTTGAAGAATACATTCGGCGCTTCCCGGATCACTGGCTCTGGGTTCACCGCCGGTGGAAAACACGCCCGGAGGGTGACCCCCCGCTTTATCCATTTTGAGCAAAAGGTAGTAGGCAGAAAGCAGTAGGCAGTAGGCAGAAGGCAGTCGGCAGTAGGCAGAAGGCAGTCGGCAGTAGGCAGTAGGCAGAAAGCAGTAGGCAAAAAGCAGTGGGGGATTCGAAATTCAGAATTCAAAATAAATTTGCATTGGCCCGCGGTACCTCGCTCCATTTTTTCAACCGCTGATGGCTGATAACTTAGAACTGAGAACTGATAACTGTCTACTGCCAACCCTTCCCGCGAGGCAAATTATGCAGACTTTGGAGCTTGCCAAGTTGTTAGGGGGAATACTGCACGGAGAGGAGTCTCGAGAAGTCCACGAGGTGGCGGCACTGGGAACTGCCGGACCGAATGAACTGGCCTATGCCGAAGGCGCCAAGTCTCTTGAACTGGCCGCCGCTTCCCAGGCGGGGTGCATTGTAGTGCCGGAGGATTGCATCCTGCCAGGCCGGACGACGATCGGGGTCGCGAACCCCAAACTGTCCTTTGTTCGCGCCGCAGCGGTCCTTTGTCCCCCACGCAAGGTCGAGCCGGGAGTCCATCCCACGGCTGTTATTGCTCCGGACGCCCGCTTGGCTGAGGACGTGACCATTCGTCCTTACGTGGTCATCGAGTCAGGTGTAAATGTGGGGCGGGGGACGTATCTAGGAGTGGGAGTTTGCCTCGGTGAAGGGGCTCAGATAGGTTCGCATTGTGTCTTGCATCCGCGGGTGAGCGTTTATCCGGGGGCAAGGATTGGCAACCGGGTCATCCTTCACTCCGGCGTTGTGGTCGGATCCGACGGGTTCGGTTACGTTTACGCCGAAGACCATTACGAGAAATTCCCCCAACGGGGCGGGGTGGTCATTGAGGACGATGTCGAGATAGGCAGCAACAGTACGGTGGACCGCGGCTCGTTGGGAGTTACGGTGATCGGTCAAGGGAGCAAGATTGACAACTTGGTCCAAATTGCGCACAACGTCAGGCTGGGGCGCCATTGCGTGATCGCTTCTCAGACGGGTATTTCGGGTAGCGCAGAAATTGGAGACTACGTGGTCATGGGCGGTCAGGTGGGTGTTGCGGACCACATTCGGATCGAAGAGCGGGCGATGATTGGTGGGCAAGCGGGAATCTTCAGGACGATTCGCAAGGGAACTAAGGTCTGGGGGACCCCCGCCCGCCCCCTGGATGAGTTCAAGAAAATGTATGCTCGCCTCGCGAGCTTGCCGAGCCTTGTCAGGAAGGTGAAGGAAATCTCGCGGCACCTTTCAGAACGCGATTCGTAAGCCGTGCAGGGGCCAACCAAACGTTTTATTGGCACGCGTACCACCTCCTTCCCACTTTGCCAGCTAGTCCGGCGATTGACGGCAACGAGCATGGGATTGACGACTTAATATTTCTCAACCAAGAGAGCTAACAAGTACACCTTCCTAACCGCAACCTTGCTTCGTCAGCAGAGTAGAATCATGGAGTTTTTGCGTAGCAAGGGTGGCAAGAATCCCCAGCAGCGGGGCGCATCGGGGGTGTTTTCACCCAGCACAAAGGCGCGACCCCACCATCCCAGGTCACCGGAAGTCCGTCAGGAGTAAGGTTTGCTCCACGAAGAATCAACAGTTTACAGACATAAGCAGTCTGCTAAATTGTTGATTCTACGTGCGGCAAAAACTGTCTCCTATGAGCCCCTAATCGCACTTGAGGTCAAAGTGTCAGCTCGTTGGCAACGGTAAGTTCGGGTACTTTGTTGCAAAACACCACAGGAAAAACTCAGCCGGGCGTCAAAGTATCACTCTTAGGGACCTCATCGTGCTCGATGGATAGTTCGATCGCTGCGCACTTTCGGAACTGACCTAAAGCAACTGCCTGGGAGACCGGGAAGTGGAAAAACCCGGCTTTGGCTGGCACCTTGCTGTATCACCCTCTGGTCTATAGTTTACGTGACCAAGCAATGAAGTAGGTTTATATATGGCGACATAAGAGGGGAGGGACGATGGCGAGTGCGAGGGTGGATGCAAGTCCGATCAAATTTCACGCGCCAGTTCCAGGGAGTCTGCCCGCACCGGAGCGTGAATTGCGGCGGAGGTTCCTGGAGGAAGCTCAGGTCGTGCCAGGGGGCGGCCGGATTTCCCAGTGCCTGCAATGCGGAACCTGCACCGGGAGTTGCCCGGTAAGTTACGCGATGGACATATCCCCCAGGATGGTGATCGCGCTATTCCGGGCCGGGCAAATCGAGGAGATTCTTCGAAGCCGGACGCTCTGGATTTGCGCTTCCTGTTACATGTGCACGACCCGGTGTCCGCAATCCATCAAAATCACCGATCTGCTCTATGCCTTAAAACGCACCGCGATCGACACCGGACTCTATCCCGAGCGATTCCCAGTGTACCGGCTGTCGAAGAATTTCGTTCGCGTCGTCAACCGGTACGGTCGCAATCAAGAAACGCTCTTGCTCCTGCTCTATTACCTGAGAAATCCCCTGGGACTTTTGCGGCTTCTGCCTCTCGCGATAGCGATGTTCCGGCGAGGGAGAATTTCGATGCTCCCAAAGAAGATCAAAGGGGTGGGGGCGATCCGCACGATTTTGCGGGCCTCCAAGGAGTTCGAATTGCCCCGCGAGAAGGAAGCTGTCCCGTACACTGAAGGAATGGTCGGATACGGGGCAGTGGGTAAAGACCAGCCCGAAAGAACCAGTTGAGAGGCGCCCATGGAGTATCTTTATTACCCCGGTTGTAGCCTTGAGTCTTCAGGGAAACCATACGACGAGAGTCTAAGGGCGGTATTTCGCGCCTTAGGCATCGGGCTCCGCCAACTCGAGGACTGGAACTGCTGCGGAGCGACCATGTACATGAGCGTGAACGAGGCCCTTTCGCTGACGGTCAGCGCAAGGAACCTGGCGCTCGCGGAGCAGGCCGGCTTCCGGGACCTTATCGCGCCCTGTAGCGCTTGCTACACCGTGTTGTTGAAAACCAACCGCTTCCTGCGGGAGAGCCCGGAACTGAGGGCCAAGGTCGATCAACTGCTGGGACAGGTCGGCCTGAAATACAGTCTGGGCGTCAGGGTACGCCATCCCCTCGACGTTCTGGTGAACGAGGTGGGCGTTGAGGTGATTGCTTCGGCTGCCAAGCGAAGCCTGGAGGGCATCGCTTTCGCCCCCTATTACGGATGTCAAATCGTGCGGCCCGAGCGCGGCTTTGACGATGCCGAGTTCCCCTTAACCATGGATACGCTATTCCAGCGGCTGGGCGCCAAAGCTGCGTACTTCCCTTTGAAGACGCGCTGCTGTGGCGGAATGCTGATGACCACCTTCCCGGACGTGTGTCTGCAACTTGTGAAAGATCTGGTGGAATGCGCTGCGGAGAACGGGGCGCAGTGCATCATTACCACCTGTCCCCTGTGTCAGGTCAACCTGGAGGGGTACCAGAAGCTCGTAAACAAAAAGTTCGGAACGTCGTATCAAGTCCCCGTGATGTACTTCACTCAACTGCTTGGGGTCGCATTGGGCTGCTCCGAGAAAGAGCTTGGGTTCCACAGGAATCTCATCCCGTGGAGAGCTCCGATCTCAGTACTAGCCGCATAGAAGGAGGAGACAGATGGACCAGAACGGGCACCCGCGCATTGGGGTTTATATTTGTCATTGCGGGCTCAACATCGCCGGAACCGTGAACGTGAGTGAAGTCCGCGAGTTCATCTCCCACGCGCCCAGCGTCGCGATCGCACGAGACTACAAGTTCATGTGTTCGGACCCTGGACAGGCGCTAATACAGGACGACATTCAACGTCTCGGCATCAACAGGGTTGTGGTTGCCGCTTGCTCTCCACTGATGCACGAGATCACCTTCAGGAATGCGGCCAAGAAAGCGGGACTCAACCGGTATCTGGTCCAGATCGCCAATATCCGCGAGCACTGCTCCTGGATCCACGACGACGTGCGCATGGCAACGGAAAAAGCCAAAGCTTTGGTCGCGGGAGCGGTCAGACGCGTGGCCCTGCACCAGCCCCTGGAGCCGATGCGCGCCGAAGTCAACCCCAACGTGCTCGTTGTGGGTGGCGGGATAACGGGCATTCAAGCGGCCCTCGAGATTGCTGAATCGGGGACCACGGTATACCTGGTCGAGCGTGATGCAAGCATCGGCGGGCGGATGGGACAGTTTGACAAGACCTTTCCCACCCTGGACTGTGCCGCTTGTATCTTGACGCCGAAGATGGTCTCGGTAGGGCACCGTGAGAATATCAAACTGTTGAGCTACAGCGAAGTGGTTGGATGTTCAGGATACATCGGAAACTTCAAGGTGAAGGTGAAGAGGAAGGCGAGGTTCGTGGACGAATCCAAGTGCACCGGTTGTGGTCTGTGCTGGAACACCTGCCCCGCCACACGGGTCCCGGCAAAGAGGACGATCAGGCTCGGCGATCAGGTCGTAAAGCAGGTAGCCTGATGAAACTGGAAAAGGAATATCGGCCGTCGGGAAAAGTGTGGAAAACGTGAGGGAGCCGGTGGTACTGGTGTCATTTGGAATGGGGATCAACTCGAGCCACCTGTCATTCCCGTCCCGCCCTGCGGGAGGAATCCAGTCCGACGAGAGCACATTTCCAAAGGTTTGCGGAGTGGATTCCCGCTTTCGCGGAATGACTGCGCTCCAAATGACACGAGTACCGGACCGGTCAAGAGCTTGGCATTAAGGGAGGAAGGCGCATATGCAGTTGGAAACCGTTGAAAGAATCATTCAACAACACCACGCGGAGAAGAGCGCGCTCATCGCAATGCTACAGGACGTGCAGAACGAATTCAGCTATTTGCCGCAGGATGTTCTCAAGCATATCTCCCGCACGGTCGGCGTACCCCTGAGCCGCACCTACAGCCTTGCAACCTTTTACAGTTCCTTCAGCTTGAAGCCCAAAGGCAGGCACCCGATAGGAGTTTGCCTGGGCAACGCCTGCCAGGTTAAGGGCGCCGGAAAGATCATCGAGAAGTTCGAGCGGCAGCTTAATATCAAGTGCGGGTGCACCACGCCGGATCTCAATTTCGGGTTGCAGGCGACCCGCTGCGTTGGTTATTGCGGGCTTGCACCCGTGGTCACCGTGGGCCGGGACTTGCACAGCAAGGTTACCCTCAACAAAGTCGGCCAGATCTTGAAGCAATACTCCAAAGAAGCAGCGCCGGTGAAAGGCTAAGAGCGGAGAATTCTGGAGGAGATCCAAATGCCGTATCGAATTCAGTTGATGGTTTGCGGGGGAACGGACTGCATCGCCAATCGTTCGCTGGAGTTCAGGGACGCCTTGCAAAAGGAACTCGCCAAGCGTGGGCTGGGCGAGGAGATTCAGGTCGTGTCCACAGGTTGCAACGGCTTCTGCGGCGTCGGTCCAGTAATGGTCGTTCAACCCGATGGGATTTTTTACCAGCGGCTCACCCCCAAAGACGTTCCGCTTCTTGTAGAAGAACACTTCATAAAGGGCAAGCCCGTCAAGAAACTCATGCACGTTCCACCGGGGACAGATGCTCCGGTCCCCAAGATGATGGACATTCCTTTCTTTTCCCGTCAAACGCTCGTGGCGCTGAGGAACCGAGGCTTGCTCGACCCTGAGAAGATCGATGAATACCTTGCCGGAGACGGGTATGTGGCGTTAAAGAAGGCGCTCACTCAAATGACCCCGGAGGAGATTCTCGATGAAGTCAAGATCTCCGGACTGCGCGGAAGAGGAGGCGCAGGTTTCCCAACCGCGGTGAAGTGGGAGGCCGTTCGGGCGGCTGAGGGGGAACCAAAATATCTGATTTGCAACGGCATGGATCGAAGCATCCTCGAAACTGATCCCCACTCGGTCATTGAAGGAATGCTGATCGGCGCCAGAGCCATGGGCGCCCGCTGGGGAGTGGTTTACATCAGAAACGAATATCCCTTGGCCTCAAAGCGAATCCATTTGGCCATCGATCAGGCCCGCGAGCGCGGCTTCCTGGGGGAGAACATATTAGCCAGCGGGTTTAGTTTTGACCTTTCCGTTTCGCAAGGAGCCGGGGCATTTATCTGTGGAGAGGCGACATCGGTAGTCGAGGTGGTTGAAGGAAAGATGGGAGAACCGAGAGCCCGGCCACCGCACCTTGCGGAAAAGGGGCTCTGGGGGAAACCGACCTGTCTCAGCAACGTCGAAACGTGGGCGAACGTCCCTCCCATCATCAGCCGGGGCGGCAAGTGGTTGGCCCAAATCGGAACGGAGAAGAGCAAAGGCACAAAGATCTTTTCGCTCGTGGGGAAGCTCAAGAATACCGGCCAAATCGAAATGCCCTTGGGCGTCACTCTTCGCGAGATCGTTTACGAGGTCGGAGGGGGAATCCCCGATGACAAGGAGTTTAAGGCAGTGCAGATCGGGGGAACGACCGGCGGGATTATTCCGAGCGAACTGATCGACACGCCGGTTGACTTCGAGAACCTCGCCATGGTTGGTTCCATGATGGGATCGGGCACTGTGGTGGTCATGGATGAAGATGCCTGCATGGTGGACGTAGCCCGGTCCTGCCTCAGCTTTGCTCAGGATGAATCTTGCGGCAAGTGTACTCCCTGCCGCGAGGGGACCAAGTTGATGCTCGATACCCTGACGAGGATCACCGAAGGCCATGGGACGATGGAGGATTTGGAGTCCTTGGAGGCAGTCGCCAAGATCGTTGCAGAAACGTCGCTATGCGGATTAGGAACGACGGCGCCGAACCCGGTCCTGACGACCCTGCGCTATTTTCGAGATGAGTATATCAGGCACATTGAGGCGCACAAATGTCCCGCCCATGCCTGCCGGCAATTGAACACCTACCGGATCGACCCGGAGATCTGCGTTCAGCGCGGACACGGTTGCGGTGTGTGCCGGCGCGAGTGCCCGGAAAAAGCGATTATCGGAGAGAAGAACCAACCGCACAGGATCGACGTCAACCTGTGCAGCAAGTGTGGGACATGCTTGGACGTGTGCCACTTTCATGCGGTGACTGTGGAATGAGAGGTGGAGTGTGATAAGGCTGACCATCGACGCAAAAACAACCGAGGTGCAAGAGGGGACGACCATCCTGCAAGCGGCGAAGCTCCTGGGCATCAATATTCCAACTCTCTGCTACCACCCGCTGATTGAGCCCTTTGCGGCATGCCGCGTGTGTGTGGTGGAATCGAAGACCGAGCGCGGAGACGAGCTGGTGCCCTCCTGCCAAGCGGCCTGCCAGGATGGAATGGTGATCAACACCAACAACCAGCACGTGCTGGATGCCCGGCGGTTCGTCCTGGAAATGATGCTGGCGCGTTGGCCCAATGTCCCGATTCTGAAAAAGTACGCCGAGGAGGCCGGGCTCCAAGCCCCGCGGTTTACCAGCGCACTCAAGGATGAGCGCCCGGACGCGTGCATCTTGTGCGGTTTGTGCGTGCGGGCATGTGACGAGGTGGTGGGCGCGAGCGCGATCAGTTTCGCCGACAGGGGAATTCAGCGCCGCGTTGCCACGCCGTTTAACGTGGAATCGGAAGCCTGCATTGCCTGCGGCGCCTGCACCTTGGTTTGTCCCACCTCGCACTTTAAGTTTGAGGTTGAGGACCACAAGGGCAAGACTCCTGAGTTCCTTCTGGGGCCGAACACCGCGATCTATGTACCCACGCTTCAATCGGTGCCGAGGGTGCCCGTGATCGATGCGGAGAGCTGCATTTATTTCAAGACCCAGGGCTGTCAGAAGTGTGTGGAGGTCTGTGAACCACAGGCCGTCAATCACAACATGGCGGAAGAAGAAATCGAGATCGATGTCGGGCAAGTGCTGGTGGCGACGGGGTACGACGCATTCGACCCAACCCCCATGGCCCAGTACGGCTACGGGAGGCTCGACAACATCTACACGGGCCTGGATGTGGAACGGATGCTGAACGCCACAGGGCCTACGGGAGGACGAGTTCTTCTCAAGAACGGACAAGCGCCACGCGCCGTGGGGGTCCTGCACTGCATCGGGTCCCGGGATGAGAACTACCATCGCTATTGCTCGCGGGTCTGTTGCATGTACGCGCTGAAGTTCGCCCATTTGATCAAGGAGCGCACTCAGGGAGAGGTTTACAACTTTTACATTGATATACGGGCCTTCGGGAAAGGATACGAGGAGTTCTACTCACGCGTCCTGCACGAAGGTGTCAACGTCATTCGTGGGAAGGTAGCCGAGGTGGTCCAGGCGGGGTGGTCGAAGCGTGACGAAGGCACACTGCTAATCCGGTGCGAGGACACGCTGATCGGCCGGTTCCGCGAGATCCCGGTGGACATGGTGGTGCTCTGCAACGCCATTGAGCCGCGACGCGACGCCGAGCAAATCGGTCGTCTTTTCGGCCTCAGCCGCAGCCCGGATGGCTTCTTCCTGGAGCGCCATCCCAAGCTGGATCCGGTTGCCACCATGACGGACGGCCTCTTCATAGCCGGCTGTGCACAGGGACCAAAGGACATTCCGGACTCAGTGGCCCAGGGCAGCGCGGCGGCGGCCCGAATGCTGGCCACCATCGCTAAAGGGGCGGTCGAAATCGACCCGGTGCGGGCCGAGATTGACGAGCAGTATTGCAGCGGCTGCCGGATCTGCAATGCGTTGTGCCCCTATAAGGCCATTGATTATATCGAGGAAAAGAACGTTTCCCGAGTCAACTCGCCATTGTGCAAAGGCTGTGGCACGTGCGTGGCCGCCTGCCCGGCGGGCGCCATTACCGGCACCGGCTTCACCGACAAGCAGGTCTATGCGGAGTTAGAGGGCGTCCTCAGCGTGTAGACGATAGGAGGGAGCGGAATTGGAAATGAACAGCAAGACCTTTGAGCCCCGAATCATCGGATTCTTGTGCAACTGGTGCTCGTACACGGGGGCCGACCTGGCTGGAACCAGCCGGATGAAATCGGCGCCCAACTTGCGCATCATCCGCCTCATGTGCTCGGGGAGGGTGGACCCCTCCTTCATCCTGCGCGCCTTTCAATTAGGCGCCGATGGAATCCTGGTGTTAGGCTGTCATCCGGGCGATTGCCACTACCAGGAAGGCAATTTCAAGGCGCTTCGGCGGGTCCACCTGCTAAAGCGGATCCTGCGGGATTTCGGCGTTGACGAACGTCGCCTGCGGCTGGAATGGGTTTCGGCAGCGGAGGGCGAAAAGTTTGCCAAGGTGGCTAACGAGTTCACCGAGGAAGTGCGGGCATTGGGGCCGTTGCACCTGGAGACAAACGTGCTCTCGCAATCTCTAGGAGGGGAACTGGAAACCCAGGAGGTGGCCGCATGAGCAAACCAAAGCTGGCATTGTATTGGGCGGCGAGTTGCGGTGGCTGCGAAGTCACCGTGCTGGACTTGGCAGAGAAGATCCTGGACGTGGCGGGGTTTTTCGACATCGTATTCTGGCCTTGCGCCATGGACTTCAAGTATAAAGATGTGGAAGCCATGGCGGACGGAACCATCGACCTCTGCCTGTTCAACGGCGCCATCCGGAACAGCGAAAACGAATCGATGGCGCACTTGATGCGCCGCAAGGCGAAGGTCCTGGTTGCGTTCGGCTCCTGCGCCATGGATGGATGCATTCAGGGCCTGGCGAACTTGACCACGCGCGAGGAGATTCTCGAGTCGTCGTATCAACAAACCCCTTCCACCGTGAACCCGGAAAGAACCCGGCCTCTGCCTCTGGTTGCGGCGCCCGAGGGAGATTTGGATATTCCGGAGTTTTACGATTCGGTGCGGACTCTGGCGCAAGTGGTTCCGGTGGACTACTTCATTCCGGGCTGTCCGCCCCAGTCTGCCCAAGTCCTCACAGTGATTTCCGCGATCATGCAGGGAGCGGTACTGCCCCCCGTGGGGTCTGTGATCGGGGCCGGAGAGAAGACCTGCTGCGAGGAATGCGGCCGTCCCCGAAAAGAGAAACACCTCAAACGCTTCTACCGGGTTTGGGAGGCTGAGACGAACCCGGAAGAATGCCTGCTGGATCAAGGGGTCATTTGCATGGGACCGGCCACGCGCAGCGGTTGTGGTGCTCTGTGCGTGAAGGCGAACATGCCCTGCCGGGGATGTTACGGGGCGGCGCCGAACGTCATCGATCAGGGGGCGAAGATGGTCAGCGCCATCGGCAGCGTGATTGACTTCCAGGATCCGGCTGAAATTGACTCGGCTCTGGATCAGATCGCCGACCCGGTGGGAACCTTCTATCGGTTCAGCGTTCCCAATTCGATGTTGCAACACAAGCAGTCGAGTGCCTAGAGCGGAGGCGAAGATGCGGAAGATCGTGATAGATCCGGTGACGCGGCTGGAAGGCCACGGGAAGATTGCTATCTTTCTCAATGACGACGGAGAGGTCGCAAACACCTATTTTCAGGTGCCGGAGCTGAGGGGCTTCGAGCAATTCTGTGTGGGGCGCCCGGTTGAGGAGATGCCTCGCATCACAACTCGAATCTGCGGCGTTTGCCCGGAAGCGCACCACATGGCCAGCGTCAAAGCTTGTGACGCCGTTTTCCATGTGGAGCCTCCGCCAGCCGCGAAGAAGCTCCGCGAACTCCTGTATTCGGCCTTCTATGTGGGCGATCACACCCTGCACTTCTACGCCTTGGGCGGACCGGATTTCGTGGTGGGTCCCGACGCGCCCGCGTCCGAGCGAAATATCCTGGGCGTGGTGAGAAAAGTAGGTCTCGAAGCCGGACAAAAGGTGATCGAGCTTCGCAAGAGAGCCCAGCGAGTCGTCTCCCTGATTGGTGGAAAAGCCATTCATCCGGTTACGGGTCTTCCCGGCGGCATGGCCAAGTCGCTCAACACTGAAGAGCGCGACGAGATTGTGGGACACACGGCTTATTTCCTCGAGTTCGCGAAGTTCACGCTCGGCGTTGTCGATCAGGTGGTGCTGAGCAACCAAGCTTATGTGGACATGATCTTGAGCGACACTTACACCCACCGCCTCTACTCCATGGGGACCGTGGACGAGAACAACAAGGGGAACTTCTACGACGGGAAAATCCGCGTGGTGGACCCCGATGGGAAAGAGTTCGTGAAATTCTCTCCCCGCGACTATCTCCAGGTCCTGGAAGAGCGTGTAGAGCCTTGGACGTACCTGAAGTTCCCTTTCTTGAAGCAGGTCGGCTGGAAGGGTTTTGTGGATGGCAAGGACTCCGGCGTATACCGTGCCACGCCTCTTTCCCGGCTCAACGCGGCCGATGGCATGGCTACCCCCCTCGCGCAGGAACAGTACGAGCGGATGTACAAGACCCTAGGGGGTAAACCGGTGCACCAGACGCTGGCCACACACTGGGCTCGGGTCATCGAGTTGGTCTACGCCGCCGAGCGGGCTGCCGAGCTGGCGCGGGACGACGAAATTCTCAGCGACAAAATCAGAACCATCCCCACAGCCACTCCCTCGGAGGGCGTCGGTTCCGTGGAAGCTCCGCGCGGCACCCTTTACCACCATTATGTCACGGACGAACGCGGCATCCTGCAAAAAGTCAATTTGATTGTGGGCACGACGAACAACCATGCAGCGATTGCGATGTCGATCCGCAAGGCCGCCCAAGGCGTGATTCGGCGAGGAGTGGAGATCACGGATGGAGTGCTCAACCGGATCGAGATGGCTTTCCGCGCTTACGACCCCTGCTTCGGCTGCGCCACGCACTCTCTGCCCGGCAAGATGCCGCTGGAAGTAGAGGTTTTCGACTCGCATGGAACCTTGCTTACCTCGCGCCGACGCGGGTCCGTATAAGTCTGGAAAAACTGCCATCGTGGGTCTGGGCAACCCGACTCATGGGGACGATGGGGTCGGACCTGTCGTGGCCCGGCAGGTTTACGATCTCGTCCGCGGCAAGGCAGACGTCGGCCTCATCGAGCATGCTGCTTCCGCTTTTAGCCTGGTTGAACGGCTGGTTGGCTATCAGCGAGCTGTGATCATTGACGCCCTCGTCGATGCGCAAGCAGAGGTGGGGACAGTTCGTCAGGTGGAGATCCAGGAACCCTCCGGCTATTCCTTTTTGAGCTTCCACACAGCGGGCTTTCACGATATCCTAACGCTGGCGCGGATGGTGGGTCTTGAAGTTCCAGATGCCATTGTAGTGTACGGCATCGCGATCAGGGAACCCGAGACCTTCTGTGAGAATATCTGCGCCGAACTGACTGCCAAGCTGCCGCAAATCGTGGAGGCCGTTGTGGCGGAGGAATTGCCGGAGCTCTGCCCCCCGGCGGGTGGCACGTAAATTCGTCGGCTCTGTCGGCTTGAGTTCCAGCCTGTGGACCCGAGGCTGAAACGCGGACCTCACTTATTATTTGGGGATAGATTTCCGACTCCGGAAATCCAAAAAGGCGAGACGTGAGCACCACCGGGAGAGCTAACCAGGCCCTGGGGGACTACACGGGGAGAAACAACAATGGAAACACTTGAAGGCGTTTTGAGCGAGCATCCGTTCTTCAGCGGCTTTCCGGAGCGCCACCTCAAACTCATAGTCAGTTGTGCCTCCAACGTCCGTTTTGAGGCGGGGCATTTAATTTTCCAGGAGGGTGGGGATGCCGACAAGTTTTACCTCATCCGTCAGGGGAAGGTGGCGCTGCAGGTAATTTCCGAACGCCGCGGCCCCCTCACCGTCCTGACCCTTGGAGAGGGCGAGATTCTCGGATGGTCGTGGCTTTCCCCACCTTACCGATGGAAGTTTACGGCACGAACCCTCGGACTGACGCGTGTTTTTGCTTTTGACGGGCAGTGCCTTCGCACCAAAGCCGAAGAGGATCATGACCTCGGTTACGAGCTCCTCAAGCGCTTCTCACATGTTATCGCAGCTCGCCTCGAGGCAACGCGGTTGCAGCTCATCAACGTTTACCAGGATCGATAAGTTGGGTGCGCTGCGGAACCCTGTCCCCTTGATTCGCGGAACAGGAGGAGTGCCATGGAGATTCACAAACAAGATGCCTTGAACTATCACAGCCAAGGCCGCAAAGGGAAGATTGAAGTCACGGCGACCAAGCCTTGCTCGACCCAGTGGGATTTGAGCCTCGCCTATACGCCGGGCGTAGCCGAGCCCTGCCTGGAAATCCAAAAGGACGCCAGCCGGGCATTCGAATACACGGCCAAGGGGAACCTGGTCGCCGTGGTGTCGAACGGCACGGCGGTCCTGGGCCTCGGGAATATCGGTGCCCTGGCGGGAAAGCCCGTCATGGAAGGCAAGGGAGTGCTGTTCAAGCGCTTCGCGGACATCGACGTCTTTGATCTCGAGGTGGGTTCGGAGGACCCTGAAGATGTCATCAAGGTGTGCCAACTGCTCGAGCCCACCTTCGGGGGCATCAACCTCGAAGACATCAAGGCGCCCGAGTGCTTCTACGTGGAAGAAACACTGCGCCGGACAATGACTATTCCAGTCTTCCATGACGACCAGCACGGAACAGCCATAATCTCCGGTGCGGCGCTGTTGAACGCCCTCGAGATTGTGGGAAAGGACATCGAGAAGGTCAAGGTGGTTATAAACGGCGCCGGGGCGGCCGGAGTCACCTGCGCACAATACTATATTCGGTTGGGGGTGAAGCGGGAAAACCTCATCATTTGCGACATCATGGGTGTCATCTACGAAGGCCTCATCGAGGGCATGAACCCTTACAGGGGCCGCCTCACCTCCAAGACTTCGGCGAGAACCCTGGCAGAGGCCATGAAGGATGCGGACGTCTTCGCAGGATTCTCCGGCCCCAATTGTGTTACGCCGGAAATGGTTCGCTCGATGGCTGACCGGCCCATCATTTTTGCCCTGGCCAATCCGGTGCCGGAGATCAGTTATGAAGCCGCGAAGGCAGCCAGGCCGGACGCCATCATGGCAACTGGGCGGTCCGACTGTCCCAATCAGGTCAATAATGTTCTTGGCTTCCCCTTTATATTCCGGGGCGCCCTGGATGTTCGAGCCCGCGCCATCAACGAAGAGATGAAAATTGCGGCGACTCGCGCCCTGGCAGCTTTGGCTAAGGAAGATGTTCCCGACATCGTGTTGCGTGCGTACGGACTTGACCGGCTGCACTTCGGTCCGGACTACATTATTCCCAAGCCTTTTGACCCGCGGGTGCTCCTCCGTGAGGCCTGCGCGGTTGCCCAGGCAGCCATGGGGAGTGGCGTGGCACAGGTGAAGATTGACCTCGAAGAGTACCGTGAGGAACTCTCTCGCCGGCTGGGGCGCACCCAAGCAGTCATGTATAGCGTACGCCAGAGGGCGAAGGCTGCGCCCAAGCGGATCGTCTTTTCCGAGGGCGAGCACGAAAAGATCATCCGTGCCTGCTACCAGCTTGCTAACTTAAAAATCGCGCATCCGGTGCTGCTGGGACGACCGATGGTTATCGAGGACAAGTTGCGCGAGCTCGAGCTCGGGAAGTTCAGTTTCGATATCATCGAGCCGGCCCGCTCGGCCAGGCTCGGCGCCTACGCCGAGGAACTCTACAGGCTTCGCCAACGTAGCGGCGTCACGCGCAGCGTGGCGCGCGAGCTATTGAGCAACTACAACTACTTCGGCGCCATGATGGTCCACATGGGCGATGCGGACGGCTTTGTGGCGGGCGTCTCGCAACATTACCCCGACACGATTCGGCCGGCCCTTCAAGTCATCGCGATCCGCCCCGACGTTCACAAAGTCTCCGGCCTTTACGTTATCGTGACCAAGAAAGACACCTTCCTCTTTGCCGACACCACCGTCAACATTGATCCCAGCGCAGAGGATTTGGCGGAGGTCGCCCTGCTTTCCGCGGAAGTGGCCGAGAGCTTCGGCATGGAGCCGCGGGTAGCGATGCTGTCGTTTTCAAACTTCGGCAGCACCCGCCATCCCTTAACCGAAAAGGTCCGCCTTGCCACCGAACTCGTCAAGCAGCGGAATCCCCAGCTTATGGTGGATGGCGAGATGATGGCGGATACGGCACTGGACCCCGAACTTCTGGCGGAGTACCCCTTCTCAACCCTCCGGGAGAGGGCCAACATCCTGGTCTTTCCAAACCTCGAAGCCGGCAACATCGCTTACAAACTTATGCTGCGCATCGGCGGCGCGGAATCTCTCGGGCCGATCCTGATGGGACTCTCGAAACCGGTCCACGTGCTGCAACGCGGCTCGACAGTGGAACAAATCGTCGATGTGGCCGCCCTCGCTGTCGTTGACGCTCAGAGAGACGCTGACCACACCAGCATGCCACTTTCCAAGGCCTCCGCAGCTTGAGTTTGGGGAGAAGTCACACCCGCAAAATGAAGCGAAAGCGCATGTCTTCACCAAACCATTGAACGAAGTTTGTGCCCCAGGCGTTGTTGAAGAGGCTGAAGTGAATGCCTTTGGCCATGTCGGGCTGCGCTTCGGAGTAGTAAATGGGCGACTTCTCCCCAAGTGCCGCGACGGGCGCATCCAAGGTCTCGATCGCGAAGCTTCCTCGCGCGTCTTTATAATAAATCCCCTTTGAGAGCGCGTGCATCTGCCGGTTTCCCCCACGAACAACATCAAACGGAGAAACAAGACGGTCCACTTTTTCAAGCATCCACCCTTGCGGGTCCGGCGCCTGGGGCAGGAAGCTGAGCCACATTGCTTCGGGGAGCCGGTTAGCTGACTTTCCGAACCAAAGGAAATTCACCTGCACCGCCGGCTCGGCGTCCGCCAAAAGCATCTCGAGGTACATCTGGTGCGGCCAGGCGACAAGGCCGGAGCTCTCAGCTTCGGCATCCGCGATATGCAACTGGGCGACAATCCGATGCCCGTTTGCGACTTTGCCTGCCCAGCAATCGGCGAGCGTCGGCAACCACACCCGGCTTTTTGCGCCGAATTGTTCGATGCGGGGCTTTCCGAAGTCCAGCGGCGCCCACCAAGTCTTGGCGAGAATGTAGCTCCCAATAAAGCGATCGTAGTCCGCCTGGGAGAGCGTCTGGTAACTGAACAACGCCAGCGGGCGTTCAGGCGAAGCCCAGTCGCGGCCTGTCTTCTTGGCCCGCAATCGACGAATCGCGCCCGTCTTCGGATCGAGCGCGAGCACGAAGTGGGCGGTTTCAATCTCCGACCCGGCCTGGTGGGGATCGAGGCCGGCGTGTTCCGGTTCGGCCGGCTGCAAAGCGTGAATGCGTTTGCGGGCCTGGCTACGCAGAGGTTCGGGAAGGTTCGCAATTCCCTCGTCGATGTCATTGCGTTTCTCGGCCCAACTGGTTTCCGCCCAGCGGAACTTTGGCTTATCGACCGCTTTCGCCAGGTCCTTCGGCGTGTAGTGGTCATAGTCTTCAAGCCGTTTCGTATCGACGCCCCCAGTATGCTCCGCTGCCAGGAGGACCCGCCGTAACAATCCCAGGTCGGTTGTATCTCCCACCCGGAATTTTGCTTGCGCGATCCATTCCCGGCGCAACCGGGCTGCCTCGCGATAGCGGGCCACCTTCACCGGGTCGCTAGGCGGTCCGAAGATCCAGGTATCGCCAATTTCCTGTGTCACTACGGGCAGGTTGCTGCGGTAGGGTTCGGCGGCTGTGGCGATCTGGCTGAGGTTCGAGGCAGTCACCTTCGCATTGGGGAATTGTTTGCGCAGTTCTGCGTAGATCTTCCGAATTTCATCGACCGAATGGGGACCGGCGTTGTCCCCGCGCATCTCTATAGCCACGGCAAGATGTGAGCCGGGCGCCTGCACGACCCCGCCGTACTCTTTGTGGTGATACATCATCATAATGGAAGCGCCATCCGGATCCTTCCACACAAACATTGACGGCACATCGGGTGGAGTGCTGGCCGGATTGACTCCGATGTTCAGAAGCTTGACACCATTTTTGGCGAGCGGCCCGACTATTCCTCGGGAGTGACCTGGCACGTCAGTCATCTTGGCGGCCGTGGTAGTCCGGCCAAAGCGCCGGTCCAAAGATTGTGATAGACCCAATGCCCCCACGATCATGGAGCGATCCAGCATTTCCGTCGACCAGGAAAAAGGCAAGGCATGCCACGCCAGATCTCCTGCGGCCACCGCCTCTTCCGCGCGCTTGCGCTGTTCGCTCGTGGCTTGTTCGAGGTATTCGTAGAGAAGCCACGATCCCGTTGTCCAGACGTAGCGGTCTTCGCCCGCCTGACGCATGCTGGTTGCGACCTGAATGGCTTGGGGAAAATACTGGTCGAAATACTTGCGCATGACACTGGCTTGGGTGTCTGTAAACCCCACGTCCAAATGGCACTTGAACATCACCAGCACTCGCTTGACCTCGCCCGCGGGCGTCTGCGCCGGCAGGCCATGTACCACGACTGGCTTGCAGGCCAGCGCCCCTCCGGTCACCAGCAAGTCTTTTATGAACTCTCGCCTTTTCATAATTCCGTCTCCGCTTTCCTCAGTAACAAGTTAAGAGGCTGTCCGTGGTTTTCGTTTCATAATCTCACGAGGCGGGGATTCTACACCTTGCCTCCTCCTTTTGCATCGCCTAAGATCAGCTTCAGAATAATTCTCGGGATCGAGCGTTCTTGGGTGTTTGTTCAAACGCAAAAGACTGGGCGGTTTTCGTATCTTACGGGGAGTTGATCTCGGCGTCGGGACTTATCGCCGTCACTTTCGACCACCGGTTGCCTGAACGCAGTCAGGTGAAGGCTGCGGTCACAAGCCCGAGCCCGAGCCAAGACTGGGGTCTCCGACCGCTTCCGCGCGGTTCCATCACGTCACATTCAATGTCAGGTTTACGGAGTGGCTGAGGACGGTGGAACCTGACGTGAACGTGCCCGTTGCCGTCAGGGTGTATGTGCCTGCCGGTGTGCCGGAGCTGCTCCCAAGAGGATTGTTGCCACCACCACCTCCCCCTGCGCTGCCACCACAAGCTGCCACTGCCGCCATCAACAGCAATAGTGCAACAAGACTGACAAACCCCGCCCGGCCTCGTCCCACTCCGGGTTGCACCCAGGCACGGGTTGCGCGACCCAAGCTTCCCAACACTGCCAGCGCCACAATCCAGGGCAGCCATGGCCAGGATTGGAGGGGTGCCATTGGAGGAAGGGGATTGGGCCGCGGCGCGCCAACAGACGGGGCAGTCGTGGTTACTCTTACCGTGACGTTTGTCGAGGAACTGCTCACGGTCGATGGGCTCGGCGAAAGTGCGCAGTTGGCTCCTGAGGGCGCTCCCGTGCAGGTGAAGGTCACGTTTTGACTGAATCCACTTACTCCAACGACGCTCAACGCGTAACTCGCCGCCTGCCCCGGTGAAACGGTCGCCGAGGTGGACGAACCTGACGGAGCAGTGAAGGTGAAGTCTTCACCGGTGCCCGTAAGTGCGACGCTTTGCGGGTTTCCGACGCCGTTATCGGCGATGGTGAGGTTCCCCGCCCTGCTCCCTCCGGCCGTCGGCATGAAGGTCACGCTGGCGGTGCAACTCGCGCCCGCCGCCATGCTCGATCCGCAGGAGTTGGTTTGCGAGAAGTCACCGCTCGCCGTGACGCCGGTAATGCTGAGAGCCACGCTCCCCGTGTTCGTGAGCGTAACGCTTTGAGCGCTGCTGCTGGTGCCCTCCAGTTGTGCGGAGAAAGTCAAGGAGGCGGGAGAGAGGCTTACTGTCGGTGCGGCCGCGCCGGTCCCCGTCAGGCTGACAGTCTGCGTGGCAGGGCTGGCGTTGTCGGTGATCGTCAATGTGCCGCTCCTCGAACCCGTCGCCGTCGGCTTGAAGGTCACGCTGAGGGTGCAACTGGCGTTGGTCGCCACGGTCGCACCGCAGTTATTGGCTTGAGTAAAGTCGCTGCTGTTCGCCCCGGCAATGGTCACGTTTGTGACGTTAAGCGCGGTGTTGCCCGCATTCAATAGCGTCACCGTCTGCGCTGCCCTCGTGGTGCTATCCGCTTGGTTACTGAACGAGAGGGTTGTTGGAGACAGGCTGGCTGCGGCACCCAGACCTGTGCCGGTCAGCGTCACCGTCTGCGGCCTGATAGTGGCGTTGTTAGTGATGGTGAGCGAGCCGGTTCTGGTTCCGATGGCCGTCGGCGTAAAGGTCACACTCAAGGAACAGGCGCCATTGGCTGCGATCGGTGAGCAGGATACGCACGTATCGCTCTCAGCGAAATCCCCAGAGGCGACCACGCCCGTCACCATCAGTCCCGCTGCTCCGACGTTGGTTAGAGTTGCGGTCTGCGGGGCACTCGTCGCCCCGACAGCCTGGTTGGCGAACTTGTACGATGAAGGCGAGATGAGCAAGGAGGGAGACGGCACAAGACTGATCTTGGTCACAAAGGCATCGTAAGGTCCGCCCTCATATGCCGGCTGGTAGCTGCCCGAGGTTGTGGGGAAATCCAACGAGAAAGTTGCGCCCGTAACGTAAGCGTTTCCTGAAGGGTCCAGAGATATTCCGCGTCCGAAATCGTCGGAGCTTCCACCAAGATAGGTGGAAAAAACAAGCAAGCTTCCGGTTGCGTTGAGGGCGCTGACGAAGGCGTCGTAGAAGCCGGCGTTCTGTGCTTGCAAGGGAAGCGCGGTGGGGAAATAGCCCCCGTAATTATATCCCGTCACGAATGCGCGCCCGGATGAATCGACCGCAACACCATACCCAATCTGTGTTCCGCTGCCTCCCAAGTAGGTGGAATACGCAAGCGTGGAGCCTGCGCCATTCAGCTTGGCAACGAACGCGTCGTAAGAACCACCGAAGACTCGGTCGAAAGCTCCGGCCGTGGTCGGCAAGTTTGTGGAGGTCGTGTACCCGGTCACATAGGCATTGGATGAGCCGTCGAGGGCGATAGCATAGCCGTAATCGCTCCCTGTTCCTCCCAAGTATGTGGAGAAGATAAGCGCTGATCCGGCGGGATTAAGCTTCGCCACGAAGGCGTCGTAGCAAGGAAAGGTGTTCGGAGCTACAGCGCAGAGGCCGCCGGCGTAAACCGGTTGGAAGGCGTTTACGGTTGGGAAATTCGTGGAGTTTGTGGCGCCGGTGACGTAGGCATCGCCGGCAGAGTCCACAGCCACTCCGTAAGCGTAATCGTCGGCGCTGCCACCGAGGAATGTTGAATAGCCTAGCTTGGCGCCTCCCGAGTTGAATTTAACCACGAAGCCATTGTGGTTCCCGCCGCCGTAGGTGGCGCGAAGCGCGCCGGAGGTGACCGGGAAGTTAGGCGAGGCGGTGTAGCCGGATAAATAGGCGTTGCCGGAAGCATCGACTGCGACGCCAGTCCCTATATCATCGCTACTTCCCCCCCAATAGGTCGAGTAGATCAGTGAGGCTCCGTCCGCGCTCAGTTCTGCAACAAAGGCGTCGTACCCTCCGGCATTCTTGGACTGGAGCGGGTGCTGCACCGGAAAATCCGTGGAGTTTGTGTACCCGGTCACATAGGCATCACCGCTCGCATCGAGCGCAATACTCGTTCCATAATCCTCATTGCTGCCCCCCAGGTAAGTGGAATAAACCAATGCGGTCCCTGTGGGGTTCAGTTTCGTCACGAAGGCGTCAAAGCAAGCGATCGCGTCCACACCATCGGAGCAGGTGCCGCCACCGGGGGAACTCTGCTCCGGGTCCACAAGGGGAAAATTCGTGGAAGCTGTGTAACCCGTCACGTAGGCATTTCCGGAGGCATCAACGGCAATGGCATTGGCATAATCCATATCGTTCCCGCCAAGATAGGTGGAATAGCTGAGGACGGGATCGATGATCAGGGGCAGAGTCCTGTCGTAGGGTGCGATTTCGAAGGTTACTTCGCCGCCCGGCTTAAGGACGTAGTGGGCGTCGACCAATTTTGGATTTTGGATTTTGGGATTTGGATTGTCGGACGTCCGTTGTCTGTGGTCCGTTGTCCGTTGCCGGACTTGGGTTGGCAATTGCACCGGATCACCGACCACCGACGACTGACGGCTCTCTCCTGCAGACTTGCTTTCGACTGTCAACTGTGAACTGTTAACTGTCGACTGTACTTGATAAACCACCGGCTTGTGAAACCGTACGTCGCCGCCGGTGGTATTCACAATGAGATCGCCGTTCGTCAAGATGCGCAGGGGCGAAGGAACTTTGGATTTTCGATTCTGGATTTTGAATTGGGCGCTGTTCGTCACTCGTGGCCCGTGGTTGGTGGCCACGGATTCCGCCCGGGGGGAACGACTTACTTCCGACGGCTCACCGCTACCTGCTGCCTTCTGCCTGCTGCCTTCCCATTGCCGGTCGCTTGCAACTGCAAGAGTGATTAGGCGGGAGTCCGCGCCAGGGGCTACGACGAAGTCATACTCCAACTGTCCACCTTGCTTGCCGTAATAGACCAGATCCACCCCTGGATAGATGTTCTCGTACCGCACGCTGCCATAGGTTGGCACGTTGGTGCGCCATTTCTTGGGATCATTGCCGATCAGGTAGTTGCTCTTGCCGGGTAATTCATTTACACCGGTGACCTTGACAGCAGGATTCGCGCGAAGCAGCTTTAAGCAGAAAAAAGAAGGGGGCTGGGCACTGGGGTCTGGAAATGGCAGTGACGAGTGCGGCGTGACAGGAGACGCGCTACGATCCCCCTCCTTTGTTTCATGCAACTGACCACGGACTACGGACAACTGACGTCTTTCCTCTTCTGACTTCTGACTTTTGACTCGTGGCTCCTGCCCTCTGGCTCCCGCCTTCCGCCTCCTGCCTTTCGCAGTGCTACCACCGCTTCATCCTTTGTCAGGAAGAGCGTGTACCTCGATCCGCGTGCCAGGAACTTCGCGCGCGGGTCGGCTTGACCTAAGTTAGGCTCGAAACTCAGCGGGAGTTCGGAACGGGCAATCCGGGCGTGGCCAACCGGTTCGGCGGCGACGAGGACGCGTCTGGCGTCATCCTTCACGTGGGGGACAAAGAGGAGGATTAAGCTGAACGAGAACACCCACGCTCGACGGAGAATGACAAGCGCAGAAGAGGACATTGAATTCTCTTTTCATGCCGCAAGAACCCGCAGACACACTAAACCTCACGGTCGCCGGTTAGCTATTCCTTCAACTCCCGATGACACCGGAACCCACACTCAAATCGGACCGGTAACTCTTTCTGGCCATCTTTATCGGCCACAGAGCATATTTCTTAACTCGGCGCTGAGGAAATGCTGGCATGCCATTGGGAGCGGAGAAGTCAGGAGGAAGGCTGAAGGCAGAAAGCAGTAGGCACTAAGCAGTAAGCATTGGGCAGCGAGCGTAGCGCAGGTCCCGCTCTTCGGACCTGCGGCTCTTCTGGAAGCAGACCACTGACAACGGACAACTGACCCGCCAAGGCGGGACAACTGACCAACGGAGGAAACCCTCACGAGCTGCCGATGATGATTCCAGCGAGGAACACCAGCGCTCCACCTACAACCACTTGGAACGCTGCGGCAAGGAAGGGCGTATCCATGTAGCGGTGACGCACGAAGCTGATGGCCGCCAGCTCAGCGGCCACGATCACAACAGCCGCGCTAGTGGCGACCCTGAAATCAGAAATAAGAAAAGGCAGGGTATGTCCGATCCCTCCGGCAGTGGTCATCAGCCCGCATATGACTCCTCGCAACCAAGGGCGGCCACGCCCGGTAAGGGACCCATCGTCAGAGAGTGCTTCGGCGAAACCCATGGAAATCCCTGCCCCAACGGAGGCGGCGAGGCCGACAAGAAAGGCGTCCCAACTCTTGTGCGTGGCGAAGGCTGCGGCGAACAACGGCACCAGCGTGGAAACGGAGCCGTCCATCAAACCCGCCCAAGCCCGGCTGGATAATCTGGAGCATGAACAGGCGGCGTTGCGCAGCTTCCTCCTGCGCTCGGGTCTCCGGCGTGAGGTGCTTCATCTCGAGTGATTCGGCAAGGGCAGAGTGTTTGCGCTCGGCCTCCGCCAGGTCGCCCAGCAGCTTGCGAGTGGAGGCGTCGGACACTCGTTCCATGGCACGCTCATAGAATCGCCGGGTCTCCAGTTCCATGATCTCCGCTTGCTTCCTCACCACATCAATGCCCAGCGGCCGGATGAGCCAAACGGGGCGGCGTTCCACGAACCCTTTAACGTCCTGGCGGCGGATCAGGGGAATATGCTCGCCGAAGCGCTGCCGGTAAGTCTCAATCAGGCTCCGGCGATGCCCCGATTCCTCTTCCTGCATCTCCTCAAAGATCTTCGGCGTGGCAGGGTAACTTTCGCGCAGCCCCTCGACGAAGTCGCCATAGATGCGGCCGTCTTCCTCTTCCAGCGCAATGGCCAGGGCGAGGATTTCCCGTTCGGAGAGGTCTTTGAAATTTCGCGCCATGAACGTGCCTCCAGCAAATTCAGCCAACACTCGCGGAGGGCGTCACGCCCTTTCCCGGTTCTTCAACGAGCCAAGTGCAGCACTCGTATCCGGCACATCGCTCCCCCGTCGCCTTACCCGGCGCGTAAGAGTTGAGGAGCGAAGCGCTGAGATTCCCCAGCTTGTGCATTAGCGAGATGCGGACTTGGCATTCTATCAAGTAATACGCAGTTTTCCCACAGACTCCTGATGGGGCTCAAGGACTAGGGATCACCGATTCATCCTAACCCTGAAAGGAGGTCGTAAAAGCCTACATGGATATCGGCTTCCAGGGCATCATGAGCATCGAAAACGAGGACCCGATACTGCCGGGCGAGGTTGGGGTCGAACGCGCAGCCTTTGTGCTCAAAAACATTCGCGCCGAACTGCTGGAAGGAAAGTGAAAGGGGGCAAGAAGAAGTCAGGAATCAGGAGCTTGAATCTGGGATCCAGATTCTGTTGAACACGGGCAGAACACACGACTGTCTCCCACTTGGGAGGCAGATGAAAGGGTCCCGAACATGTCATCCTGAGGAGTCCGCCATTCTTATTGGCGGACGACGAAGGATCTCTATAGTTGATTGATTCTGAACTGCCGAGATTCTTCGCTGGCGCTCAGAATGACAGAGGAACAGGCTTTTTCACCAGCCTGTTAGAAAGTAATCCGACCGCAACAGGAGCAGCGCCAGACGGCAACAAACTGAATCTGCCCAAGACGATCTTGGGCTTGCCTGAATTGGGGCGCCATCGGCTTCCCGCAGCAGGTCAGACTCCCCTCAGACTCAGGGTGGATTTCCGCCGCCGAGAGAGTTGCCTTGGTTCCACCCCGACCTGATTCTGTCTGCTTCCGTTTAACTCCGCACATATTTAAGTTACTGCTGGACCTCAGTTGGTGCAGGGTTTGTATCAACCTTCGGGGCTGGCGCTTTCGCAGCAGCGCTGGCTCCGGGCCTCGTCAAAAGGAAC